>Ga0247843_1003498_pt1 | contig 25613 bp, 27 predicted proteins | sample LaCruzMarch2017__FD_192420 | JGI IMG/M metagenome (GOLD analysis project Ga0247843, IMG submission 192420) | Freshwater microbial communities from meromictic Lake La Cruz, Castile-La Mancha, Spain - LaCruzMarch2017_8m | ecosystem: Environmental > Aquatic > Freshwater > Lake | place: Spain...
GCAGTGCACTTGAGCACTCCCAACGGCTCTGTCGTACTGGATTAATAACCCCGCCGCCTTAGCTCAGGGGTAGAGCAACGCACTCGTAATGCGTAGGTCCCGGGTTCAAATCCCGGAGGCGGCTCTCTAAGAGAACCAACCTTTGAAAATCGAACGCTAGGACGCACGAGTCCGGCTAATGCATTTGGTCAGTGCTAGACCACTTAATGGTGCAAAATAGTGCGGTGCACCCAAGATCGCAATTAGGAATGTCAGTTTTTGGAAGAACTACCATCAGTGTACCCAGACAGCATTACCCTTGGCGTCGTGGCACAAAGCCCCGTGGGAGGTAGAAGTAAATGAAATCTCAACCCATAAAAAATTTAAGAATTAAGATTATATCTCAAGCGATCCACGTTCTAGAATTGTTTTTTTACTACCCGAAATTCAGAAAAGTAGTAAAGAAAAGGGTGATTGATGATTTGAATCCGAATTCTGTAATCTTAGATATCGGAGGAAACCGAGGGCAATCAATAGAGTTTTTCTCTAAACTTTTCCCGCAGAAAAAAATTATCAGTTGTGAACCAATTCCCGCACTTTTCGATAAATTGAAGCGCTTTGAGACTGAGAATATCAAGATATTGAATTATGCATTAGATTCTGAATCAGGTGAAGGCATTTTTTATCAATTAAATTTTAGAAGAAACATCCACTTTGGTCTTGCCTAGGGAGTCATCCGATTGGGGAATTAAGAAAGGAAAAATTCTGGGCGCCGCACCCAAGGATATGTACTTCCCGATAACAGTAAAGAAAATTACAGTAGACAAAATCATTAGTCAGCTGGATCTATTGAGCGTATTTCTCTTAAAGATTGATGTCGAAGGTGCTGAACTCCTAGTCCTCAGAGGGGCGCTTGATTCGTTAAGAAGAAGAAAAATACTTTATGTGCAGCTCGAGAATCATGATGACGATCTTCGAGATGATAAGTCAATAGAAATTACATCTCTTCTATCTTCTTATGGTTTCATCAGAATTGAAAGAGTGAAGCACTCCTTCGGGAATTATTACGAAGAGATATTTAAATTAGTCTAACTTTCCTTACATTATCGGACTTGATTTATGCCGCAGTCAGGTGCGCTTTGAATTTTGCCCGATTCGATCCACTTAATGTACCCAGATTTCATCCAGTTGATAATTTGTGTCTCTTGAACTCACCATAGAGATCGCCGATTAGGTATATCAACGAGACGTAAATCAGAGTGAAGAAGTAGATATTTTCGCGGAACCACTCGGTGGGGACGGCAATCGAATTGATTGAGACACCAGCCACGCCCGCGGCAACGAGTATGAAGTCCAATTTCACGGCTTTTGCCCAAAGAAGGCCCCGAAGACTCTTTCGAGAGAGCAAAATTAATAGCAAAGTAAATGCAATACCCAACCAAGCAAGTATGGGCACTACAACCTCCATACCGCTTCTGTCGTACTCATCAGTGTCATACTCTCCATAAGGTTGAAACCCTAGATTTCTCAATGCAAAGTTTCGTTCACCAAAAAATAAGTCCTGAATTGGCTTCGGCAAAATACTTAGATTTGGAGCGTAGAGAGAGACTGGTGAATTCCCGGCTATAAATCCAGCCGCGGCCAGCTGTATCGGCTCTTGAGGATGGCTTAATAGGTACTTCGCATACCATTGATAGAAATTTTGAGAGATCCAAACTTTAGAATCTTGACATTCGCCACCCAACTTAGATGCATAGAACTCGTAACTCTTTGGATTACCAATTTCTAGGCACTTCAACTCGTCAACTTTCGAAAGTTCTGCATGGAGTAGACCAGCCCTTGGATTAACGTCGGTAAGGACAGCTATCGCAGCGTAGGCCTTATAGCTAATTCCTCGGTTGAACTCTTGATTGGGCTGATTTATCAATGTGACAATCAAGAGTCCTGCGAGTGAGATGGAACCACCGACACGCAACCAATGACCCGTGCTCATTTGAATTCGAAGTCCGCGGACCCCAATTAGCAGAAGAAGTGAAATGACAATGAGAAATAGGATCACAACATTTGTCGTTTTGAGAATACACCAAAGATAGGAACTCAGCACAAGCGGCCAGAATGCTAACTTTCCTCCGGAAGAAACAAATGAACGTAATGAAACGACAAACAAAAGAGTTACAGACAGCAGAATCGATTCTGAGAGGAGTACAGAATTCCAATTGATGACTTGAGGTGTTGTAATTAAGGACGCAAAAAGAACGAATAATAGAAGCCGAGTTTTCCCTGCGAACTGGGAACTGATCTGTACCAGAATGAGTGTTGCCGCAAAAAAAGAAATGAGAAACTGGAAGAAAACCTTTGCCACATTTGACTCAAAAAGCAGATAGAGCAAGACAGGTGGCCAGTTTCTAAGTGATTGGCCTGTGAATGAGAGCAAATCCCAATCTCTTGGCTGGACAGCCCCATACTGGCCAGAATCTCCCTGCATTGCTCCTACCGGATTGAAAGCAAACTGAACGAAGTAAGAAAAGGCTATAAAGAGAATTGCAAGCAATAGAGCAGGATCTAAATTCAATCTACGCACAGAAAGGCCTTGCAATAAGGAACTAAACCTTTGCCTCATTCGCAAAGCATAGAGGTTCCATAAGGTCTACCGAAGCGTTGGATTCCTTAATCTATAGCGCGTTTTGTCCGTGCCATGAGCATTACCGATTGACCAAATGGCACGCGAATGCGATCTTCCAATCGGGCGAGCAGAGGCACTAGGAACCTGTCAAAAACTCTGAGTAATGGACCATCTTTTGGTGTTCCACCCGCAAGTTTGATCAATAGAAGCCATCCGAACCAACCAAATAGATTCAGGTACTGAACTTTCACATCGACTAATCCCGCTTGAGATGCTTTCGCGCTCAGACTTTTCCTTGTGTATCTCCGATAATGCCCTATTTTGCGGTCAAATTTACTCATCAGTGACGGAAATGCAGGTACGACTGCGAACACCAAAGAATTGTTTTCGCAAACGTCATTTGCGAGTGCTAAAGCTTTCACATCATCTTCAACGTGCTCAAGAACATTCCAAGAGAGAAATGAAGTGTGAAGTTTTGTTGGCGTGTAGCGCTGATTCAAATCAACAACGGTAACTATATTCTGCTGGTTGAATTTCTCCCTCAAACGACTAATGCTTATAGATGAGACCTCAGAGACCGTGAATTCTTCGATTGCCACACCAGATTCAATAATCTCTCCTGCATATACGCCACTGCCAGATCCCAACTCAAAAGGGCGGAGGCCAATCCCATTGAGACTTTTTCTGATTAGCCACTTGCGATAGTTTACAGCGGATGTCAGTTCTTCAAGAATCTCAACCTGAAGGGACTCATTTTGATGTGTCATAAAACTATTTTGGAAAACGCAGAAGTGAATATTTCACAATTACCCTTACTGCACTAACCCCATCCTTCCAACCTATCTTTTTTCCTTGATCGTAAGACCTTGCTTTGTATTGGATAGGAACTTCATAAATCACCGCATTTAATTTTCCCAATTTAGCCGTTATCTCCGGCTCAATCCCAAATCTGTTCTCCCTCAAGTCGAGCTTTTTCACAAACTCCAACTTGATCATTTTATGACAGGTCTCCATGTCAGTAAGATAGATATTAGTCAAACAGTTAGAAAGCGTTGTAAGAAGAAGATTTCCAACGCGGTGCCAGTAATAAATTGCTCTCCGCGGTCCTGCAGTCATAAAACGAGAACCAAAGACAGCGTCAGCATAATTGTTGATCATTACATCAAGCATTCTTTGGTATTCCGTTGGTGAATACTCAAGATCTGCATCTTGGATGATCACATAAGGAAGCTTCGCACGTTCAAATCCTTGCCGGATTGCCGCTCCTTTGCCTTTATTCTTCGGGAAAAACACTGCCTCAAGTTTTGCATGTTGCAGGGCCTTTAGTCTTTCCACTGAGCCATCTGTAGACCCATCGTCCACTACAACAACCTGACCAACGCATGATTGTTCCAGAACGCTCTCCAACAACTCAGATATAGTCTCGACCTCATTGAAGCATGGCACAACTACCGTTAGCTGACTCATCTAGGAATCGTATCTAACTTCGAAAAGTATTCGATAGTCTTGATCAGTCCCTCTTCGAGCTGAATCTTTGGCTCCCATCCGAGCTTTCTCTGAGCAAGCCCGATGTCTGGCTTCCTTTGCATGGGGTCATCTTGAGGCAACGCTTTGAAAACAACCTTACTTTTTGACCGCGCGAGGCGTATGACGTTCTCTGCCAACTCTAAAATTGTGAATTCCGTCGGATTTCCCATATTCATTGGACCAGGAAAGTCTTCTTCCAACTCCATAAACCGAACCAGGCCATCAATCAAATCATCCACAAAACAGAAGCTGCGCGTTTGATTACCATCTCCATAAATAGTGATGTCTTCACCACTGAGTGCTTGAACAATAAAATTGCTTACAACTCGTCCATCGTTGGGTTGCATCCTCGGACCGTAGGTATTAAAAATTCTTACAACCCTGATCTCAACATTATTTTGACGATGATAATCAAAGAAGAGCGTTTCAGCACACCTTTTTCCTTCATCGTAACAAGCTCGAATCCCAATTGGATTTACTCGTCCCCAATATTCCTCAGATTGAGGGTGTACTTCGGGATCCCCATACACTTCAGATGTAGATGCCTGGAGAATTCTTGCACCAGTTCTCTTAGCCAAACCGAGCATATTTATTGCCCCATGAACGCTTGTTTTAGTAGTTTGAACGGGATTTGCTTGATAATGAACTGGGGATGCCGGGCAAGCTAGATTGTAGATTCGATCAACTTCTACATAGTAAGGAAAAGTTACGTCATGCCTGACCAATTCAAAATTAGGATAACTAATTAAATGCTTAATATTCCGTCGGTTGCCAGTATAGAAGTTATCTAGACAGATAACGTCGTGATTCTGCTCAATCAGTTTTTCTGATAGATGAGAGCCTAAAAAACCAGAACCGCCAGTCACAAGGACACGAATTTGGAATCCCCTAAATCTCTTTTTTAGTTTCATTCGCAGGGAATCAAATTTTAACCCAACATATCAGATGATACAGACCAGAATGTGAGAATCTTCAGAATGCGGACTGCCACGCCATGATTAACCCAGAACGATTGCGGGAGAGGTTCATGAACTGCCAACAAAATCCTCTCTCCCGTATTCGTAGTTTGACATATTTATTTCGCTGAGTATCTGTAATGTCGACGGGGTAGACCCACCTGTAAACGATGACAAAATGGAATCGTTGCGGCGCACTCGAGCACTCTCAACGAGTTTGTCATACTGGATAGCGAATGCTGCGGCCTTGCTAAGCGGTCGATCAACGCACTCTTAATGTGTGGGGCCCGGGTTCAAAACTTTGAGTGGGCTTCGCGTTCAATTGACTGTCCTTTTTAAATCAGATTCAATCGAACTGCTTCTCGAATCCAAGGGATCACCTCATCGAGCATCTCGCTTAGGGTGGTGGTGGCCTCAAACCCAATTAGATTTTTCGCCTTCTCGGTACTTGGAATTCTCTTCTGCACATCGTGTTGGAACGGCGCATCAAAAGTGGCACTGAACGGTGCCTCCCCATTTATCTTTTCCCAAATCATTTGAGCCAATTCAAGAACCGTTGTTGATTCAGATGTCGATAAATTGAAATCTTGATTCCACGCATCAGGGTGTTTCATCGCCTGAACCACACCGCGCGCCAGATCTCCACCATATGTGTAGTGTCGAATTTGGCCTCCATCTCCAAGCAAGTGAAGTGGATTCTGGCCGCGCAAGATTTTCTGAATTATGTCTGGAACAACATGACTCATGGCAAGCTCAACATTTCCAGAACGAATACTTGCGCCGCCCAAGGCGCGGCTTTCACCGATCCCAACACAGTTGAACGGACGGCAAATGGTGTATGGCAACTGGTATTGATCCCATGCTGCCTTTGCAAAATACTCAACAGCGAGTTTTTGAAAGCCATAGCTTGAATGTGGAGGCGGCACCAGCCTTTCATCACCTTCTACGCTTGGCCATCTGTCCGTACTCTCAAAAACCATGGAACTAGACATGTAAGTGACCTTTTTCAGTGGTCTACCAGCACTTTTTGTGGCAATCGCAGCATCACATAGAGCAGCAATCATTTTTTCATTGTTTGCCAAAAGATCATATGCATAAGTATGAAAATAGGATATTCCACCGATTAGCGCTGCCCCTGCAATCACGTGGTCACAATCGAAAAGCAACTCTTGCAAGAGATCTTTATCGCGAGCATCTCCTTGAACAAATGAATAGTGAGCGCTTTCGTCAAAGGTCCGTGAAACCTTGCCGTACTTGGAGAGGTTATCTAACCCGATTACAGAATACCCTTGTGAGAGTAATTCACTTACTAAATACCCGCCGATGAAACCGGCTGAGCCAGTTACTAAGACTTTTTCCACGTGAATCTCCCCATTCGATTTATTTTAATTCCAAATGCAAAAACAAACCACCGTAAATAGTGCGGCAACCACTTTCTGAGTTGAAACTTAGACTCCCCAAAAGCTCGATCAATCCAAATAGTTGGGACTTCAGCAATTAGATTTTTTCTCCGATGGGCCTTGGCAGTTAATTCTAAGCCCACTTCGAAACCATTTGTGCTTTCAATCCCAACCTCAGTTATGAATGGCAACGAATAAGCTTTGAACGAATTAGTCGCATCATGTATGCCGAGTCCCGCAAACCACCTCAACGCTCGACTCGAGTTCTTTGATAAGAATTTCTTGAAACGGGGTCCGCCAATCTGTTGACCGCCTGGCATGTAGCGAGATGCGGCCGCGACTACACAACCCCGTTCAACCAGCCTGACAAGATCATCAACATTTCTAGAATCATCTGAACCATCCGCCATCATCACAACGACTATCTCAGATTTTGCGGAATCGATACCAAATTTAATTGCGCCAGCTGGACCAGGATCATAAGTGGAGACTACAGCACTCACTGTGTGCTTAAACCTATTCAAATTATTTAGTGGAATAAGCGTTCTATCATCAGGAGTATCAACGACAATTATCACCTCGATAACGATTGACACAGTTTCATCAAGTCGTTCGAGGAAAGCATTGATTTGAGCCTCTTCATTTTTTGCTGGAACTATCAAACTTGCGCGAGTTTTTTTCAAACGAGAGTCCCTTGGCCGAGTTGATTCCACAGATCAATTACTGGCTTCGTTGTTGATATTGAAGCGTATTGACTGTGTGGGGCAGCAATAATCAGAATGTCGGCTTGATCCAACAAATATTCTTGGTCAACCAGGTCGACATCGTTTAACACGAAGGGATCAGACGTTAGAACAACTTTTGCTTCGAAACGAAGAATTCTCTTTAGTTTATAAGAAAGGCTTGAGCGAGAATCATCAGAATCACCCTTAAATGCCATTCCTAAGATGCCGATTGTTAAATTTTGCAAATCAAGGCGCAGCTTCAATCGCTCAACTATGTAGTCAGGTAGGCCTTCATTAACCAACATGGCAGAATTACCTAACGGGAAATGATTTCCGCTAAAGGCGTGGAGTTGCATCGTGTCTTTGAATAGACAGGGACCAGCACTAAAGCCAGCACCAGGTAAATCCTTAGCTCTAGGGTAATCAAATTTGATTGCCTTTCTTACATTTTCATATTCAACACCCGCGCTGTTTGAAAGCATCCAAAATTGGTTTGCAGCGGCAAACTTGATGTAGCGCCACGTATTTGTGAATAGTTTCGCTAGTTCAGCCTCTTCCGGCGTAGTTCTATAGACCTGGACACCCAGCAAGGCAAATACTTCGCTCGCCAACCCAAAGGCAGTATCTGTCCTGACGCCGATGATCTGGGGTAACTCACGCAGCTCTTGCATTGCAGCGCCTTCAACAATTCGCTCAGGACAGAAGGCAACCGTAATTTTCTTGTTAGCAGAGACCAATAACGATTCCACTCGAGAAGTCACTCCCGGGAAAACAGTTGAGCGCAAAATTAAAAGTTGGCCATCCCTCAGAAATGGAATTATCTCCTCAACCGCTTTAACCACGGCACTAGGGTCTGGGTTTAAGTGAACGTCGAGTGGTGTGCCAACGACCATGATTACTGTGTCCGCAGTCGAGACAATTGCTGGTTCACCTGTCGCAAAAAAAGTCTGATTTATTCGCCGAGACAATTGCGCATCCAACTGGACCTCGTAGAAAGGAGCTTTTCCAGAATTAACCAACCCAACAGCAACCGGATTAGTATCAAAAGCTGTCACTTTTGATGCTTGCTCGGCCAACGAGACTGCCAGTGGTAGACCAACATGACCGCAACCGCCGACAACAACAATATTCACTCCAAACCACCCCCACTATTTTTGGAATAAGGTCTAGTGTAGACGGACAAGTCGATTTTTATAGTTAAACCCATGGCACCAAATGAATAATTCCATTGGGTCTCTAAATTCCATCATCAAGGAAATTGAGAAATTTTCTCTAAACGCAAGACACTTTCTGAGACTTCGATCAAGTTGTAACCTAAATCGCGAATTTCATCAAGAATTTGATTAGAAGTTTGTGATTTGGGACCGCATATAGCTAGTAATTCGAATCCGGCTAAATCTGATTCAGATAGCTTCGGTGCCCATGGTGGAATCATGAGTGCAGTGCGATCAACATAGTATGGAATCAAAGGGCTCCAATCGCAGCCGACATAGATTACATTTGTAGACTGTTGAGATTGAGCAATAATTTCTGTGGCAAGACTTGGGAAACTATTCGGTTCAACAAATTTTTGGTACAAATAATCCTTCCCATAGTTGCTCGCCGCAGCCATCAACAAAATTGTGGCTAGAAATATAGATGTCAAAAGTAATCTTTTAGTTCTGAAAACTTCTGAAAGTGTGGAGAACAGTGATCTGTAACCTAGGGCAATCAATAAAACAATTGAAGAATAAAGCGCGATAGAATAATAGTCATGTATCGCATACAAATTCATAAAAACAAGTGGTCCGCTGAGCAAGGAAAGTAGTATCGGGATTGAAATTTTCCTATCAGCGAAAAATAGACCAATCATTGCAAAAAAGAAGAAGCTTCCAACTCCACCAATAATCGGACCCCAGTAAGTGTTCACAATCTTGAAACTATTGGTTACATCTAATCGATCTTGAAGAGTGCCGTAATTCCAATCGGCGAGAGCTTGGCTTGTTAGGAGCGCAGTGAATTTATTTTGCGACTTCACAGAATCAGCAAACTGTATCCACTTCAAATTGATTAAAAGGATCAAAATCAGAGGAAAAAACAGGAACTTTGTCTCTGGTTTTAACCTAAATTTAGTAGACACTGATGCATCAGAATGAATTAGTTTGTTTAGCGCCAATAAGAAAAGACTAGACATAACCAAAGCAGTGGTGATTTTAACGAGAGACGCCAAAAGCAACGCCACTGTAAATAAGGCTAATTGAAGATATTTTCTGCTGCGATCACTTTCTTCAGAGTACTTAAATAAGGAATTGACTGAAAAAAGCATAAAAAAGACCGCACAGAATTCAATTGTCGCAGATGCAGCCCACATCAGAGTAAATGGAGAAAAGAGAAAAATCACTAACGATACAAAGGCGGGGGCTGCACCTAAAATTCGATGCGTCAAGACGAATAACATAAGTGCAGCGAGTTCAAAGAAAATCAATCCGAGCAATCGTGATGCCACTATCGGGTCTAAATTCAAAATATTGCCTACATAGGCGGCAATGTACTGAAAGAGTGGAAACTCGAAAGGAATTTTACTATTAAATCCAAAAACCGGTATAGGCGATTGTAAATTAAATCCATTTCGCATAAATTCTCGGACCAACATGACAGTCTGCGATTGGCGAAAAGAATTATTCTCATTTAGTCCATTGAGGACTTGGGGAGCGTGGAGAATTAAGCTCAGGGAAAAGAACAAGGCAGATAGAAACCTGATTCGGTAGATGCTGGGAATCGACCTCAAATCAGATAGAAGTTTATGTGAATCCAAAATGGTCAATGTAGTCAATCCCCAATTTGAGTCAAATATTTGTTATAGCTATTTGAGGTTAAACCAATCAGCCTAGAATCAAGATCTCTTTGCGAAATCCAGCCTTTCCTATATGCAATTTCCTCTAAGCAAGCCAATTTGTAACCCTGCCGATCTTCAATGACTTTTACGTACATAGATGCGGCCAACATATTTTCTGGAGTTCCCGTGTCTAACCATGCGGTACCTCTCGGTAAAATCTCTACGAATAGTTTTCCTGTTCTCAAATAGATTTCATTGATTGAAGTTATTTCCAATTCTCCTCGAGCACTGGGCTGAATTTCTCTAGCAATGTCCAAAACATCGTTGTCATAAAAATATAGTCCAGGAATAGCAAAATTAGATTTTGGAACTAAAGGCTTTTCTTCAATTGAAATCACCTGATGATTTTCATCAAATTCTACGACGCCATAATTTTCGGGATCAGTGACTTTGTAGGCGAAAATATGAGCACCGTCAACCGACGTTAGTTTTGTAAGCTGATTTCCCAAACCAGATCCATGAAAGATGTTATCTCCGAGAGCCAAGGCAACCTTTGAGTCACCAACAAAGTTTCTTCCGATAAGAAATGCATCAGCAAGCCCTCGAGGCAAGTCTTGAGTTGCATAATCAAAGGTCATACCAAACTGGGAGCCATCACCAAGCAAATTTCTGAATGCTTCTGTATCTCGAGGCGAGGTGATTATCAACTGCTCCCGTATATCCGCTAACATCAATGTTGCGATCGGGTAATAAATTAGTGGCTTGTCATAAATTGGAAGTAATTGTTTTGAGACAGCGGTGGTCATTGGCGCTAATCTGCTTCCATTACCACCTGCGAGAATGATCCCCTTCACAGGATTAAGGGTACTTGTATTTCACTGTCGGACTCAGATCAACGGCAAGTGTCTGAAGAGTCTTGTAACGACACCTGCATTGAGAGCACAGGCTCTATCGGTCTAAATGAGATTATTGGGTTAATTGATGTAATTTGAATGACAAAACTGACTAACCGTCAAATCTTGATCGCGCGGCATCCATAATTCAAACAGACCGATTCTGGGAAGTCCCATTCACTGACAATCTGGAAGCCGAAAGAAATGATTAGATCCCGAAACATCTCTTTGTTGTCGCAGATGTCGTAATGACCATCTCTGTAGCTATCAGGGTGCAATAAGTCATTCCAAATCAACAACTGTCCACCTGGAGCTAAATAGCGTGATATGTTGCCAAGAATAAATGGCCAACTCGGTGAGTGATCAATACAATTTCGGACGAATAGCGCCCCGTCAATTTGCCCGATAAGTTCGGGGATCAAAACCTCTGCTGGGGACGAGTATACCTTTACACCAGGAAAACCATTCTTACCAAAGTGTTTATCCTGATACTCCGATATTTTTTGGTGTAACGGTTCGATTGCAATTCGTTCGCTTGCGACGTCCCAGTAAGCGATTTTAGCGAGAAGACAAGGACCAATTTCCATAACTCGCTTGCCTGTTATGTCACTTATAAATCTGCTCCAAGTTTCTTTATCCCCGGAGAAAAACTCATCAAGATCAATTTGGTCGACAAAACCAGTCGATGCGTAGAATGAAGGCGAATTCACATGATCAAGTTGGTCTCTAAATGTAGGGTGATCCATGTAGGAGATAGCATTTCCAAGTTCCCACTCTTGAGCATCGGACCAAGGATTAGTCGCGGACTGAACCCCTGAAATTTTGGACTCAACCAATCTACGCACTTTCGAAACCACACGGTTTAGCATGAATAATGCCCCTCATTCAACGAAACTCGTCAATTCTGCTCTTGATCTAGGGAATCCTAATCGCTACACCCTATTTTACCGCGGCTGACACTCGAAGAGGACAAACCCTTTCAATAGATATGGCTGCTGGACATGTATCGTTGGGCATCAGACCATCTTCAAATGTTTGCGAGGACTTGTGAAACTACTGGTGACAGGAGGTGCTGGTTTCATAGGCACCAATTTTGTTAAGCGACAAATTAGCCTCAATCCTTTGGGCCTATCGGAAATTTTGGTTTTGGACAAGTTAACATACGCGGGAAATATTGATAATTTCACCAATGAAGAGAAGAGTAAATTTGAGTTTATTCAGGGTGACATTTGCGATAGCACAATCGTTGATCAACTGATAAAGCGCGTGGATTTGGTTGTGAATTTTGCGGCGGAGTCACATGTTGATAGGTCGATTTCTAGTGGAACAAACTTTGTACAAACAAACACACTTGGCACACAAGCCCTTTTAGATTCTTGTCGTAAGCATGAAATTTCAAAATTTTTACAGGTCTCCACCGACGAAGTTTATGGCTCGATTGATGAGGGTAGCTGGAATGAAGAATTCCCACTACTTCCTAACTCACCATACTCAGCTTCAAAAGCCGGCGCAGATTTACTCGTCCGAGCGTATGGAAGAACTTTTGATTTTCACACAAACATTACTCGCTGCAGTAATAACTACGGACCATACCAATATCCAGAAAAAGTGATTCCGTTATTTATCACCAATTTAATTCGAGGGAAGCAAATTCCAATATATGGAAAAGGCTTGAACATCAGAGACTGGTTGCATGTAGAAGATCACTGTCGTGGTTTAGAGTTGGTTCTCCAACGGGGCCATAACGGAGAAATTTACAATATTGGCGGCGGAACAGAGCTAACAAATATAGAGCTTGCTACAACTATCCTAAATCACTTTGGCTTCAAAGAAGACAAAATAGAGTTTGTGAAAGATAGATTAGGACACGACAGTCGATATTCTGTTGACATCTCAAAAATAACTGCGGACCTTGGCTTTATGCCACAGGTTTCGTTTGATTCAGGATTGAGGAGCACAATTGATTTTTATCAACGGAACCATGTTTGGTGGAAATCACTGGTTACAAGTTGAAAATTGTAGTTACAGGTGGTGACGGTCTTTTGGGTCGAACTTTTCAAGAGCAGTTATCAATGCATGGAAATCACACTACTGTAATTATGCATAAAGCAGAATTAGATATCACAAACAAGGTATCAATACGCACGGTGTTAGCAAAAGCTCGTCCGGATTGGCTAGTTAATTGTGCCGCTTTCACAAATGTGGACAATGCAGAGCTCAATCCGACTATTGCTTTTAATGTAAACAGCAACGCTATGAAGAATATTGCAGAGGTTGCAGCCGAACTCAGTATTAGAGTCCTGCACTTCTCAACAGATTACGTCTTTGACGGACTTAGTTCAGATCCATACGTGGAAAAATCTGAGACTAACCCCCTTAATCAATATGGGCTATCAAAGTTGGAAGGAGAAAAAAACTTACTGGATGCAATGCCTGAGAACGCACTTGTTATTCGAACTGCATGGCTTTATGGATCCCTTAAGTCAGGTTTTCTTTCCCAAGTAATTAACCGAGTACAGAGCGGCGAAAAGAACATTCAGCTCGTAACGGATCAGTTGGGACAATTAACTTTGGCTTCTGATGTCGTTCAAGCTTCTATGAAGATTTTAGATGTATACAAAACATTTTCATCAAAAATATTTCACATTACAAATCAAGGATTTGGTTCATGGCATGAAATAGGACAGTTGATAAACCACACATTAGAGGGGCGCAGCCAGATTGATGGTATCTCTCACAACGAGCTCAATCGCCCGGCACTTCGACCTAATTTTTCAGCCCTAGACTCAGGACAATTTTCGGCAGAATTCGGCCCTATGCGCGATTGGACAGATGCACTTGAGGAGTATCTGACCAATTACAAGAAGGCAGAAATGAAATGAACTTTAAGGAAATCGCATTTGATGCTGTTTGGTTAGCGAATCTGGAAGTCTTCCCAGATGCAAGAGGCTATTTCTATGAGTTTTATTCGGAGTCAGAAAAGATTGTAAAGCCGCCAATTCCATTCAAACCTCAACAGTCCAATATATCGCGATCTAAAAAAGGCGCATTACGAGGAATACATTTCAGCCTTGTACCTGTTGGGCAAGTAAAATGGCTAACATGCCTTTCAGGATCTATTTTGGACTGTGTTGTCGATATTCGGGAAGGTTCGCCCACCTTTGGCAAGCATCACCTGATTACAATATCAGCGGCTGATCCCCAGGCTCTCTTAATTGATTCAGGTATCGGACACGCCTTTCTTGCATTAGAAGAAAACACGATAGTCAATTATTTACTTAGTTCACCGTATGATCCATCGTTTGAAATTGGAGTTAATCCACTAGACGAAAATTTGGGAATAGACTGGCCAACAAACGGCTTAATTCTCTCGGACAAAGACAGGGCGGCCATGTCGCTCACCGACGCCGGTCTACTTCAAAAACTTCCAAAGTTCCAATCGAGATACTAATTAATGAAGTACTATTTAACAATGAAAATTGCAAAATCATTCTATTTTCGAGTTAAGTACTTTATCCAGTATCAACATCGTAATTTCATAATCCAGCGCGAATTACCAATTTCAGTAGCAACCGTAAATAATGATCTCTTCTGGGGAAATTCAGACACTGATATTTCGGACCACCTGAACACTATTTACGCGGTGGCCATGGCAAAAAAACCAAAGGTTGTTTTGGAGCTAGGAACTCGTGGAGGCGAATCGACCAGAGTACTATCTCACGTAGCCGAAAAGTTCGACTGTCGCGGCTACAGCGTGGATTTATCTGAAGCGCCTGACTGGTTAAATAAGAGGTCAGATTGGAAACACATAGTCTTTGACGACACAAAATTTCCTAGTGAGATATCAAATAGTTGGCCAGACGGAAGCACCTTTGCAGGGGTGGACTTACTCTTTCTTGATACAAGTCACTTTTATGAACACACTCTCCAGGAGTTGCAATTGTATTGGGACCTAATAAATCCAGATGGCGTTCTAATTTTGCACGACACTAACTGCACTGAAAAAGTCACACGGCGCTTGTCTGGAACGGCTAATCGCGGTTGGGATAATTCTAGAGGCGTCATCAGAGCCGTAGAAGAATTTTTCGAATGCAGGATTGACGAATCGAAATTGATCTCAATTGAGTCACTTGGGAAGTCAGCCAAGGGATTGACCCACTATCCTTGGAATAATGGCCTGACTTTGGTATTTAAGTAGTTTTGCGCCTGATAAATAACAAAACTCTGAATGCTAAGTGGTTTAAACTAAAAAACAATCGCATTGGTTTCTTTACTTCTACTCTAGCCAAGATTTGAGTAACTGCAAAAAACTGAGACATATCTCGCAAACTGAGCATGCGGAAAAATACTTGTATTGGCTTTACGCCAACCTTATCCAATAGAAATCTAACTTCTCTCTCAAATTCTTGTACTCCAATTTTATTCTGAGCCTGATTATCTGAGACTCCATAGATGATCGAGACTGAGGGCACTATTTCTGGTGATCCGAATTTCTCCAATAGTCTGTAAAGGAAATCGACATCGCAGAGCATCGAAAGATTCGAGTCAAACGATAGATCTTTGGAAGTCATAAATACTAGGCCGCTCGGACCACCAAAATTATTATTGCCAACGAGCGCAGTAACATCAAAAATCGGTTTGTAAACGCGATCAAGCCTGCTCGCAGTTAGTAGAAACAATTTTGATCCTTTAGAAAGGTATAACTCTGCAATCTCGCGATAAACGACCGGTGAGGCTAAAGCATCATCCTGATGCAGGACGTGGATGAAATCCCCACGAACTCGTCGGAGACCATTATTGCTATTTGACGATATTCCTTTTTGAGTTGGGTTCTCGATAATCTCAAAAAGTAGAAACTCAGAAAATTCAGCCAAAATCTGCTGCATGGCCTCAAGGTTGAAACAGAAATCAATCGAAATAACTACTTGATAAGGCGAGTATTCTTGAATTGCAAGTGAATGTAAAGCTCGTTTAAGGTATATCAGATCATCAAAAGTTCTCAGATACGCGGGAATTACAACCGAAAATCGTGGTTTTTTTAATTCTAGAGTTCCCATCCGAACATTATCTCGCTGGTATCCTTCTTTGTACAACGTAACAGCAAGTGGGGGTGAAAGGATCGTGAAAAACCAACCTCTGCGGAGGTATTTGCGACATATTCTAGCTTTCGCAACACCATTAGACTTTTACTGCGATCAGTTGAAAGTCCCTCGTGAGATCCTTCATATTGGCGCCCATACTGGTGAGGAAAATCAGCACTATAAAGAACTAGGAATAGGCTCTGCGCTATGGGTAGAAGCGCAACCGGACATCTATCTTCAATTGATAAAGAATGTCGAGCAAAAACGGGCACTAAACGCAGCCGTCTGGTCGACAGAAATCGAAATGAACTTCAATGTATCTGAGAACTCCGTGTCCTCAAGTTTACTTGAGTTGGAATCTGATCATCCGTGGGGCGAACTGAATTTTTCGGGTCACTACAAACTGACAACAATGACACTACAAAGTGTTCTAGTTCACTTTCAAAATCTGGGGTTTCTTCAGTCAAAATTCTTTTTGCTGTTAGACGTGCAAGGCGCTGAATTTGAAATCCTTAGTGGTTGGCGTGGTAACCGAAATAAAATTGAGGCGATCTCATGTGAAGTATCACGCAAAAGTGGTTATGCAGGAGCGGCAAAACGTTGGCGAGTTATTCTCAAGCTAATCAAGTACGGATATCTTCCTATTGCGAGCTTCCTTGATAAAGAGACTAAGCATGGAGATCAACTTTTTGTAAAGTTGTCCCAAGCAATTAAACATCCTCAAATCCTTTTCCAAGCAATTATCAGAAGTTTTCTACTTGCAGGAGTTAAAATTCAAAAATCACTTGAAGAATTTTTGAAAAAGCCGAGAGTTTAAGTACCAACCATCAAAATCTGAAGATTCTCTTAATATCCTTAGATAGCCACTCTGTTTCAAGAGAGACTCAATTTTCTGATCATTTTCAGTATGGTTATGTTCTATGCAGATAAAGCCAAATTCAAATGTGCTAAAGTCGAAATTCCGAATGATTTCATACTCCGAACCCTCGGTGTCTATACTTAGAAAATCGATGAAAGCTGGAGCTTGAAATCGACAGAGTAAGTCCTCCAACGAAATCGAATGAACAGTGTACTCACTCGCACTCTCGCGTAGGTGTCCGTCGGAGTTTACGTAGTTGTGCAGAGTAGAAAGCTTGCCTGAAGTTGATTCAGAAAAAATCATTTCTTGTCCGCTTACTGAATAAACACACTCTTCCGAAATGAAGCACTTTCGGTTCTCATGCAGATTTTTTTGCCACATTTTCGCCGGCTCTGCAACTATCCCATTCCAGCCATATCTCTCTTCAAGCAAAAAGGTGTTTGAAAGATCTATTCCGTCTGTTGCTCCAAATTCAACAAAGTACCCTGGTTTGCAATCTGAGAAGAATACGGCAAGGATATCTTGAAGCTGTTGAGCGTAAGATTCTGACATGTTTGTAACGAGAAAATGAGTCAATTTTGAATCGGATGACTCCTGTGCAATCTTTTGAATTTTTCTCAACCTGCTGATATCAATTCTTTGGGAGATAAGTTCTCGATACTCGTGCTGGAAAACAATCTTTTTGCCAAGCATTACTAGTACTCGTCCAATCAAACTCATTTGATTATTTCGCATTCTAAGTGCCTCCCCGCGACCTAAGGTACACTAGCGGCATAGCATTAGAAGGGAATCATGTCTACTCCGAAGTTTAGAAATTATCATCGGGCTCTGATTGCCTTTCAAAGAATTAGAGAGATTATTCAATTCTTTATACGAAACTTTGATGCGCCGTACCCTACATTTATTAAGAGGAAGACATTGGTCGCACACTCAATTTTGGAAGCATCTTGGATTGAGACAGGGACGTATATGGGATCGACGAGCCAATTTCTAGCTAAACGGTATCCAAAGGTGACCACGATTGAACCATCGGAGTACTTCTTCAAATTCTCAGAATCCAGACTCAAGCGCAACAAGAGAGTTGTCACCCTTTTTGGTTCAAGCGAGGTTCACTTTGAAAATGTCCTAATTGGAAATCATGACGAAGTAAACATCTGGCTTGATGGCCACTTTTCTGATGGCGGCACATTCTTGGGTGAAAACGTGAGCCCGATAATCCATGAACTAGAGATGATCGCTCAACACAAATCTAAATTTAGGTTAATCACGGTTTTCATTGATGATGTACGACTCTTCCAAAGAGATCCTTTGCATGCTACAGGTTACCCTCCATTCGTTTTTCTTTTAGATTGGTCCCAGGCGAATGGATTTGTTTGGGAAATTCAGAATGACATATTTATAGCGAAGTACGCTCGCTAATTCGCTTCTTGAAAGTAATTAAACAGCAAAGTTCGCGGGTCTTTCGGATCTGTATTTGTTAAGTTTCGGACTTTCGTGACGTCAAGTTTAGTTTTAGAGATATCTGATTCCCTTGGCGAATTCCATCTAACCTTAAGGCCAGGCATAAAGTTAGTGAGAGCCTCAGCAATTTCGCTTAGAGAAATCGATACGCCTGATCCCAAATTGATAATCTCTTCTCCCAGATCCAGCTCTATGATTTTCGAAATCATTAAACAGAATTCGCTCATATCAAGGTAATCTCGACAGTCTTCTAACGTTCCAAATAAATCTACAGAACCAGTTTCCTTCGCGTTTTTTAAGATTGCAAGTACACCATAGGGATTTTCCCAATCGATGACATTTCCAATCCTTAGAGATGTGAAGCGATCTAGATACATCTTTTTAAACGCCTTTTCCGCAGTTGCTTTTGATTTTCCATAACTAGTGGTTGGCGCGATCTGATCATTCTCTGACCTATGACTACTGCATTCACCATAAACAGCCCCAGAGCTTAGATATAAGACCTTCGTCTCTTCATAACGTAAGGAATCAGGGATCAAATCTATTGTTGAGCTGATCTCGGAGAGATAATCACCATGCCCAGGACGTGTGCTACCCGAAGCAATAAGTAAAGAGTCAAGCCGGCACTCTTTCATCGATTCCAAAGACGTTGAATGTGTCCAGGGATAATCAGACGATGTTCTACTCCAAGTGAAAACTTCATGGTCTCTCTGATGCAGAGCGTGTGCGATGGGAAGACCCATGTGTCCGAGGCCCAGCACACCAATCTTCATTCAATCACTCCAAGCCATTTGTCTGCATTTAGAAATTTCAATCACTATAGTGCGCCTATGAAGTCAGATTATCGAATCTCTGTTCTGATCCCTTGTCATTCTACTAAATTTTTGTCTGAATCTATCCGTAGCATCCGGGAACAAACTTTGCACAAGGACGAATTTGAAGTTGTAATCATAGCTGACCGCGTGGATGTAGCAGAAGTAGCAAATATTTTGTTCGAAAGTCACCTGAATTATCGGATAATTTCATCCGAAAGTCCTGGAATAGTCGCGGCACTAAACACCGGCCTCCAGAATATTTCCTCTGAGTATGTGGCCCGGATGGATGAGGATGACATTATGTTCCCGATACGTCTTCAAGATCAACTTGAATACTTGGATAGCACCCCCAAGTGTGTCGCGGTCGGGGGTGGGCTGGAACTGATAGATGAAAACGGGTCTCGGATCGGAGAGTCTAAGTTCCGCAGACGTATTAGTACCTCGTATAAGAAACTCTTCATTTCATCACCAGTAGCTCACCCGGCCGCAATGATTCGCAGGTGCGCAATTAACGAGATAGGGGGTTACAGAGCTTTCCTCTCTGAGGATTGGGATTTGTGGGTTCGACTGAGAGAAAACGGTGAAGTGCATAACCTTTCTCAAAAAGTCATTAAGTATCGAATTCACAGCAATCAGCTCTCGCGACAAAAAATGTACGCACAATCGCGTGCTCGACTCATTGTGGGCGTTTCGTTTTTTGCGCGTCAAGCAGATTTAGCAGACGAGCCAAGAAGTACTTCCGAGTTAGAAGCCTGGTTATCTGAATCCACAGAGTATTTAAGGAGTACAAGTCTTAGATTTCGAATGTTTCTTCGATGGTCCAAACGTATAGATCTCTATCAAGAGCAATTCAACTCTTTAGCGTCAACGAAGCAGATCTCAACTGGACTAAGTTTGTTAATCCAGTACCCTGTCTGGTTTTTGAGAGATGTACTAAAGAAAATTCTTCACTAACCGATAAATTTTCCGAGCCATCATTTTTGCCGAGATTTCAACAAAAACAAATGGGACTTTAATCAAAGTCAAAAAAGGAAGAGTTAGCAAAAGCCTAACCGTTGACAGCTTGATTCCCGATAAATTGGAGGCATTCTTTATATCCCGCAAATGAAGAATAATCCGCGCGGTTGACCTTTGGTGCCGAAGATAGAGAGTATTTGTGCTTGAAAATTCTTTAAGACAACTTTCGACGAGAACGTTCCACGACTGAAAATCCGTAATCATTCTACTCTTCGTAAATAATTGCTCTCTTCGGTTTGAACTAGAAATTGAACTACCGCTTAGCCTATAATTTAGTAACACCTTAGGGACCGACAGAAACTGTCCCCTTTCAAGGAGTCGAAACCAGAGACCTAAATCTTCGGCAGGGAAGTCTTCGACTCTATATCCACCAACAGCGAGCAAACTTGCGCGATTCAACAGCGCGACAGGATGGGGAGTGCGCTGACTTGAGACTAGAGAAAGCTTCGTTGCATTAGAGGAAATTGCGCTAGGTAAAGTACCCAATGAAACCCCAGCAGCACTTATGAATGAATAATCGGAGAAAACAGCTGCAACATTTTCCCCAATCAATTCGCGTTGAAGACTAATTCGATCAGGAGGATATTCATCATCTACATCAAAGCGAGCGACCCAAGAATTTTTCGCGTCATTGATGCCCAAGTTAAGGGCTGCAACTAATCCAACGCCAACCGTTGTAATAATTCTTAGTCTTGGCTCATTCTTCGCGAAGTCAGCGAGAATCAATGAAGAGTTATCTGTTGAACCATCATCAACAACCAAGAGTTCATCGTTCTCCTCCAGCATTAACAAAATACGGGGAATCAAGTGACCTAGATATTTCTCTCCATTTTTAGATGGCAACAGTGCAGAAATATATGGAAGTTCAGTAGACACTTGTCCGATCACCCTCCTTGAAACTCATCCAAAAGATAGAATATCGGAGTGTTACAGATAAATGAGTCACAACAGCCATCTATTGGTGTCATGACAGTCGCCACCAACATTTACTTCGACTACTGGCAAAAAATGGTCTCATCCGCGGACCAACTTTCAAATAGTTCCGACCAGATCACCTTTTTTGTCTTCACCGAACAGATCCAAAAAATAGAAGAATTCTCAAAAACTTTGAAAAATGTAAAAGTTGTTGGTTTTGAGGTCATCCCGTACAGGTGGCCTGATGCAACACTCCTGCGCTACCAAATATTTAGCGACCAATACCCGACCATGGATACTGATCTTTTAATGCATTTGGACGCGGATATGATTTTCAGCTCAAACCCTTGGCAAAATATCCGGCAATTGGTGGCTAATACTCAAATTTGCCTCATCCAACATCCAGGGTTTTGGCGGCCAACAGGATTGTCAAGAGTATACTTCTATCTTAGGCATCCATTAACCATGTACAAAGATTTAAGAATGAAGACCAGCCTGGGTGGGATCGGTGCATGGGAAACGCGACCTGAGTCTGAGGCCTTTGTACCCCGGAAATTGCGAGGACGATATTTTTGTGGGGGAACTTGGTTCGGACCCCGTCAAGCTATTGGAGAATTACTCAAAGAATTAAGCGATCAAGTTTCTAGGGACGGAAAAAACGAGGTGATTGCGAAGTGGCACGACGAAAGCCATTTGAATAAATGGGCTGCTGAGAAGAGAATCAACACTTTTTCACCCGAGCTTTGTTTCGATGAAACTTACCCGCAATTAAGGAAATTGAAACCGAGCATAATCGCGGTTCGGAAAAAAGAGAAGACTCGATGATGCAAAAAAAAGAATCTTTAACCGTGGAAATCGCGGGTGGTTTAGGAAACCAACTCTTTATGTTTTATGCGGGTCTATACCTCCAAGAAAAGTATCAGCGAGAAGTAGTCTTTGACACATCAGATTTATCCAGAATCCAAGAATTACATCCTGGCGCGAACATTCAAACTCTAGGGCTGTTGGACGAGTATGTGACAACCAGCGGATCCAACACCTCACATTTTAGGATCGATCGAATCAGATCTGGGTTTAGGCGTCTCACAAAAAGTACTTCACAAAGTGGGACCTTTTTCCCTGAAGAAATAGGCTTTATTAATCCAAACATGATTCCTCCCACAATTAAGAGAATTAGGGGCTATTTTCAATCTTGGGTTTATTACGACTCATTAAGCAATAAACCAATTCTTAGTCTCGAGAGTTTGTCGAGTCCGAGCAGATGGCTACTCGATAAGATAGAGAGAACCAAAAGAGAAAATGTACTCTCGCTGCATGTCCGGCGCGGTGATTATGCGTTACCTGCAAATCGAATGAACGGAATCCTCTCGAAGGGTTACTACAAAGAAGCTATAAATAATGCAGGTGCTTACGATGCAATTTGGATTTTTACGGACAGCCCAAAAGAGGTTGAAAAAGATTTTTTGCAACTGGGGCATCCGATTGAAACTATTATTCCACCAGATCATTCTGATCCCGTAGAGTCCCTTCTACTAATGGCTGCAACAAAAAAAATTGTCATCTCTAATTCGACCTACTCTTGGTGGTCGGCAATGATTGCAGGGGACGCTGCTACAGTTTACGCACCTTCAAAATGGTATGAACTTCGTGAGGATCCGAGTAAATTGGTCCCCGATAACTGGAAAAGAATTCCTAGCGAATGGGCAAAGCAATGAAGCGAATGACCCCCTTTTCGATTAAAGAAATTCTCAATCTTTCCCAAATTTTATCAGTGAAAGATAAGCATAAGCTCCTTTTTGTATCTATCTTGCAAGTGGGACTTTCGATTCTAGATCTGATAGGTGTTTCACTGATCGGAGTCATTGGCGCTTTGACAATTAATGGAGTTAGGTCGCAAAGCCCTGAGGGACGCGTTGGGGACCTATTAAGATTATTAGGTTTAGAATCATTTAGTTTTCAATCACAAACCGTCATTCTTGCTCTGGTTGCAGTCTCATTGTTGGTGCTCAGAACATCTCTGTCTGTGATTATTACACGAAGAACTCTGTTTTTCTTGAGTAGACGAAGTGCGGAGATCTCATCTCGCTTAATTACGCAAGTGATGGCCCAACCTTTATCAACTCTTTCACAATACAGTAGCCAGTACATTCATTACACTCTAACAACCGGAACGACATCTCTCACACTGGGTGTTTTCGGAAACATTGTCAGCGTTTCCGCCGACATGGCACTTTTGGTTGTTCTTGTTCTTGGAATTGCAATTATTGATCCGGTTACAGCTTCACTAACAATTCTAATTTTTGGTTCCATAATGCTTGTGATGTACTTTTTAACTAATGCCAGAACCCAGAGAATTTCTCAACGTTATTCGGACATTACGATTCGAGACTCCGAGATTTTGCTCGAGCTTGTTAGTGGGTATCGTGAGGCATTTATTCGAAATAGACGAGGATTTTTTGTTGATCAGGCTAAGAAAATTAAATGGGAGATTGCTGACTACTCGGCAGAATTAGTATGGATGCCAAATATAAGTAAATACGTTATTGAAGTAGCTTTCACATTAGGCACTATGGCTGTTGCGGCACTTCAGTTTATTCTCAACGATTCAGCGCAAGCGGTGGGAAGCTTGACTTTGTTTCTAGCTGCCGGAACGAGGATTACACCTGCAATCCTAAGAGTTCAACAGAATTTAGTATCAATAAACGGAAGCATAGTTAGAGCAAAACCAACAATTGAGCTATTTAACAATACAGATTCAAGTTTTACGATTCCAGAATATGACTTACAAGCGGACTTTGCACACACTGGGTTTGAGTCAAATATATCCATGAAGAATGTGTCATTCGCCTATCCAAACAGCGAAGGAAATGTTTTAAGCGAGATAACCCTGCACATTGATTCTGGCGCAACAGTCGCAGTCGTTGGGCCATCCGGAGCCGGAAAATCAACTCTTGTGGATTTACTGCTTGGAATTTATCTTCCAAGCGAGGGCGAGATTACCATTTCTGGAAAATCCCCAGCACTAGCCGTGAAAACGTGGCCAGGGGCGATCGGCTATGTGCCCCAGGAGGTAATCTTAAGTTCGGGTTCGATCGCTAGTAATGTCTCATCTGGTTTTAACGAGTCGGACAAACTGAATGAACAGATATCGGATGCGCTAGATGTTTCTCAACTCCAGTCATTTGTGAATTCATTACCATTACGAGTAGAGACTCTCGTTGGTGAACGCGGGGGAAGCTTGAGTGGCGGACAGCGGCAAAGAGTTGGAATTGCAAGGGCGATGTTTACCAAGCCCAAACTTCTTGTGCTTGATGAGGCGACGAGCGCTCTGGACGGCCAGACAGAATCAGAGATTTCTGACGCAATTCAAGGGCTAAAAGGCAGAGTTACCTTGATCCTTATCGCTCATCGCTTGTCAACCGTGATGTCAGCCGATCAAATCATTTACCTTGAGGCAGGACGAATTCGTGCGCAAGGTACTTTTGATGAAGTGAGATCGGCAGTTCCTGATTTTGATAAACAAGCGAAACTTATGGGCTTGTAAAACTATCTCGGTCTGCGACGTCTCTGAGACGAATTTGGACGCGGTTTACGAGTTCCACGGTTAGGACCCTTGTTCTCAACGATCGGAGCAACGTAAGGGATACCTGTTGGCTCTTGAGCTCCAGTAATCCGCATCAAATCTGTACTGAGCGAAGTAACAGAAACAGATTTTGGAGTCACTCCGGCACGGGAAGTAAGTCCCGAGACTGACTTCTGCTGCTTTGAAGTTGTCAGAGTTACAACAGCACCTGATTCACCAGCACGAGCCGTACGACCTGAACGGTGCAGATAATCCTTGTGATCCTGTGGAACATCAACGTGCACAACAAGTGAAATTCCATCTACGTGGATACCTCGTGCTGCAACATCTGTTGCAACAAGTGCTGCATTTGCTGAATCCTTAAAGAGAGCAAGTGTGCGTGTACGAACTGCTTGTGACTTACCACCATGAAGCGCTCCAACTGGAACACCTGCATGAGCTAGCTTGTCACAGAGACGATCAGCTCCACGCTGTGTCTTTACAAAAAGAATTGTTTTTCCATTACGAGCTGCAATCTGAGCGGTGATGTCATCTTTATCTCCTGGGTTCATTACAAGGATGTAATGCTCCATAGTTGATACGGAGGCACGATCGTTCTGCAGTGAGTGTGTCTTTGGGCTCTTGAGGTATTGCTTAACAAGAGAGTCAACGCCACGATCAAGAGTTGCTGAGAAGAGAAGACGTTGTCCATCAGGCTTTGCCCGATCAAGGATTTCTTTAACCACAGGAAGGAATCCCATATCTGCCATCTGATCTGCTTCATCAAGAACTGTGATCTGTAGTTGATCTAGTTGTACTTCGCCCTTGTTAAGTAGGTCGATAAGGCGGCCAGGGGTTGCAACCAAGATTGCTGTTGCCTTACGCATTGCAGTGATCTGCTTTGCATATGGCATTCCGCCTGCGATAACAACTGATTCGTGGCCGATTGCACGTGCAAGTGGGCGTAGAACTTCATCGATCTGCT
>Ga0247843_1003499_pt1 | contig 25602 bp, 11 predicted proteins | sample LaCruzMarch2017__FD_192420 | JGI IMG/M metagenome (GOLD analysis project Ga0247843, IMG submission 192420) | Freshwater microbial communities from meromictic Lake La Cruz, Castile-La Mancha, Spain - LaCruzMarch2017_8m | ecosystem: Environmental > Aquatic > Freshwater > Lake | place: Spain...
ATAGTAATAATAATAATTATAATATGAATTATTCACATATCATGATACTATTTCTATTGTCCTCTGTTATCACATCTGTTTGAGCCTATTACCAACTTACCCCAAATTCCCTCAACTCCACCGGTGTGAAGAATATCATGTGAGTCATTTGGCAAAATTTTGGAGATGAGGGGAATCGAACCCCTGACCTTCAGTATGCGAAACAGACGTTCTACCACTGAACTACATCCCCATTGTTAAAGTTGGCAAGTAATGCAATTTCAAACCGTCATGATGATTTTCTCGTCAGTGCCAATGAGGAGGACGCCGTGCTACTGCTGGGGCGTATTGCTCGTGGCGTCATCATATCCCGGCTGTATCATCGGTCAGTCATCATCATCGAGCGTGCTGCTCCGTTCTGCGCCGAAGCTATCATCACCGTCCCATCCAGTTTCTGCTGCCGGCGGTACTGATGAGGTGGGAACTGCCGCGTCGCCATCGTCGACGTCTGTGGCAAGAGCCACCGTGGGCGTCGTTGGTAGTGCACTGACCGCCATCCTCCGACGTGCATCATCCTCGGTTGCATTCTGCGCTCGACTAGTCCTCGTGCTGTACATCGCGAGGGCAACGTGGGATGTCGCAATCGAAACATGGGAAGAGGTTCAACGGGATCTTGCTGGATCACGTCGTCACGTTCGACAATCCGGAGATGATAATGACTCGGGGGAGGAGCAGGACTTGCCGTATGCCGACATGGATGGAGAAATGGAGGAAGTTGAAAACAATGACGATTCGGGTGCCAGACGGAAGGATTCTGGATTGTGGCGACGACGACGACGGCGGCGTATATCATGGCAGGATGAAAACATGACTCCAACTATTCAGAATGTGGCGTCACATGATCTCGCAGAGAGATTAAGGTGTGCTGGCATTCCTCGTCAGTCAGAATTGACATTGTCTGGTGAGGAGGATAATGCAACTAACAATGATGAGGACGATTCGTTACAGCACACCACAACAGTGGAGGGGATTATGCGATCATTGACGCGTGCCGAAGGCAATGTGTTGTCACAAACGTTGCTATCACCGTCAAAAGAGGGCGTTGGTACCTCGCCAGTGGAGGCCACCGCAGCGTGGAATGATATTGGTGGACTTAGTGATGCCAAGGAATCACTGCTGGATCTTGCATTTCCCCTGCTGCCAAGGCAGTCCTTGACATCATCCGACGAAGGTGTTGACAATGATCGATACTACGGAGGTTTACTTGCAAACCCACCCGGAGTGTTACTATTTGGTCCACCAGGATGTGGCAAGACCATGCTTGTTCGTGCACTTGCGACAACTGTCGGTGCTCGTTTTCTAGTAGTATCGCCGTCATGCCTCCTTAGGAAATACGTTGGAGAAACAAATCTTAATGTTCGTGCTCTGTTCTCAGTGGCAAGGAAAGTAGCACCGACTGTAATATTTGTTGATGAACTTGATGGGCTATTCCGTGAGCGTGGTGGAGAGGATCACGATGTGGGACGGGATTTAAAGACAGAGTTCCTTCAGGAATGGGACGGTGTAAGGAGAGACAATCACGATGATAAGAGAGGTGGATCGTCAATCCTTATCATTGGTGCCACTAATCGTCCATTTGATGTCGACCCTGCATTTCTTCGCAGGATGCCACGCAGAATCTACGTGGGACCACCAGATTATGACTCTCGCGTGTCGGTACTACGTAGCATGCTTGACCGTGTCCCGTTAGATGTAAATTTTGATATTGATATAGTGGCAAGGAGGACAGAAGGGTACTCTCCCTCGGACATTCGTGAGGTGCTCCAGGCCGCGGCACTATACCTATTGAGAGAGGCACGGGCGGAGGCGATTTCTTCTTCCCAAGTGATCAACGCCTTGGATGCTGAGGAAAATATACGAGTGCCACCCTTGCGGAGGCTTAGGACGAATGACGTACTGAATGCACTGCGGATGACGAGACCTACCCAATTCAGTCGAAGATACCAAAAGGAGTTAATGTCATACTTACAAAAATCGGGAGGATCTATTGGAATTGATGATGAACATGTCGTCCCATCAATTATGGAAATAGATGCAAAAGACGAGGATTACAGTGCAAATAATACCAAAACCTATGGCGGAGAAAATTTCAATCAAGGTGATGAATCTGATAGCGACTGCTATGGTGATGATGAATCGTCCGAAAGTGATTATGATTGATTTTAGATCTGTACAGCCTGGCTTCATCTTCCTCTCTCACTCTTGATTCCCAGCTTGTCTCTTCCAAGACCCTATCGAGTAAATAACAAAGAATTAATACTCCCTATCACAGTAGTAAGAAAGGACTATATCATCTCTACTCTCTCTCACTCTATTTACACTATTACATTTATGTTATTTGGGATTCCATCATTACTTTTCACTTATTCCATAAATCGCAACTTAACAGCATCTATTTGCCGTTGTAGAAATTTCAAATCAGCTATGATATTATTTTCCTCTACCACGTGTACCTGCCTCTCCTTCTCCAAGTCATTCAAGTTACTCTGCAATAAAACACATTCCTTCTCTAAACCGTCCATATCCATCAACTTTGATTGATATTCCTGTTTCTTTTGTTGTATCTCATTCTGTAATTGAATGCGTTCATCTCTACACTTTTCGGCATCTCTCTCTTTGTTAACCAAGTCCTCCTCTCGTACTGTACGTTCAATTTTGAGTTCGGCTATTTTCTTCTTAAGTTGTGCACATTCCTCTTCAAGTGCAATTATTACCGTGGTACATTCCTGTATGCTTTGTTCCTCTTTCTTCGCCTGGGACAGCGAGTCTTTAATTTCATTGGCCTTATTCATAGCCTCAATTTCAACCTCTTGAGTCGTTTTTTGAATTGACTCAATGTCGACTATCTCTTTATCCATCTGCTTCAACAGCTCACGTTTCTTGTTTTCCATCTCCAATTTGATACGAGACAATGCCTCAACCCTCCCTCGACTATCCTCCTTCGCTTTCACAAGCTCAGCCTGACCTCCTAATATCCGTGGCAGTACGCTCTTGGCACGGAGACTGCGTTGGATCATATTTTCATCGACTGGGCTTGTAATGTGGAATATATAATTGATTTTCTTTGGCTTGATCCAAGAATACATGTTATCAAGTTTGATAACAATGGTCACAGGTGCGCTATTCGAAACGGTGAATTTTCCCTTGGCACTAACGGTGTTATCCTCACTATCACCATTGTTGTTTGTTGGAATTGGTGATGCAATCCGTCCCATTTCACGTGCCACGACATCCTCCCCATTGACAATCACGACTAAACCAAATTCGATATCGAGTCGTTCATTATACGGATCGATGACTGTGACAGTCCATTCCACCTTGGAACCATCACGTTCAATAGGTGGGAGAGGTATGTCCATCTTCGTACCGGCGGGGATATGAATGTCTGATGCCTGGTAACACAAGTTAGACGTCTGTGTGTATCCGTTGAATGGATAATCGGCATCAACAATCGACAGTAGCTTTATTAGACCCTCGTCCGTTCGAGGGAACGACAATGGGTCAACAATAATCATTGGTGGTGGAACTCCTCCATTGGTAGCGGACACTGTGTTGTCTGCGTTTGCATCATCTACATCATTTTCCGATGAAGACATCCTGCCTTTCCGTACTGCTCATGGGCGGGAGAAGAAAGTTTGACCACACCTGTTCCCGCCAAGAGTTTTGCCTTCAATTATTATTCTCATTAAACTTATATTATCAAATTGGTATAAAAGATTTGTGATACTATATATGTTATTTTAATAGTCTCTCCAGTGGTTGTTCATTCTCACATTGTTCCAAAAGCAGCTGGGTTAATATATCACTCATCACGTAGTAATTCACTAACAAATCCCATGACCATGAAATGCATCCCACAATAAATGAGGTAGTGTACGACACCTGCCATCCTCACTCTTGCCATTCCATCACTTCGGATCCATTCTAATACCATCCCCCATCAATGTGTTGCCGTTTGTTGTGTCATTTGTCGATTATCTCATCTTCGTACCGAAGGCGGGGATTAGTGAGTAAAAAAAGCAGTAAGGGCACCGCATAGTTTTATTAGTAGCAACGAGTGTAGGAAGGACTCTTGAGTAGGTGTCAGTGGGTGCAAATGGGAATAAATTAATGTATCAGAGTTTCTACATTTTATAATAATAATAATAATAATTTTAAATCTCGTTTTCAGGCAGGGGTGACATCCTTATGACCCAGGAGAGTAGGGCACAGTACTAGCAATATTGAAACACATGATATCTGTATGGAGAAGACTTATGAATATGAAGTGAGTGGGTAGCCTCAATCATAATCATAACATAACACATGCCACAAGTGTAGAACCCAACAGAATCTCCTACTTTTACTGTGATACTAGCAGTCGAGAAAGTAAAGGGTATTCCTACTTAGATACCTACCTACCATGGTAGGTTTGGTTTTGAGATTTGAGGTTAAAAAATGGAGACAATAACGCCGCAGTCATCTGTGGTGGGTCAAAATGGCGAGGCCGCGGTAGCTACCATGCATGATCCAGGGGAAGTTACGATGGATAATACCGAGGAAGAGGAAGCTCCTACTATCTCGGATGCGAAAGAGGAATCGACGAATAGTGGTAGTAGGGTCAAGCGCGAAAGAAAATCGATCGAAGCATTCAATCCAGCCAGCACGAATGCCAAAGTGAAGGAAATCTATCCCGACGGAAAGGGAACGAAACTGAAGGATATTCCGAATGTCGTGGCCAACCTCCAGGCAATTACTTGGTCGGACCCTCATTTGAGGATGCTTCACCAAATAATTTTTGGTGGTACAGCGAAGAAGAAAGAACTCAAATCCGACCTCCTTGAATTCAGTGGTATCGTATATACCAAGGGAAAGACGGAGGACGATATTAAGGCAAAAATGTATAAGCTGAAAATGGATGACCTTAAAGAGGTTATGGATCTCATAGATGTCGACCGCTCGACCAAAAGCTTCGGCCTTGCTGAGAACAAATCTCCGGATAAGGAAGATCATTGTATTCGCTTACTCGAATGGATTGAGAAACCCAAGGCCAGCGGGAATAAAAAGGGGAAGTTGGAGAAGGCGGCACCAAAGAAAAGAAAGTCATCCGAGGGTGGTAAGAAGTCGAAGGTTAGTCCTGCTCCTTCTGTGAAAAAAACGAAGAAGACGGCCGAGACAAATGAGAAAAAAGTATCATCCAAACCTCCTGTCAGGTCTCCAACCACCAAAGTCACCAACAGTGTAGCTGACGAGATTGATCTCAATATCCCAGGTGTGGATATTGATAAATTGAAGGCGAAGGTGAAGAGTATTGTTGAACATGGTAACCGGCAGGAACTTACGGTGAAGAGTATTAGGTTGATATTAGAGGAATGGTTAGATACTGACCTAACCGAGCACAAGGACGCAATTCGTTCAATTGTCATGGACGCAATGTAGGGCCTGGTTTGTTTTGTGGGGGGGGGGGGAGTGGGAGGGGTGGTGAAATTCTTCATCTTGTTTATCTTCCGTTCATGCAATCGGTGAATACAAACATAGGTATCTACATCTCATTTATATAATATCGTTATCATCATCATCATCGTTGCGGACCATGGCAAACTCTCGTGTCGCCCTCCTCGCCTCCCTCTCCTGACGCCTCTCTTCCATCCTCCTATGACGTCCTCTTAAAAAGAAAGCAACTAACAGTCCCCCGATGACAGTAGCAATCGCCGCGAAGAGCATGAACACGATCAAATCCGCTTTCCCACTCGACGCCGAAGATGCCGCCGAAAGGAATGACGGTGCCTTCCCCGTCAAATATTCGCAATGCGGTCCCTCGAATCCTTCACCGCACACGCACGGAACGTGCTGCTCATTATCGAGCACGATATATGCGCACTCTCCCCCATTGACGCAGAACGAGTGCTTGCTCACGCTCCCGAGCGTCATACAGCTCTTCGTTGCGCCATATTCGCACGCGAGTCCGGCGTATGGATTCCCATCCACCACCGCCTTGGTACAACTGCACGTCGTCCCTTCCCCCCGTCGTCCTCCCCCCCGATCGTCTTCCGCGGACTCGTCGGCCGGGATGCACTTGCCACCGTTTTCGCATTTTTTCGAACACTTCACATCGCAGCGTTCCCCGATGTATCCGGTATCGCGACAATCGCACGACGGTCCCAGAGGAGCAGACTCGGACGACCCTTCGGTCATTTCCGGCATGATGCATGTTCCGGCGTTGCACCCGCCACAGTCGGCATAGTCGATTAAAGTAGTGCGAGAGGAGGATGACGACGACGACGACGACGAGAGATGCCGGACGTGGGCGACGTCGTACGACGATGAGGGCATGATGAGGAGGGCGGACGCGGTCATTGAATCGTGGTGTGTGGGTGACTTCGCCATTTTTGTGAGGAGATTTTTTTGATCGATTAGCTTGTGGAAACCAGTCTGCTGGACCGGGTCATCACATTAATACGGGACGACGCTGCATCGGAGCAAGGAATCGGAGTATAAGAAGTGGCACAAAACTATTCATCGATAAATAGAACATATGGCCGACGTGCAATACTGGGACGACACTCTGACCGAGGAGTGTCAGTCTATACGACAGCTCCTCGACGATGCAAGCAGCGTAATGGAGTCTGCGGGGGGTAAGGCCACGGCGCTCGATAAAGCCGAGAAGAAACTCCGAGCGGCGCAGGGGACCGCCAAGTCATACAAGATGGAAACGCGACTGGTACCGGATCCGAAGCAACGGCGTAATTATGAAACGAAGCTATCGCAATCATCGGACGAATTGGCCAAGCTCGCGAATGACATGAAGGCACTCCGAAGTGGGTTGCATCGGGATCGGCTCTTCGTGGGTGCCAAGAGTACTACGGGTGCTACATCGACGGATGGTATGACGGGGGAGGAGGCGGGCGATATTATGCTAAAAGATATGAATGCCATTCAGGACAAGACGAAGACATCATTGGCCAACACGAAAGGCATGGTAGCAGCATCGAAACAGGTGGGGGAGGCAACGATGGAGGAACTATTACGACAGCGAGAGCAGATACGCACGATTGATAATGAGGCAATGAGGATCGAGGACAATCTTAATAGGGCCGATAGGCTAATTAAGACATTTGGAAAGAGGATGGCCACCGATCGGTTCATCCAGTGCTTTGCTTGTGTTAATATACTCCTACTGGCGGGCGTGGTTGGTTACTTTGTGTTCAAAAACCAAACGAAGCAGCCGAATCAGAATGACACAAGTAACATACCCGCGAATCCAGTGGGGAATAATAGGTTGCTACTGGGCCTGAGAGGAGGTAATCCTGATTGGTGGTGGGAATAGAAATTCTTCGGATGACAATAATTTTGTAAGTTTAGTTTATCAACGTGCTGAGGACAACTATCTCAAAGTAGTATTGCTGTAGGCTGTTCCATTTCCCTTTCGATGCGATGCATGATCTTTCACAACAGATGACCTCCCTCCCTCCAGCATGCATAATATTATGAGAGGTATCTTTTTAGGCGGGAAGCGGTCTGCGGAAAGAAGGGTAGAATAAGTGAGCACTCGTATCCGTGACATTTAACGGACCACTCACCAAGCGTTCCCATAATGATCGGCCCTCCTCCGTCTCTTGCTGAGGCATCCTCCACATCCCGCGGTAGGGGTGGTCGGGAGGATGCCATCGAGACTTTGATCGACATTGATAGACACGGGGCCAGTTTTCGATTTGCTAACACTATGGTACGTCGTCGCGATTTAAAGTCTTGGAATAGATATATACGATTTGCACTTTCTATTCGCTCACATCAATTCATTAATCTATTCTTCGTCAATCTTCCTAAAGAGCACGGCCCCCAACGCAGCACTACGTGGGCGAGCCAATCGCATTACCGATGCGGCTCTCCTGGACGCTGCACACGCTCTAGGAAAGCATGAGATTCGTCCAGAGGACCTGGCAGGGCTCACTCCAGACCTGTACGGCATCAAGAAAGCAACAAAAAGTGCTGCATCGATTTCAACAACTCCTGAATCATCTGAAGTGTCGGCAACGTCTGAAGTATTAGCAGAAGCAACGGCAGCAACACCACCTGCAGATGCAGATATCAGTGGTAAAACAAAGTCATCCGTAATTGCAGCTACATCAGTAAGAGTAAGAGCAAAAATAGCAGCATTCAAAGAAACAGAAAAGGATGTATCATTGATGACTTCAAAACAGAATGAGAGTGGAATGATGCGTTCTCGTATTCTACGTCACCACGATAAGATTGTACGTGCGGGGATGTACGCATCCGTGGGGATGACGGGAGGATCTGCACCATCTTCGTCGATGGTCCCCGCTGCTGTTGATGCTACTGACGATCGTGTTGCGCCACCACCGGAGCTTATTGCGTCACTTCGTCGGATCTTTGGTACGACGGACTCTGAGGAAAACCAATGTAATGAGGTAGATGAGGGGGAAGACATAGGAGGACAGGGTGGTGGCAGTGAGATCGAATCGTGTGTCCTTCCGATGCTAATGCACACTGTTCTGAATCACCGAGTTTTTGCGGGCACATCGTCGTCGTCGGCATCATCATCGACGTCGTCGTCAAAATTGTCGTCGTTAGAGGCAAAATTTGCGAATGTCAACATTGACGAGGGATGGAGACGACGACGTGCTACCCCGAGCTCTATACGAACGCTACTTGAGAACCTCCCCCCTACCAATGTTCCTGAGGTGGTGTCGGGGGATCATGACGACGACAACGACGACGTCAATTCGAATTCACATCTTGTCACCGCCCCTTCACGAGTAGCCACTCTTGAGTCCGTGGTCGGTAACGCATGTCGTGACGCGATGAGCGGCAGTGGCGTTGCAACGAACGATCGCGTCCATGGTCTGCTCATTGCAGCATTATCAGTGATAACAACACGACTGCTCACCAGAGATGAATCTGAGGGAATGGAATCAGATGGACCAACTGCTGCACACGGCACGGGTGCGTCGGCGTCTATTGCTACTCTAGATTCGATAGAGGATGCAGATCCGATGGCACCACTACTCCAGGTTGGGGCCCTACTCTCAGCCTTGCCCATGAGTGACGATGATGAGAAATTGATGGAGGGGTTTGTTATTGCCGAGAAACTGCTACATTATTTTGCCGACGCTGCCTCGACATACGAGGAGCGGGTCGAGATACAAAAGGCAAATTTGGTCCGAAGTCAGTCCAAAGTGCACGTGTCAGCCGCCACCCTAACAACGCCCGAGGCTGGGAAGCCACCGCCGTCTTCCAGTGTCATATTACTGTTGGAGAACGATGTGGAAGGAGGCGACGAGGCAACGGGGATTGCTGGTGACGATGGTGGAGATTCATCGCCGAGCATGCCCGAGTTGATCGGCCACACGAGCGCTGAGACGGGTTCGTCCCCGGAGACGTCTGAATCAGAGAACGAGCGTAGCGATGGGGAGGACCCAGGACGAGCACTAGCTGATGAAGACATGGAGGATGAGGCTGGTAGGTTGCTCCGACATATCGTCAGCATTGTGGGCGATGTTGAGGATGATGATGACGACGACGATGAGGACGACGATGATGACGGAATGGACGAAGACGAGTCTAACGACAATGATTCATCCTCTGAATCCGATCACGACTTAGAGGAGGATAGCAATGAAGAAGCGAGCGATGACGACCATCAAGAAGATGACGATAGGGAGCACGATGAAGAACACGAGGATAATTATAATGAAGAAGAGGACGAGGATCTCCAACGTGCGTTAAGCCTTAGCCTTGCCGCTGACATTGGTGGGTACAGTAATTCTGAAGAATCGCACTCAGATGAGATCAACTCGCGGCTAATAAATGATGCCACAAATAATGCGATGGATGCTATTACTGAGGCGTCCGCTGATGTAGGGGGAGAGCCAATGAAAGCTGGGTCTGTTGATGCTGTCGATGATCCCCCTTCAACTTCAGCACAACCTATAAGTGAATCTATGATTGCCACTTCTGTTTCCAAGAATGAAGATGATTCTTTGCCACTGCCACAATTGCCTTCGCCCCCTCCGAACTACATGTTACCAAACCAAGATCATTTTGCCCGATATTTTGAGGAACGGAAAGACGAATGGAAAGTTGGGTCGTATATTGACCTTTCTGCTGTATTTGAACCATCAGCACTAACCCTATTTGGAAAATTGCCGTCATCGCATGTTCTTGTGCATTTGTTCAGTGCAGTACTTGCATTAATGCAGGATCACGTTGACAGTGAAGCGCTGTCTGTAGAGGATTGTGTTGTTGGCAGCAATGATGTTAAGCCAGCATACGTTACAGGAAGTAGTATTGTATCACGTTTCTTATCCAAACAGACTGTCAGTGCCATGAAGAAAGACGACGACAAGGAGGTCGATCTTACCAGTTCGAAGTTGGCGACCAAAAATGCGTTTTCTCCAGACTCTACCACCCTTTCACTGCTCATCGCCTCACTCCACCTGTCATATAATTTGCGGAAATCAGCGTTGACAGTACTGCATGAGTTACTCTCTCATTCGGACAACAATGAAGGAGAATTCAATACTCCTGTCGATTATGGTGTCGATGGTGATTTTCAAGATGATCCAGCGGATGCTGAGATAGAGTTCGCTAAAATATCAGCTGCTTTTGGCTCTGATACAGCCACGGCCGCCTCAGATTGTTTAGAGGGGAAGGGTCTTAAACGCAAGGCTGCGGCGGCTGCACATGATGCCTCTCTTCGGAGCAAGACAACGCTTAAGTTGGTGGGAACTTGGCGAAAAAGGGTGAGTCAAGATCTTTGTGTCTTTGTTCTTACTCAAGGAATACATGTTCTTAGTCTCCTACTGCTGTTTTCTTTCGCAGGTCGATTTCTTCTCCTCATGCTGCTACATGAGTCTGAGGTGCCTTAGAGTGTTCACTGGAAAGTATATGCAGCATGTTGTGGCACCAGGCTCTTTAGTTCCGTCATTTTCGGCAAGCTCTGAACAAGAGACTGAAATGCGTGACATGACTGTTTTTTTCGCACCAACAAAGGCACGTGTTGCTCTACTATCAATGCTCTCTAACTTACACAGCTGCGAGGAATCGAAATCTATCCTGTCACTCATGACAGTATTGGATAAATTTGATAAGCACGGTGGTGGATCATTCTCGAAAACGTTTCAACAAGATCAGTTTTTGCATTCGAAGTTGTGTAGTGAGTCGTTGTGCTTGTGGGGCTGTGCGATCCCCTTACTGTATCCGGATCATTCGGCACGTGTTAAGTTGTTGGGAAGTCTGCTAGTTGTATCACAGTCATCAACAAACGCAGCTTCACACGCCGAAGTTAAGATTGATGCAGGTAGAACAACGAGCGGTAGAATACAACCTTGCCCGATGACGGACAATGAATTGCAGTGTCGGAAATTAGACATATTGTGCAAGCGATTGAGAGTGAGTGATATGCTACAGTGCTTCGTAGCATCTCCTATATTTATAAGCAGCGGACCTGATGGCGACTTCATTAAGGAAGAGGGGCTCAGACCAAATCCTCTACCGACCATCTCTCTCTTGAGAACAGCTATATTGGATATTTCTCGCGGAAATAGAATGGACGCTAGCGATGATCTAGTCAAGTTTTATCTTGCGTTATGTCAAAAAAACATATCCAATCTTATACTGTGGAATGATTTATCTGTATCGTCCAATGACGACTACGATCACGACATATCTGGAGGTGGAGAGTTAAGCGTCAGTCCTGGATCCACCAGCGGAGTCGTTTCGCATTGGGCTGACAGAGGATCTTTACATGTGAACCCTACCAAATTTCATTTCGATTCCAGCAAATGTGCAGATTCCATTTCGGTTGCATCCTCGTCTGGGTTGCCTGCAGTCACTGCGAATCAGCGTGCGACAAAGGTCTGGGGTACCGTCCTTTCTACAACATGTTTCAACCCCAAGAGCGGTATTCATCGCTGGGCTGTAAAACTCGAAAAATGCGAGCGGGGTCACGTGTTCGTTGGTGTAGCTACATCGCGAGTGAATCTAAAAACTTACGTTGGAGGTGACGCAAATGGGTGGGGACTCATAGGCACACAAGCTCTTTGGCATGATCGGAATAAACTTCGTGGAGACTATGGCTCCACCTTCCGTACTGGTGCTGTCGTTGTCATTACACTCGATACAAACGTTGGTACTTTGAGTTTTGGGTTGTGGAAAGATGCACAACCCATTTACGAATCAACAACCGGACAGTTGTCACCTCAAGCTCTGGCGTCGCCACGACTAGGGGCAGCTCTAGGAGCAACTGGAGGTCCTGTGTTTGAAGACTGGGGTATTGCGTTTGAAGGACTTCCGTTGGACGTGAAGCTTTATCCTGGTAAGGACCTTATGGTAGAATCCTCTTTAGCTTCTTAATCAAATGCGCCACTCTAACTCTTCGTTTACGTTCGTTTTCCAGCTGTTGGTCTATATCAGAGAGACGATCGTGTGACTTTCTGTACTATATCTCAGTCGGCGGTGACATCCATGACGAATAAATCATCACCCTCACCACTATCTGAAGGGGACTTATACTTTCCCTCATCTATCCGAGAAAAAGAGGAGGGTGAAGTTCTTTCTCGTGTCAGGTCATGGAATCAAGCTTTGTGTTTCGATGGAATATCCTTTGCATCAGAAATACTGACACAGGCAGTAGACCTTCTTTCTGCGAATGATAAATTGCCTATCAGTGTTGATGATGTTCTCTTGATGAAGATTCTCCCCTGCCTGGCATCAAGTATTTCTCTGATTCCATCCTGTATTCCAACTCTTTCTACAACCTATGCAATTGAACTTCTACCTCTAGTTACACGATGTGCGAAACTTGTCGATAAAATGATTCCATCCTGTGATGCTTCGTTGGGGATCAAGCTGAAAGCAGGCGTATGGGCAATATGTGTTGACTCATCGACTTCGGAAGACAACATCAGCAAATCTGATCAATATGTCGTAAGCCTCGAGTACAGCAAAGCCACACATAGTGATGAGGCTGACTACTTATTGTACCAAGGCAAAGATCAATGTAATCGTGTTTCTATCATTGGCACTTCATTCGGGACTCACCTTCAATTTGTTGAGGAATGGTGCGTTGCTGGAAGTCTTGGAGAAGGGGATGGGTTATCCTTCGAAGAATGCGCTCAAAAGTCTTCCGCTTCATACGTCATTGACGCCCGCCTCAGTCTTGATGGTCAAAGTTTTGAAGGAATGCGCCATAATGTGGAGAAAGGTTCATCAGAACGCGTGATTGGCATTCTTCAACAGCCAACTTCTTCAGTCAAACAAGTATCGCCTAGCGAAGTCATTGAGCATTGGGTTAGGACAGAGTCGCTTCTGTGTCTCGCTGTCGGTCACCTATCTCTCATCCTGTGCTCTCAGACATCACTTTCTGACATAGACAAGGATTTTGCCGAAAATCGAAAAGCAATATTGTCATTGGATTCTATTTTGACCACGTCTCCCATCTTGTCAAGAGGGAAATATGATCGAGATGACAATTATGCTTGTAGTGCAATTGATTCCGTTAGGCGTCGCTGTCGATCGAGTAGCAAATATACTGATATAGTAGAACAGTGGCAACATGAGATGTGTTCTGGCTTGGATCTACCGACTAAAGCCTCAAGTTTTATCAAAGAAGCTAATAAATTGGAGAAGGCAAGGATCATTATTGATTATCAAAGTGACATAACGGTGAATCAAAACAGATCACTATCTCGCCTATGCACTGGAGTGTACAAGTCTGCTCAACTAGCCATAGCATCTGCTATATTATTTCACACCTGTGATTTAATGGTGGATGCTCACACGGAGATCGCATTGCAGGCCTTGCAAGATTCAGATCAAATTTTAGAGACTGGAATACGTGAAGCACTTTCATGTGCAGAATCTGGAGTCCCGCTAAAGATAGTCTGCAAAGATTGCTGTTTGCACTTCTCTGCTCTCGCGCAGTTTCTCTGTGACTTCTCATTTGAATCCAATTACAAATCGAAGCAATCCACGGTTGATGATATCAAGCTGATTTTCAAGACCATTAAGACAAGTGATTCTCTTAAGTATATTGAGCAGACCATGATGATAAATACAGAGAAGAGTATAATGCGATACTTGGGACTCCGATCGTTACATTTGCTCTTAGAACCAGAAAGCACTATTCAAGGTATTTGCGTGTATGCTGCCATTGAGTCAGCACTAGTTTCTCTACCGCGATTATTTTGTTGCCCTGTAACGACAGTGTCAAAATCGGATCAAGGCCTGACCTCTTATTGCACTGCCATCATTCCGGGTTCCACCGCTCACAGTCAAAACATTATCCGTACATGGATCCACCAATTTTGTGACTTCATAAGAGATCTTCTTCGGGCGAACGAAGAACGAGACGAATTCTGTTCATCATCAGCGTCACTACTACTGGTGCTTCTTGCTAATAACTTCTTTGTATTTGTGATCAGCAAAGAAACAATTGAAGAAATTTTGCTGAGTTTAAAGATCATTTTATCCCAGTGCAGGCATCGGGTACTGTATCCAAGTAAAGATGCAAAGATTTCTTCTGTAGGAGTGCTTTTAGAATGTCACCGCAGTCAAGGTGATATCAATTTACTCCAGACTTCTGTCTCGTTACTGATGACAGCATATGTTCAGTCTTCTTTTGGCATCTATGATTCAACGATCTTAAATGATCTACTATCACAGCATCTTGTGCAAGAACTTGGTGAAGCATTGTCAATTGTCGTGAAAGAAACAAAACTAGTCAGAGAAAGCAAGGACATGGACGCAGTCCAGTCTGACTGGATTACCTGTGAAGGCAAGCCTGGAGGAAAACTGAATCTAAATCTACACTCTGAAATGGATACCTTCTCATCGAAGGGTTTGACTTATCTATATGGCACAGTATTTTCTAAGCAAGGCATGATGAAATCTGATTCATCAGCAACCAACTACCTTAGGCAATTGCTTAATATTCTACATGTTGGAACCAATTCTCTATCTTTCATTGAGTCTGTTGCAAAAAGAGCCAGCGCATTATTTTCAGCTTTTGGGTTCCAGCTCACAAACGAAAACCAAGACACACAAGATAGCTCATGGAAAGAAGATTCTTCACCCCTGAATGGACTCCCGCTGAGATTCTCCCAGCGCATATTGCGTCTTTTACGACCAATTTTATGTTCAATGACAGCTGATACAATTATTTTGAATCAATTGTTTGTCATGGCAGGTTCAGTAATAGACAATGGTCGAGTCACAACCGATGGAATTCACACACAAGACGATGTGCTTATTGCTCGAAGTTCTGTTTCGCTACTTAGATACCTCTACACATTTTCAAAGTCATGGAGGAACGAAATCTATGAAATTGTCTCATCTTGTGGATCAAATCACTCAATTAATCCAGGTGTTCTTGCATTCTTTGGTGGCTTACCAGGGATTCTTGTTCCAGGGGCATTTGTTGTGCTTGAGCCTGAGGTGGCCGCCACATCCTCCGCATCAGTTAAGTCGCGAACGAGTGGCACGGTGGCGGCTGCTTCCCTTTCTGCAACGTCTTTCGGTAGTGGCGCCGACGAAATAGTGACTGGTTTGTGTCGCCAACAATCTTTGTCAGGTGTTATAAGCAGTATTGATTCGCTCTCTGGAAGCTGTGAGATTATCGTTTTGCGGGAAAAACATTTGCATCTTCTTCCTTGCGTAGATTTCCATTTCTCGCGGGCGGAGTCTAGTGTGACTATCCGAGCTCTTCGAGTAAATACGGCACATGTCTCTGCTGCTGACGAACTTCCTCTCATCTTTGATGGTTCCAAATTGCCTTTTGGTGGATTCTTGAGCTCATTTTCTAATGCAATTCATTCTGTCTCATCCTCGATCAAGACATTTAGCAATGGTTCTGACAAGGAGTTCAATAGTCTGGGGTTAGATGTCAAAGAATTGATGGGATGTTGCCAGGGCATTAGATCGGCAACAATTCTTTTATCCGAGCGTAGAGTACTTGACACTCTTACAACAGATGAGTCAAGTGGTTTGCAATTACTTCTTGCACGAGCTCTTCTAATGGGAAGCCTTGATATCCATGGTCTCAGCACTTTGCCCGAGAAAGAGTCAAGGTTTTGGCATCTACTTCTTGTGCGATTGGATGTGACATCTCGAGCAAAGAAGCTTGATACCACATCTAGATCAAGCTTAAAAACACTGATTGATGGCAAAATAGCAATTGACACGGTTTCTCCTCCTGTCGTGGCGCAATCTGTCAGCAAGGGTTATCGTACTCCACCACCGTTTTCAGCTAGCTTCTTTGGAGGGGGAGAGAGGTCATCCAGAGGCGACAATGACAGACGTGAAGAAGATGCTGCAGGAGACGATGATGCAGGATCATCAGCCACTTCTGCTGCCGCACATTTGTTCGACGCTGCAGCAGCAGAAGCTGCGATCGTGCAAATGGCTGAACTCGGATTACCAAGACAGTGGGCTGAGCTCGCACTCAGTCGAGTCGGGGGAACTAACATCGAAGCAGCTGTGCACTTCTGTCTTGAAAGAGGGGGTGATATGGAGAGACTTCTTGCCGAGGAGTCTCAACGCAGAGGATCTTCTTCTTCGTCCCTTGTGTCCGGTAGGAGGAGGGGATTTGGAGCTTCACGAATGGGTTCATCCAACTTAATCAGACAGCTTGTAGAAATGGGATTTCCCCGACACTGGTGCGTCGAGGCATTAACTGCAACCAGGAACAATGTTGACGAGGCTCTCACCTGGATCCTCACAAATGGAGATCGACTCAGTGCTGCAGATGAGGAAGGGCACGACGGTGACGATGACGTTGATAACGACAGTGAAGAGGAAGACGAAGACGTCAATGATGAAGAAGAAGAGGAAGACAGTGTTATTGATAGTAGTGATCAAACAGTGGAGATCCAGCCTCTCTCAGCGGAAAAAGCAGAAGCCTGTGAGCAAAGTACGATAGAAAATGATTCAGGCTGGTCGGGTATATGTCCTGTACGTTTCGTCTCGGGTCGGTCCAGCATTAATCCTAGATCGCTTGACATCACGGGATTGCCAAGCGGGGGATTCAGTTCTGTTGGCACCAAAGGCGTCCTCTTGACGTCAGGTAAATGGTACTATGAAGCAGAGATCAAAACTGCTGGATGTCTTCAAATAGGTTGGGCAGACTCGTCATTTGTTGGCCATTGTCAAGCGGACCGAGGGGACGGATGTGGTGATGGTCCCAGTTCATGGGCGTTTGATGGTTGGCGTCGATACCGATGGCATGCTAATGCAACTGAATGGGGTTGCAAATGGACCGAAGGCGATGTTGTAGGCTGCCTTGTTGATCTAGACTCTATGATCATGAGCTTTACCCTCAATGGCAAAGGTGAAGAAATCGGTATGGGAGTAGCTTTTAGTGGCGAAGGATTCCGCCCATGTAGTGGCGTTTATGCTTGTGTCAGCTTCAATCGACGAGAGAAGCTGAGATTAATTCTTGGTGGCGACGGGACTGAGCCGTTCAAATACCCTCCACCAGATGGCTATCGTGGTATTGGTGAGGCTATTCAAAATGCTGCCAAAGAGAGGAAAGTTCTAGTTTTAGAAGAGAAGGCTTTGATTGACCCACACATAATGTTGAGTGCTGAATCATTAGACTATGAGGACAAAAAATACATCTGTGAATTTTCTGATGGGGAACATGGCCACGAGCTATTTGCCTGGCAACACAGATACTATGGTTCAGATGCATCCGTCCATTTAGGTTCCAGTCGACCTTTATTGTTCGGGGGGTCAGCAATCCTCAAGACCCGAAAGAGTATCGTTCCCACAAAGTATGACGATACCATCGAAGCAGATATTTCTGTTCGGTTAGGCAAGTTCTTAACAGCGGAAAGAAATCCAAAAAGTATCGAAGATGATTCGGAATCGTTCAACTCGAGGATTAAATTTCTTCGTGATGCATACGATAAGATCAATGAAGAAGTGCACGAAGAGTTGAAAGGACTGTGCGCTTCACTATGCGTGTTGTACTCGCAGAAGTTGATAATTCACACAATGATTTCTTGGTCAAACCAGTTCAGCCTTCAATATTATTTGCCCGCTTCGTTGGAGACACCGTGGTCTTCAGAAGATGCCGAGTGGGAAGTGAGCAGAAGATTATGGCAGGTCATTGAGTTTTGCACTTCACTGAAATCTTCTGGATGGGCGGGTGAAGCGGGGGCGATGGCGATGGCTGCTGAGGCACTTGGTCTTGGCATTTCAACAGGAGACAATAAGTCGAATTCTCTGCCAGCTGGGACGTGCTCAATTAGTACTGACATCGACCAAGTTCTGCTTGCATGCGGCGGACTTACCCAATATCTCACTTCAGCTATCTTTCCAAAAGCCACAAGTGACAATAAATTTACTTCAACCAATATGCTGTTTGCAGCATGTTCGGAGAACACGATCGGTCGTGAAATGGGTGGTACTCTCACTTTCATCAAGTTTAGTCTGCAGAACAGTGTTGCTACTTCTAAGCCATTCCGTCAAGTCCTACTTGCTGCTATCCGTAGAGCTATCCGTCTACTATCAGCGACTGAGTATGCATCTGACGAGGGTCAAGATGACGAATCTGACTTGGCACCCAAACAAGCTAGTGGCGAAGGTCATAAGTCAAATGCCCCAGATGTAAGACTTGTGTCATTTCTCACGGGGTTATTCTTGAGCAAGCCTGTTAGCGAAGAACTTTCAGAAAGTGAAAATATAGCTGTGAGATGTGAGTTGTTTGAGGGATGGTGCATCGGTCTACTCTCAGCGTCTTGTCCCTTTCGTATGGTCTGCTCCTACACAGCAGCTGGTGTTTTGAATACTTGTCCGCAGGCGCTGGCTTATTCATTAAGACGTACATTTATAGTGGCGAATTACCTTGGGGGACTTGAGAGTAAGGTAGTTCGTCGATCATGGGCGGAGCGAGCAGCGGTTCCGGTTATTTCCAAGTATTTCCAGTCACAAGTGGAACTTCTTGCTAGTGTGAAACGGTCTCTAAGGCTTTGCTCCGATGTCTCTCTACCTATAATCAGCATTAAGGTTGATTCGGCAACCCCACTTCCTTTCCCCACTCTCGCTAGTCGGCCGAACTTTGATGGAAGCACAGAACACATCTCGTGGGAATGCAGAGAAGGGTGGGTTCTTAGTAATACTCATTGGGAAGTTTTGACAGGATCGGTGGAAACCATGGAAGTGGAATGGAAACCTCCTCCGCGATCTAGTGTTCGCACCTTAATGGATGGTGGCGAAGGGCCACCGTTTTTGAAAGAAGGCTGTATTGTGATGCGTGGTGTGGATTGGGATTCCAATGATGATGATGGAAAATCTTTGTATGAACAGGATAAACTTAAGAAAGAGACACAGAAACGTGAAGCAGAGGAAGAGGAAGACAAACAAGCTACTATGGACAATGATGCAGCTGACACTGAGTCTATCAATCCAGCAAATGATGGAGATCCAGCGAATGATGATGATGATCCAGAGAACGACGGAGATCCAGCAAATGATGTAAATCCAGCGAACGACGGAGATCCAGCGGACGATGAAGATCCAGCGAACGACGAAGACGAAGTCCCTGCAGGACCAGGAGTGAATGACCCGTTTGCTTCGCCACCTCTTGGGAAAAACAAAGATGCTAAGAAAAAAGTAGACCGAAAAGACGACAAAGCAAAGAAGAAGAAAAAGAAAGCCGCTCCTTCTAAGCTACCATTGGGTACAGTACTTTCAATTGAACCGTGGAAAGGAATCCCTGCAATGGCACGTCGAATTAGATGGCATCTATCTGGCAAAGAGGGAATTTATCGTTTCGGTGGAGATGGAGGTTGTTTTGACATTATTCATGTCGAGCCCAACGAAAAGGAGACGCGTGTGAAAAAGAAGCACCCTTACCCTGAAACGAATGAACAATGTGCCTCCCGTAGCGGATTTGGCAGGAGAAGAAAATCTAATATCATGCTTCGCTTGCGCGATTGTGCATCGATACCTGGTCAGACCAATTGTGATGGCATTCTAGAATGGCCCGATTACGGAGCTGGCATTCGAGTTGAGTGTGTGTTTTATCCTGATGGGGCAGTATCTATTACAGAGAGGGAGATTCTGTATGGTTCTAAAGATTCGGGTTGGGAATCTCGGTTTGGGCAGCCTAATTATGAGCCGGGGACAGTAATGGTCTTGAGTCCAACGCACACAACGACTAGCTGTGATGATTCGCTGTTGCAGTACGACGAACTTTTAGGAAGTACCAGTTACCATGTAAAAAATCTTCTTAACAAGCAGACTGGTGGCGGGGCGATTAGAGTAGTCAGTGAGATGCGTCTACTTCGGAGCAAACTGAGCACAGTCACTGAAGCCAAGACGTCATCAGGAGAAATGAATCCTGGCGTCAAAAATTCACGCACGAATACTCCACCCTTCATTTCATTTGCCTCATCTCAACCACCTCCCATTTGCTTTGATTCTGACTATCATGCTCCATCATTATCCTTGTCAAGAGACAGAAGATCTGTGACATGTTCTGCATCAGACGGACGTGGTATAGCGTTCGGAAATGTGGGTTTTACCAAAGGTGTGCATTATTGGGAGGTCAAATTAGAAAAAGCGGAAATTGGGAGCATTTACATAGGAGTCGCTGAAAAACCTGGTGGTCCCACCGGGTCCCCTGTTCTTTCCTCAGGTATTGACAGCCAACCTAAATTAAACAGGTGGCTCGGATGGGGCTTTGTTAACTTCAGAGCCACATATTCATCTGGCGCTGAGAGAGTTTTTGGTGCGCATTGCCATTCTGGCGATACAGTAGGAGTGCTGCTTGACTGTGATGCGGGAAGGATTAACTATTTTGTTGATGGAGTGAAATACGGCGAGCACATCCTCAATGATTTAGGATGCGCCTTTGAAAATATTAGCCCGTTTGGGTTTAATGCTGATGGGTGCGGGAGTGGTGGTGCTGGACAGGGGGCACCAAGCGGCACCGATGGTGGTCGCACGGGACGCTATCCAGCTAATGGTTCTGTTAGGCCAAAAGCATATTGGCCCGTCGTTGGTTTGAGACATCCCGGTGATCGAGTCACGATTTCATCAAAATGGATGACCTCGCATGGAGTAGATTGCGATGCAGTTGTGAAGAATATTCTGGCAATAGACGAAGTATTGAGTGTGTATGAAATGCCACATCTGTCCATCATGCCGAAATCTATCTCTGAATGTGATTTCGCACTACCACAATGGTTAATTGAGGAATCATTTCACGAGTACAGTCGTTGGAAGAGTGGGAGGTGGCGTAGATCGGATACTCGAGGAACTAGTCCTTGTAAGCTATCAAGTTACGGCCTTGATGTTGATCTTGATATGTCCCCATTTTCATGCGCTGCAGCGTGTGCATCAATCGGCTTGTCAATAGCGTTACTTCCAGGTGATAGGGTTGATATCAAACGAAGCGCAGGACGCGTATTAGAGTTACAGGAAGAAGCAGTTGTGCTGGGAACTTATCAAGGCCGTCTGTTTTACCGCCTGGTGTCTCAGAAGAGTGAAGGCGGTAGCTTGATGGAAGGTGGAGGTCGTTCCTGGTTTTGGGACGAAAGCGAGGCCGTGGAAGGTGGCTTGCAATTGATAGGACTAGGACTAGGTCTTGGAGTGTCATTGCCCAAGCTGAGTCGTTTCAAACCAGTCTGTGGTGGGCTAAAGGTTGTGTACATAGGAGGTGCTGTGGTGAGGTCCGATATTGAGATTATTGATGGAACATCCAAGAGCATTGGAACAATCGCATGTGGCACGATTATTTTACCAGAGGAAATAGTGGAGAGGCGTGTGAACTCCTGTGGAGTTGTTCGCTATCTTATTGACAATGGATCAGTTGGAAGAGGCTGGATAAGCAGTCGAATCCGAGGCGGGAAAGAAGAACCAATAGTTGAGATGCTACCCTTCGTCATTGAAGAGGAGGATGGTATTCGGATCTCGTCGGATCAGCCACAATATTTGACACCAGAAGAATCTGCAAGGGATTGGTTCATACATTACACCGAAGCAGTCGGATCATCAATGATTGAAAATGAAATGAGTGGCATCAATGAATTAATGGATATTGCGAGTTGTCAGGAGTTTGGAGAGCTTTTGGCAACTGGTATCATTGACGGGTTGAGTGAATTAGAATCTGATTCCATACTTGCTACAACGTATGAACGAATTGCCGATTCCATGACAAATAGTGCCGCTGGCTCGTGCCCATTCGTGGACTGTGCACTTGTATTAGAGAAATTACATGCATCCAAAGAAGATAAGCCCAGCCAGCCCAGCAATTCGATCAATCCTATGGCCTATGAGGTCGCCATGAAATCTCTTGGGATGATTGATCGGCTGCCGTCAACCAAAGCTTTAATGGCGAGGTTTGCCATGCTTCGCTCATTTAATAGAAGGGCTCAGTATGCCATGCCTTGGCTTCCCATGAGATCAGCTCAAGAGGGAAGTGCAATTCTTGGCGGGCTGTGTGGTTTTGGGACATCACCCGAACGTGCTGGCCGAACATGGGATTTGAAGTCTCAAAGCTTGTGGGCACAAACACCATCCATTTCATCCAGATTGAGAAATTGTAGAGAAATACTTTTCACTAGTACAAAGCGAAAGTTCTTAGATAGTGTCATGGATGCCACAACAACTCCCACTCCTCTATCACACGATGAGTATGAGTTGCCCCGTGAAGTTCGTACAGTGAGAGTCAATCGTTTACGGGCCCGTCGAGCCATGTCCTCTGAGGACGATACCAGTATTATGAGGAAGCACAGTGTGTTCTCGCAGCTACAGAAGGAGATGCGAGGGTGGAGTGGGGCATCATTGAGACGTGGATTTATAGCCAAAGGACACGGTGGTCAAAAGAGAGCATTTAAGGTAAAACTTGTCGGTGAAGGCGTGAATGATTATTCAGGGCCATACCGAGAGGTCTTTACTGATGCAATTAAAGAAGCTACTCATCTAAATTCTTCCGGATGTAGTGCTCTTGGACTACTCATGCCATCCGCAAACAATCAAGCGGATGTTGGTGACAGTAGAGATTTGTTCATCTTTGCTGATCCAGCAAATATTGATTCTAGTACATCCCTCGAGATGAGCCTACCGGATTCTTTGTCTAGTGAAGAATTGGATCTATTTTATAGTTTTTCGAGTCTAACACACAAGAAGGATGAAACCTTGAGAGAAGTTGAAGAAGCTCTTTCGTACTTGGGTAAATTGGTTGGAACAGGGTGTAGACACGGCATTCCTGTGGACTTGCCACTGTCACTTGGATTAGTTTGGAAGCAACTGACTGAGGAGGCTGTGGATATTACCGAAATTGCAAAAGAAATCGACGTCCTCGCCTTGAGGGATACTCAACCATTCAATAAAGTATTGGCATCGCAACGGAGACTTCTTAATTCCTTCACAGAAGGATTATCCTGTGTTATGCCAGTGGAACTCCTATCAATGTTTACTGGGAATGAGCTTCGTGATATTATTTGTGGAAACCCTGATATTGATGTGGAACTTTTACGCAAGGTTGTGGAATATGAGGGATATAATGACGAGGACAAGGTTATCAATAACTTTTGGGAGGTATTGCGCGAGATGACAACATCCGAACGCAAAGTATTTTTGCAATTTGTTTGGGCTAGGAATCGTCTCCCCTTGAGGGAGAGTGACTTTGATGCCCCGTTCAAGATTCAGAAAGATACCAAACCGGTGAACAAGGATAGTGGCGATTATCCTCTCCCTAGTGCAAGTACGTGCTTTTTCTCATTGACACTACCGGATTATCCAGAGAAGGAATTGTTGAGGCAAAAATTATTGTATGCAATTCAGCATGTGACCACAATGGAAAGTGATTATATTACAAATGACGCTGAGGTAGGCGAGGGTTGGAGAGGCATATGAGCTTAACAGTAGGAATTTAGAAACAATGTAGACTGTATTACAACTTACCTATTTTGAAGTACATGCATTATTGATTAAGACGCTATCACGCAAAAGCCATTCTATGCCTTAAATACTTCACTCTTCATCTTTGCTCTGGTCTGAATCCTGGCCTTACAACAATCGTTGGCCCTCCATATAAGAATGCATAACAACTAGATGGTTGAAGCGGATATTAGTTTTAACAATAGATAAAGAAATGGTTAGTCTTTACTTCTTACAACCTGTGTTGCTATATTCTGGATATATTGATTATGAAATGGAGGAGAAGGGAAATACACAATAACAGGTTAAAGTAAGAAAATATAGATTACCACTTAAACCATACTTTCTAATTTGTTGATCCTCTGATTCGTTTTCTCAGAGTTGTTCTGAGGCATCTTACGCTTCTTCCCTAAAACTGTCCGCTGGTTATCTACCCATTTTCCTAACTTCCCAGATCTTTTGGTTACATTGGTGTTTCCGTGGTCCTTGTGACTGAGTTTGCTTGCGAGCAGCCAAAAAGAAAAAATAAAATAAAAAAAAATCAAGGCAAACTCTGAAAGAAGGAGGAGGGACTTGTTGAAAGTAGACCAAATTGTTGGTTTAGAGTTACATTGTTACAGTTCGAGGCAGAATTCCGCCCGGGCATAGATTGATGCAGCCTCTTCTGGGGTATCAGAATAACCCAATATGAACCGTTTTTTTTGTCACTTCTCCCATTTGCCCGGATTTCATTAGACGTACACCCCGGTAGCCACTCGGTATGGAGTTTTTCGTAATTAAAGGTTGCTCGGGAATATAGGTCCAAGCCACCGTATGTGTCAACCACCGAACGAGTAGAAAGAACTTTATATTTAAATGCAGCCTTGGCATAGTCCCCGGCGGCATCTTCCTCATTATCATAGTAGCCAATGGAACGAAACGCGTCCATCAACCATGATTTGTTCCTTCCATTATTTGTCCAACGGACTCGTCCCTATAGACACCGGTACATTTCGAACTGCCGGCCTCGACTGGACGACGGCGGGCATTATCGTCGTACACACGTTTTGCATTCGTAAGTACGAGCGGCCGAGGCGGTAACGTCGACCAGCGTATACGACGAATGGAATATCCCATCGATGCACGATTTACCATTCTCCTTCCTCGATGCACGATGACGCGCACGCGATGTTACCCGGTTAGGTACGGTACGCGTCTCAGCGTCCATCAATCGTGGCGCATCTCCTCCGCTACCGGCAGCAACAATCGTCGTTCGTAGTTTCTTCGTCCCTCCCCTCTAGAGTGGCGTCGTTATAATTATCATGACCATCATCATCAGCAGCATCATGCCTTCGTCCCTACTCGCGGAGGTTGAAACGGCTCCCCAGGGAGGAAGGCAAGGAGGGCAATTCTTCGAGCCGCGCCGCGGAACGCAGTGAGCAGTAGGCATGGTTGGGTTCGGGTTATCCGACTGCCGATGAAAAGGAAACGGTGATTAGGTAAAATCTACTCACCAAATGAAATTCACTTTTACTTTGCCATCACGCAAGAGTCTGGAATTTTGTATGTCACAAGGAAACCTTGAAATCAAAGGCTTATGCTCGTCATGCATCCGTCGAGTGTTGATATACAGATATAGATATATAATATATAAGACAAGATATCAGCCAGCAGTTGGGTGTGGAATCATGTTCT
>Ga0247843_1003500_pt1 | contig 25598 bp, 23 predicted proteins | sample LaCruzMarch2017__FD_192420 | JGI IMG/M metagenome (GOLD analysis project Ga0247843, IMG submission 192420) | Freshwater microbial communities from meromictic Lake La Cruz, Castile-La Mancha, Spain - LaCruzMarch2017_8m | ecosystem: Environmental > Aquatic > Freshwater > Lake | place: Spain...
AGCAAAGCTGCTAGCCGCGTCACAGCTGAAGGCCTAATTGGTCTTTATATCTCTCCCGATGCCAAAAAGGGCGCCGTGATCGAAGTCAATTGTGAAACCGACTTTGTTGCTAAAAACGACGATTTTGTGGCATTTGTTGCTAATTTAGCCAAGCTTGTGGCGATCGAGGGTGTCGCGGATGTCGCGGCCTTATCCGCATCGCCCATGGCTGATGGGTCGGTGGACAGCGTACGTACCGCACTCATTGGCAAAATTGGTGAGAATATCTCCATTCGCCGCTTCCAGCGCTACGATTCGCCCAACAAACTCGCTAGCTACGTTCACGGCGGCAAAATTGGCGTTCTAGTGGAGTTTTCTGGCGCCGATGAGGTTGGCAAGGACTTAGCGATGCACATCGCAGCCACCAAGCCTCGCGCTGTCGATGAAACCGGTGTTTCCGAAGTTGACAAAGAAGCAGAGCGTTCAGTGGCCCGTCAAAAGGCCGCCGAATCCGGCAAACCTGCTGAAATCGTTGAGAAAATGGTAGAAGGCTCTGTTCAAAAGTACTTGAAGGAGGTTGCCCTTCTTTCTCAGCCCTTTGTCAAGAACGATAAGCAAACCGTTTCCCAGATGCTCAAAGAAAAATCTTCGGCGGTTACAGGGTTTTCCCTGTTCGTGGTCGGTGAGGGCATTGAAAAGAAAACCAGTGACTTTGCTGCCGAAGTGGCCGCAGCGGCTGCAGGCAACGCATAATTTTGTACCCAAAGCCGGGCGGCGCATCATTGGCCGCCCGGCTTTCGTTTACACTTTTAATTGTGTTTAACACTCCGGAACTAATCCCCATATGACCAGCAGAATGCATAAACGAGTTCTCCTCAAACTGTCTGGCGAAGCATTGATGGGTGATGATTCGTTTGGCATCAATCGTGCCACGATCATGCGCATGACCGATGAGGTCGCCGAGGTTGCCGAGATGGGCGTGCAACTTGCCATCGTGATTGGCGGCGGTAATATTTTCCGCGGCGTTGCGCCTGGAGCCCAAGGCATGGATCGTGCCACTGCCGACTACATGGGTATGATGGCAACTGTGATGAACGCACTTGCACTTCAAGACGCACTCAAACATCGCGGCGTCGATGCACGCGTTCAGTCTGCACTCAACATCGAGCAAGTCGTTGAGCCATATATTCGTCCCAAAGCCTTGCGCTACCTCGAAGAGGGCAAGGTTGTTATTTTTGCCGCAGGTACGGGTAACCCGTTTTTCACAACCGATACCGCCGCGGCGCTTCGTGGCGCCGAAATTGGGGCGGAAGTCGTTCTCAAGGCAACAAAAGTCGATGGCATTTACAGCGCGGATCCCAACAAAGATCCTTCTGCGACGCGCTATACGCGCATCAGCTTTGATGAAGTCATCGTCAAGCGGCTTGAAATCATGGATGCCACGGCTTTCGCCTTATGTCGCGATCAAAAGCTTCCAATTAAAGTTTTTTCAATAAACAAGGCTGGCGCATTACGACGCGCCGTCAGTGGTGAGGACGAGGGCACCCTCGTTCACGTTTAAAGGATACAACAATGAGTATTGCGGACATTCAAAAATCTGCTGAAAGCCGAATGGGCAAATCCCTCGAAACCCTTAAGGCAAATCTGGCCAAAATTCGAACCGGACGTGCGCACACTGGAATTTTGGACCATGTTCAAGTTGAGTATTACGGCTCACCCGTCCCGATCAGTCAGGTCGCAAACGTCACCTTAATGGATGCGCGCACCCTCAGTGTTTCAGTTTGGGAAAAAAATCTAGGTGCCGCCGTAGAAAAGGCCATACGAGACTCCGATCTAGGACTCAATCCTGTTGGTATGGGCGATAGCATTCGTGTTCCTATGCCTGCCTTAACCGAAGACCGTCGCCGTGATTTAAACAAGGTTGTTAAATCTGAAGGTGAAGATGCAAAAATTGCTATTCGCAACCTGCGTCGCGATGCCAATGAAGCTTTTAAAAAGCTGGTTAAAGAAAAAGAAATCTCTGAAGATGATGAGCGCCGTGCTCAAGACGTCGTGCAAAAATTGACGGATCGTTGCGTTGTTGAAATCGACAAAATGATCGTACAAAAAGAAGCCGAGATCATGACGGTGTAAACCGCCATTACTATGGCCCTCAGCTCAACAATCGATATTCCCGCAACCACAGCTGTTCCGCAACATGTTGCCATCATCATGGATGGCAACGGAAGGTGGGCTGCCAAACGTCTCTTACCACGCACTGCGGGTCATGCGCGTGGCGTGCAGTCTGTAAGATCAGCAGTAGAGTCATGCGGAAAACTGGGCGTTCGTTATCTAACGCTTTTTGCTTTTAGTTCTGAGAACTGGCGGCGTCCTGCCGATGAAGTTTCTTTACTCATGCGCTTGTTTGTTCAAGCCATTGAGCGTGAGGTCTCCCGTCTGCAGGAGCAAGGTGTTCGACTTCGTGTGATTGGTGACCTTTCGGCTTTTGAGCCGAAACTTCAGGAAATGATCATTCAAGCTCAAGAAAAGACAGCACATAATGACAAACTTCACCTGACCATTGCTGCAAATTACGGCGGCCGCTGGGATATCCTGCAAGCAACACGAAAAATGCTGCAAAACAATCCCGACTTTGGTGTTGATCCCGAGCGTATTGATGAGCCTGCATTTGCACAATATCTCTCGATGGCTTGGGCTCCTGAGCCGGATTTATTTATCAGAACAGGCGGTGAACAGCGCGTTTCCAATTTTTTAATCTGGCAACTGGCTTACACAGAATTATTTTTTACCGATTGTTTTTGGCCAGATTTTGATATGAGTGAGTTAAAAAAAGCATTTGAGTGGTACCGCAATCGTGAGCGCCGCTTTGGTCGCACGAGCGCACAATTACACACTGACTCACCTCGCTAAGACACATGCTCAAACATCGCATCCTTACGGCTATCGTTTTGTTTGTGATTTTAGCGATCGTATTATCAGCAAATTCAGCCTGGCCTTTTCTTGGATTTTTAGCCCTCACCTGTGGTCTTGCTGGGTGGGAGTGGACGCGTATGACGTTGGGGCGTTCATCTGTTTGGCCCCCCATTCTTGGTGTTGGTCTTTTGTCACTCACCCTCGTTCAAGCGTTTTTTTGGCTCAAGCAAGGCTCGAACAATACGACTCTTGTACAGCTTTGTGCTGTGATAAGCGTTTACTTTTGGTTGACTGCGGTGAGTCGCGCGCTCTATCAGGCTCAGGTCACCACGAGAGCTGCCCCCCTGGGTTGGAGTGGCTTTGCTTGCATCACACTGTTCGCGACGTGGGGGGCTTTAGCCGATCGCTACCAAGAGCATGGTGTTTTTTACATCCTCTCTCTTTTGATTGTGATTTGGGTGGCAGATATTGCCGCCTATTTCGTTGGCCGCGCTGTTGGTCGTCACAAACTGGCGCCTGCGATTAGTCCTGGTAAAACCCGCGAAGGTGCTTTGGCGGGTATCGTGGGTGTTGTGATTTGGATTCTTGCCTCCGCTCAATGGCCAGAAAGCTTTGGTGCCGATTTAATGCGTCGCTGGGGGCTCTGGGGCTCAATGTTTCTGGCCATTTTGCTTGCGATCTTCTCAATTTCCGGTGATCTTTTTGAGTCATTACTTAAACGAAGGGTAGGGATCAAAGACTCTAGTCAACTTCTTCCAGGTCACGGCGGTGTTTTTGACCGCATCGATGCCGTGGTAGCGGTTGTCCCACTCGCTTACCTGCTGACGGGGGGGTGGAGACTATGAAACCCGCACGCATCACCATCCTCGGTTCTACGGGATCAATTGGTCTAAATACCCTTGATGTGATCGCGCGACATCCAGAACGTTTTGTCGTGTACGCGCTTTCCGCGCATTCGCGCATTGAACAGCTTGCTGCTCAGGCTTTAGAAACTGGTGCACGCGTCGTGATTGTGCCTAACGATTCTGCGGCGGATCTCTTTAAAAAATCTTGGCCTGAGAGATCAACTTGCCCTGAAATTCGCATTGGTCAACAAGCCCTTATTGATACTGCAGCGGATCACGAGACTGATGTTGTGATGGCCGCCATCGTTGGCGCGGCTGGACTTCCGTCGGCTTTGGCCGCTGCGCAAGCCGGCAAGCGGGTTTTGCTCGCGAATAAAGAAGCATTGGTTGCCGCGGGCTCATTATTTATGGCTGCAGTCAAACAAAGCGGGGCTGAACTCCTACCCATTGATAGCGAACATAATGCTATTTTTCAATGCTTGCCTCACGATGGCAGGGCAAGCGCGCCAACCTCTCCTAGCGCGGGCGTCAGAAGATTGATCTTGACTGCCTCAGGCGGTCCGTTTCGAACTAAGAAATGGGCGCAGCTTCATCATGTGACACCTGAGCAGGCCTGCGCACACCCTAACTGGAGTATGGGGAAAAAGATCTCCGTAGACTCCGCAACCATGCTCAATAAAGGGCTTGAGGTCATTGAGGCTCACTGGTTGTTTGCGATGCCTGCAGACCGTATTCATGTCGTCATACACCCCCAAAGTGTTGTCCACTCGATGGTAGAGTACGAGGACGGTTCAGTCATTGCGCAGTTGGGGCAGCCAGATATGCGCACACCCATTGCCTATGGTTTAGGATTTCCTGAGCGCATATCATCCGGTGTCGGTATTCTTGATTTGGCCCTTGCCGGTAGACTTGATTTTGAACAACCCGATCTTGAGCAGTTTCCGTGTCTCAAGTTGTCTTTTGAGGCGTTGCGTAGCGGACAAGGCGCATGCATCTCCCTCAACGCAGCCAATGAAATAGCCGTGGCCTCGTTTTTGGATGGCAAACTGTCGTATACGCGTATTTCGGCTCTGATTGAAAACACGCTAACGTGGCATGCAGGACGACCACCTTGGGCTCTGAATTCCCTTGAGGATGTCATGGCACTCGATGCCGAAGTCCGTCGTCAGGCAGCGCAATGGATATCTCCCTAGCTTGATGTGATGCGCTTTTAGCCTTTACGCGAGTTTGAGTACTTAACGATTTTTTGGCTAGGACTATGCTTACGACACTTCTTTCTTTTTTTGTAACACTTGGCATTCTCATCACCTTTCATGAGCTGGGTCATTACTGGGTCGCACGTTGGTGCGGCGTTCGTGTCTTACGTTTTTCAGTCGGATTCGGCAAGGTCTTAATTAAACGCGTCGACAAAAATGGAACCGAATGGGCGTTATCGGCAATCCCGCTGGGCGGTTACGTCAAAATGCTTGATCAGGACGACTTGAAGCCAACGAATGGTGTGTCTGCCTCAACTGTTTCAGAACCCGCGTTAGAGTCGACCGAAACGGATCCCCGTGGCACCAGTTTTCAATCACAACCGGTATCCAAAAGGTTTGCTATTGTGGCTGCAGGGCCTTTATTCAACCTTTTGTTGGCTGTTTTACTTTACGCAGGGATCAATCTTGCGGGAACACAAGAACCCGAAGCGATTTTGGCTCAACCAACACTACATTCACCTGCTGCTCAGGCAGGTCTTCAGGCGGGTGACAAAATTATTGCCATCAATCAAACACCTGTCGCTTCCTGGCCTCAAGTCCGATGGAACTTATTACAACGGCTCGCTGATGGCGGTGAAACCCAAATCACGGTCGATCAAGGTGGCGCCCAACTTAACCGAACACTCAAGCTGCCAACACTAGCGGACCCTTCACAGGCCGATCCAATGAGAGATTTGGGCCTAGGTCTTGCGAGCGGCCCTCCATTCGTTCGTGGAATCGTACCGGGTAGCGTTGCCCAACGTGTGGGGCTCGAGCCACAAGATAGAATTATCCGAATCGGAGAGATTAATCGTCCAGATGTTGGAACACTTGTCCAAACGATTCAACAACATGCAGGTCGCGAGATCGTGATCGATGTTGAGCGGGGCCAACAAACACTAAAGTTTTCTTTAATTCCGTCTGCACATACCCTCGACAACGGTCAGATCGTGGGCCGTGCCGGTATTCAGCTTGGTGCAGATGTCGCAATGATCAAGGTCAGTTATGGGCCGATCGACAGTTTGATCCAGGGTGTCGTCAAAACCTTTGATACGGCATGGTTTTCATTACGCATGATGGGGCGGATGATCACAGGAGATGTTTCGCTTAAAAATATTAGCGGACCTGTCACGATTGCTGACTACGCAGGACAGTCCGCCAAGATTGGCTGGGCCGCTTATATCGCATTTTTAGCGCTGGTCAGTGTGAGTTTAGGCATCCTCAATCTGTTGCCCATCCCTATGCTAGATGGAGGGCATCTCATGTATTATCTCTGGGAGATGGTTCGAGGCAAACCTGTTTCGGTGAATGTGATGGAGTGGGGCCATAAAATTGGCTTGACCTTGCTGGCAGGTCTGATGGGGCTTGCTTTGTTTAACGATTTCATTCGCATTTTCAGCTAAGGCCGTTCTGACTTAAAATCCATATATTGCTGTTTTTTATCAGCTCACTATTGACCTACACACAAGATATTTGAGGATTACCCGGGATGCAAGCTCGTTTGCCATATATGTTCGACAAAGCCTTGCGCTTGATGACGCACGCCTTGTGTCGGGTGCTTTTGGTGGCATCGCTGTTCATTCCTTTAAGTTCGCAAGCCTTTGAACCGTTCGTTGTCAGCGATATTCGGGTCGAAGGGATGCAGCGTACGGAGCCTGGATCGATCTTTGCACAGCTTCCCTTTAAAGTTGGTCAGCGCTTTACAGAGTCGGTTGCTACAGAATCGATTAGAAAACTGTATGCGACAGGTCTTTATTCTGACGTTCGCATTCAGACCGCAAATCGTGTGGTGGTTGTGGCGGTTCAAGAGCGTCCAACGATTGCCGCAATCACGTTTACAGGGATGAAAGAGTTTGAGACAGATGCCATCATTGGCAATCTCAAACAAGTGGGTTTTGCTCAAGGTCGTGTGTTTGACCAATCCATGCTCGAGCAAGCTCAGTTTGAGTTGCGTCAAGCGTATCTCAATAAAGGAAAGTACGCGGTTGAAATCTCGCCGACCGTCACTCCTTTGCCACGCAATCGAGTCGGCATCAACTTTGACCTTTTCGAAGGCAGTGTTGCACGTATTCGTGAAATCAATTTTATCGGAAATGCCGCGTTTACTCAGAGCCGCTTACGCGACTTGATGTCTCTGACCACCCCGGGATGGCTGACTTGGTACACCGATTCTGACAAGTACTCCCGCGAAAAGCTAGAAAAAGACGTCGAAGCCATCAAATCTTTTTATCTAGATCGCGGCTTTCTAGAGTTCAAAATTGAACCTCCGCAAGTTTCTATTTCCGGTGACCGAAAAGACATTTTCATCACATTGACCCTTACAGAAGGAAAACCCTACACAGTTTCTGAGGTCAAACTGGCGGGTGACTTGCTCGGGCTTGAAAGTGAAATCAATCAATTCGTTCAGTTAAAACCCGGACAGATTTTTTCTGGTGCCAAAACCAATGCAACGGCCAAAGGCATTACGGATTATCTGGGTGGCTTAGGCTATGCCTTTGCCAACGTCAACCCCAACCCAGTGCTTAATCGTGAAAATCAAACTGCGGAAGTCACTTTCTATATAGATCCTAGCCGCCGCGTCTATGTTCGTCGAGTTCAAGTCGTAGGAAATCATCGCTCCAAGGACGAGGTGATTCGCCGTGAAGTGCGTCAGCCAGAGGCAGCCTGGTATGACGCAGGGAAAATCAAACTATCACGGGATCGACTTGACCGCGTTGGCTACTTTAAAGAAGTCAAAGTTGGGACTGAACCTGTACCGGGGTCACCAGATCAAGTTGACATCAACCTGACCGTCGAAGAAAAACCAACGGGCATGCTGAATTTAGGAGTGGGTTACGGACAAGTCGACGGTGTGATTTTGTCTGCGGGTATTTCCGAAGAAAACGTCTTCGGTAGTGGTACAAACTTGACGCTCAACCTCAATACGGGCGCCTCAAATCGTAGCGCTGTTTTGGCACATACTGATCCGTACTTTACCAATGACGGCGTCAGCCGCACGAGTTCGATTTACTATCGCACGATGACGCCGTACTCAAATAACCCAGGTAACTATAAAGTCACGACGGGTGGTCTAGGTTTGAATTTCGGTGTACCCATTACCGAATTTGATCGGATCTTCTTAGGTGTCAACCTTGAACGAAATTCGATCGGTTTGTTTGATAACTCTCCGATTGCTTATCGCGAGTACGTGAGAGACTATGGTGAGACAACGACTGCCGCAATTTTGAATTTAGGTTGGTCAAAAGACAATCGTGACAGCGCCCTGAGTCCAACCAAGGGGTCTTTTACTCGGCTCAAGCTCGATGTGGGTACTGGTAGCTTGGATTACTACATGTTCGGTGCGCAACATCAGACCTACCTTCCAATCGGCCGCGACTTTACGCTCGCACTCAATGGAATGTTCGACTACGGTAACAGCTATAACACTGGTTTGCCCTATCCGATCATTAAAAACGTCTATGCTGGTGGTATCGGTACTGTGAGAGGTTATTCACAAAACTCCCTCGGTCCAACCGATCTATTGACTGGCACGTATTTGGGTGGATCCAAGCGGGTAGTGGGTAATGTTCAGTTTTATCTTCCATTCCCTGGGACCCAGCAAGATCGTTCGCTTCGTTGGTTTGCTTTCGCTGATGGAGGTCAGGTTTTTGGTACAGACGGCTTTGGTAATGACACAGCGATTGATTTCGGTCAGATGAGATACTCCGCCGGTATCGGCTTGTCTTGGGTTTCGCCTTTGGGACCACTCCAGCTATCCTTTGCCAAGCCTTTGAACTCAAAGCCGGGTGACAATACTCAAATCTTCCAGTTTCAAATCGGGACAGGTTTCTAACGTTATTTTTAGTACTTTTTAGTGGCACAATACCAATCTGTATTCGTTTATCGAGAGAATTTTATAATGGCTGCAACTTACGTCCCCCAGTTACAATTGCGTGCTGTACCTTTTGGCTTTGTCAAACAAGCCTTGGTATGGATCATCGCTTTTTCATGTGTCATGTGCGCAGTGGTCTTTGGCAATGTTGCACATGCCCAGGGTTCTAAGATCGGTTTTGTCAACACTGAACGAATTTTGAGAGATTCTGCACCTGCCAAAACAGCCCAAACTAAGATTGAAGCCGAATTTAAGAAACGTGAAGAAGAAATTCAACGTCTCGGCAATAATCTTCGCACTGCCGCTCAAAAATTTGAAAAAGACGCGCCTGTTCTTTCTGAATCTGATCGCAATAAGCGTCAGCGCGAACTCGCCAACATCGATGCCGACCTGCAGCGAAAGCGTCGCGAACTCCAAGAAGACTTTAACCGTCGTCGCAATGAAGAGTTCGCGACCATTATCGAGCGCGCCAATACAGCCATCAAGCGTATCGCTGAACAAGACAATTACGATATGATTCTGCAGGATGCAGTCACTGTTAACCCACGTATTGACATTACTGAAAAGGTGATTCAAGCGTTGGGTACCAAATAATAAGATCCCTTCATGCCCGTTCTGTTAGATCCCGCACGGGCACCTCTTCTCTCTGAGCTGTTACGCGCCGTTCCTGGTGGTTTAGTTCATAGTCTGGTCTCTGCGGGGCCCGACAATGATCCACGCATTGCCGGTTTAGGCTCTCTTGCGAATGCGGGTGAGCTTGAGATTTCCTTTATTGTTCATCCTAAATATCTTGAACACTTAGCACGCACACGCGCTTGCGCGGTGATTGTTCTGCCTGAAATCGAAGAAAAACTCGCTCAAACATCTCCTGCGCCTCAATTTACCCGCATTGTCTGTAAGCATCCTTATCTTCTTTACGCCCGAATCTCTCAGTGGTTCGAATGGGCGAGTCGGCCGGCATATGAACCTGGCATTCATGCTACTGCGGTCGTTGATCCTACGGCGACCATTTCCCCTAGTGCACGCATTGGCCCCCATGCGGTCATTGGCGCACGTTGTGTGGTGGGGGCGATGACTCAGATTGGCGCAGGTTGCTTTTTAGGTGATGATGTTGAGATCGGCTCTTCCACGATTCTTTATCCACGCGTTTCTATTTATTACGGGGTAAAAGTGGGTGATCGATCGATTATCCATAGCGGTGTTGTACTCGGAGCGGACGGCTTTGGTTTTGCACCCGATCCAAGCCTTTCCAAAGGGGCATGGGGGAAAATTCCACAGTTAGGCGTTGTACTTGTCGGCCATGACGTAGAGATTGGCGCCAACACAACTATTGACCGAGGGGCTCTTGATAACACCATCATCGGAGACGGCGTTAAAATTGATAACCAAGTCATGATTGGTCACAATTGCGTCATTGGTGCACATACCGCGATTGCCGCATGTGTTGGTATCGCCGGATCGACCACGGTTGGATCACGCTGCACAATTGGTGGGATGGCCGGCATTTCAGGCCACCTCGTGATTGGTGATGATGTGCATATTTCTGGCGGCACAGGCATTATCGCGAGCATTGATCAACCGGGGCGTTATACCGGTGTTTACCCCTTTGCAGAACACAAAGAATGGCAGCGAAATGCTGCAGTGATCACACAATTATCTGGGCTGCGTAAGCGACTCAAGGTTCTTGAGCGCAACGAGTCATAAGCACGCTAGCGTCGTTAACAATACGTATTACGTTTTTTCGTTTAGATTACTTAAAGCGTCTAGGATAAGTTATGCAACTTGATATTAAAGGTATTCTCGACAGAATTCCTCATCGCTATCCGATGTTGTTGATTGATCGGGTCATAGACTTGGTGCCAGGTAAATCGATCAAGGCACTTAAAAATGTATCCATTAATGAGCCTTTTTTTACAGGACATTTCCCTCATCACCCTGTGATGCCAGGTGTGCTGATTCTTGAAGCCATGGCACAAGCGGCTGCAATATTTTCTTTTGCAGATGAGGCAGGTCTCAAACCCAAAGATGAAGAGATTTTGTATTATTTTGTTGGAATTGATGCCGCTCGATTTCGCAAACCTGTATTGCCTGGCGATCAACTGCACATTGAAGTTGTTGCCGAGCGCTTGGGTCGAAGTATTTGTAAATATCAAGGTCATGCCTTTGTTGATGGACAAGCAGTCGCGGAGGCTAAGTTGATGTGCGCTATCAGACCAATGGAAAAATAAATGGCTGCCTTCATCCATCCGACTGCTCTCATCGACCCCAAGGCTCAATTACATCCCACTGTTTCTGTCGGGGCTTATTCCATCATCGGACCGGGTGTCCGTATCGGTGCTGATACGATTATTGGACCTCATTGCATCATTGACGGTGAGACGACCATTGGTCAAAGCAATCATTTTTATCGTTTTTGTTCGATTGGAGGCATGCCTCAGGACAAAAAATATGCAGGCGAACCCACCCAACTTGTCATGGGTGATCGCAATATGGTGCGTGAGTATGTCACCATTAATACTGGGACCATTCAGGATGGCGGTGTGACGCGACTGGGTTCTGACAATTGGATCATGGCCTATGTCCATGTCGCGCACGATTGTCAGATTGGCAGCCAAACGATTCTCGCCAATGGCGTTCAAATGGGTGGTCATGTCCATATCGGTGATTGGGCAATCGTCGGTGGTCTTGCTGCAGTCCATCAGTTTGGCAAGATCGGCGCACACAGCATGACGGGCGGTCAAAGTGCGCTTCATATGGATATTCCTCCTTATGTGATGGGCTCTGGCAATCCCTGCGTCCCGGTTGGCATTAATGTCGAAGGTCTTAAACGCCGTGGATTTACGCCTGAATCCATCAGTGCACTTCGTGATGCCTACAAGATTATTTATAGACGTGGTTTAAGCCTCAGCGATGCTTGCGCTGAAATTCGCAACAGGCAACAACTTGAACCCGCCGTTGCCGATGCGCTTCAACCCTTGCTCGACTTTGTAGAGGCGAGTGCGCGCGGCATCATTCGACCATGACTTGGCGCCTTGGGCTCATTGCGGGCGAGCCCTCGGGTGACTTAATCGCCGCTCAAGCATTGGCAGGACTCAAACAGGCAGATCCCTTGGTTCGTCCTGAAGGGATTGGCGGTCCGCATTTGGCTGCCGAAGGTTTGGACATCTGGCATCCTATGCATGCCCTCAGCGTCTTTGGTTATGTCGATGCTATCAAGCGTTTACCTACTTTAATACACATATATCACGATGTTAAAAATCGCTGGTTGCGAGAGCCGCCCGCTGTTTTTTTAGGGGTCGATGCCCCAGACTTTAATTTACGCTTGGAACATCGCTTGCGTCGGGCGGGTATTCCTACGGTTCATTTTGTAGGTCCATCGATTTGGGCCTGGCGCTACGAGCGCATTCATTACATTCGTGAAGCGGTCTCTCACATGCTTGTATTGTTTCCTTTTGAAGAGGCTATTTATAAAAAAGAAGGTATTCCTGTCACCTATGTTGGTCATCCCATGGCCGATGCGATTGCGATAGAACCCGATCAGCATGCAGCGCGTATACGCCTTGGACTGGATCAACAAGCGAGAGTCATTGCAATGTTGCCCGGAAGCAGAGCATCAGAGATCAAACTGATTGCGCCGCGATTTTTACAAACAGCCCAACGCCTACAAAAGCATGATCCGTCTCTTCAGTTCGTTGTCCCCATGGTCAATGCGCAGCGAGAACGAGAATTCAACGTATTTTTAACGCAATACCCCGTGAATCACTTACAAATCGTGAGAGCGCAACCTCAAGCCATCGGCATTGCTGATCCGATTGCCTGGTCTGTTCTTGAGGCCTGTGATGTTGCACTTGTTGCAAGCGGTACGGCGACGCTCGAAACGGCACTATTTAAAAAACCTATGGTGATTTCTTATGCGGTTTCTCCTTTAGTCAGAAAAATCATGGCCTGGAAATCCGGGCAGGAAAGACCTTATTTACCTTGGGTGGGGTTGCCCAATGTCTTGCTCAACGATTTTGTCGTTCCCGAGCTCATTCAAGAGGATGCCACGCCCGAAAAACTGGCGCAGGCGCTTTCAGCTTTATTAAATGATGAGCCTCGTTGTGAAATTATCAAACGTCGATTTACTGATTTGCATCATACGCTGCGTTGCAATACACCCGTTCGAGTGGCTCAGGCTATTGCATCGATCGCGATCAATGGTCGTTCCATCAAATGAAAACATCAACGGTGCATGCATCTCAAGCGAGTCTTTTTGATGTACAGAAAGAAACAACGCTGTATGCCGCAGGTGTGGATGAGGCGGGTCGGGGTCCGCTGGCAGGCGATGTTTACGCTGCTGCTGTGATGCTCGACAGCCGTTATCCGATCGATGGACTGGCTGATTCAAAAGTTCTTTCTGAGAAAAAACGTGAGCTTCTCGCCGAACTTATTCAAGCACGCGCGCTGTGTTGGTCGGTGGGCATTGCCACCGTTGAGGAAATTGATCGGCTTAATATTTTACAAGCGACGCTTCTGGCGATGAAGCGGGCTGTAGAAGGGCTTTCTATTCAGCCTGAACTCGCCTGGGTCGATGGGAATCAGTCGCCGCGCCTAAACTGCCGCGTACAGACCATCATTAAAGGTGATGCCCTAATCCCAGCGATCTCGGCCGCTTCTATTCTTGCAAAAACAGCGCGGGACCATGACCTAAAGCGCCTCCACATGCTCTATCCGCAATACGCGTTTGATCAGCACAAAGGCTACGGTACAGCACTACATATGGCACGACTCAAGCAGTATGGCCCGAGTCCAGTACATCGACGCAGTTTTGCGCCAGTGCGCGCTTGTTTGGAAATAAAATGAAACATATCGAGTCACGCGCGAATCCACTTTATAAGCAGCTCTACAAATGGCAGTCAAGCGCAGGTAGGAGAGATGAGCCCATTTTGCTAGAGGGCATTCATCTATGCGAATCTTGGCTTGCCTTGGGAAAACAACCTAAATATGCCATTTTCGATCTTGAGCGTGTCTCTCAGTCGCAGATATCCGGTTTAATCGACAAATTAAATCCTGACGTATGCCTCACGATGTCTGGCTCCCTGCTGGGCAATCTCTCTAGCGTTGACACGGATCAAGGTGTCCTGTTTGTCGCGCAACCAACAATTCATCCCATCCCAGAAAAAATAGTTGAATCAATCGTGTTGCTAGATCGGCTGCAAGATCCCGGCAATGTGGGGGCTATTTTACGTACCTGTGCTGCTGCAGGAATCAAGCGGGTGTTTGCCTCTGTTGGCACAGCAGGGTTGTGGTCGCCGAAAGTGCTGCGCAGTGCGCAAGGTGCGCACTTCTTATTAAAGCTGCATGAACAGACTGATCTGAAAAGCCTCACGTCGTCTTTGGCAGTGCCGTTGATTGTGACGACGCTTGAGCAGGCGAGCGATCTCTACATGACAGCCTTACCAAAACATGCTGCATGGGTATTCGGCAACGAAGGACAGGGCGTAGACCGCGAACTTCTTGCACGAGCGGACTTGCGCATCAAAATCATGCACGATCGCGCTGTCGAGTCACTGAATGTCACCGTTGCCTCGGCCATTTGCCTATTTGAGCAAAGGCGTCAACACCACGTCGCTCCTTGATCAAAGTCGCTTTGATCAATAGGCAGAATGTCGGTCAAGTCCAACTTCATGTAATACCGTGGTCGAGATTTCCTCGATCGACTTAGTGGTGGTTGAGAGCATAGGAATGGACTCTCGACGCATCAGCCTTTCCGCCTCTGCAACTTCGTGGCGGCATTGGGGGAATGAAGCGTACAGGCTGTCAGGGCGACGCTCTTGGCGGACCTCCATGAGGCGCTCAGGTTGAATCGTGAGGCCAAAGAGCTTGGATCGAAAGGGCATCAGTGTTGAGGGGAGAGCGCCTCGATCAAAATCCTCTGGAATTAAGGGGAAATTAGCGGCTTTGACCCCATATTGCATCGCCAGATAGAGGCTTGTAGGTGTTTTTCCGCAACGAGATACGCCGATCAAGATCACATCAGCCTGAGCGAGACCAGATACAAATTGGCCATCATCATGTGCCAGACTGAAATTGATGGCTTCGATGCGATTTCTGTATTGCATCGAGCTGACGGCTTTATGGGATTTGCCAATCGAATGGCTCGATTTCATGCCCAGGTTGTGCTCAAGTGGCTCGACAAAGGCACCAAACAAATCTAAAAATAAAGCATTGGCAAGCTTGACCCGCCCTAAAACATCAGGATTGACCAGCGTTGTGAAAACAATGGGAGCGGTTCCTTGATCTGCAGCGCAGCGATTAATGCGCTGAACCACGGTATCTGCCTTTTCAACACTATCAATAAAGGGCACACGAACCTGACGAAACGTCACTGATTCAAACTGGGAAAGGACGGAGTGACTAAAGGTTTCTGCAGTGATACCCGTTCCATCTGAAATAATGAAAACTGTACGTTCGGTGGTGTTCATGGTCATTTCAGAAGGTCCAAAGACAGAGACTAGGGTAGTATAATGCAGTGCAACATTCGCTCGTTCGATTGTCACCCCAAAACGGCTTAGGCCAGTTTGGTGAGTATCCGTAAGCATTTGCAGAAACGCCCCTGTGGCCCAACGCCGCGGGACAGCAGGCTTACAGTTCCTCACCAAACTCGCTTTCTCACATTGTAAAAGGGTGACTTTCATGTCATATGTCGTGTCTTTTGAGCAACTCCGTATGACGGATGTTGACTCTGTCGGAGGAAAGAACGCCTCTTTAGGCGAAATGATTAGCCAGCTTTCAGATGCTGGGGTACGGGTACCAGGCGGTTTTGCCACCACTGCACAGGCCTTTCGTGACTTTTTGTCCGCAACAGGTCTCGATACACGTATTGCTGAGCGACTCACCACGCTCAATCCTGATGATGTTCGCGAACTTGCTTTAGCAGGGGCGCAAATTCGTCAATGGATTGTTGAGGCCCCTTTGCCAGATCAGTTGCACTCAGATATTAAAAAAGCATTTGCCTTGCTCGATGCAGAAGGCAAGGGTTCTTTTGCTGTGCGTTCCTCAGCCACAGCTGAAGACTTGCCCGATGCCTCTTTTGCGGGGCAACAAGAAACTTTTCTAAACGTGGTCGGCATTGATGACGTCATCGACAAAATCCGTCATGTTTTTGCATCGCTCTATAACGACCGTGCGATTTCGTATCGCGTACACAAGGGTTATGCCCATGCTGATGTCGCTCTATCCGCTGGCATTCAACGCATGGTGCGCTCTGACAAAGGCAGCGCGGGCGTGATGTTTACCCTCGACACAGAGTCAGGTTTCGAGGACGTTGTCTTGATCACTTCCTCTTACGGCCTAGGTGAAACGGTCGTGCAGGGTGCGGTCAATCCGGATGAGTTTTATGTCTTTAAACCGACGCTTGCTTCAGGGCATGCGCCCATTGTCAATCGTCGAATTGGCTCTAAGCTGATCAAAATGGAGTTCGATCCATCGCGAACCAACGGTCTGGCAGTGCGGACTGTAGACGTGCCTGTCTCTGAACGCAATCGCTTTTCACTCACGGATGAGGAAGTCAAAGAACTTGCGCGTTACGCAGTCATTATTGAAAAGCACTATCAACGCCCCATGGATATCGAATGGGGCAGAGACGGCGTCGATGGCAAAATCTATATTCTCCAAGCACGTCCTGAGACGGTCAAGTCACAGCAAGGTCACAGTGATATCCAACAACGCTATAAGTTAAAAGCAACGGGAAAAGTGATCGTAACGGGTCGCGCGATTGGTCAGAAGATCGGCTCGGGCCCGGTCCGTATCGTCACCGATCTTTCTGAAATGGACAAGGTGAAAGCAGGTGATGTGTTGGTCACCGATATGACAGATCCAAATTGGGAGCCGGTCATGAAGCGTGCCTCGGCCATTGTGACGAATCGTGGTGGGCGCACTTGCCATGCCGCCATCATCGCCCGGGAGCTTGGCATACCAGCTGTTGTAGGCTGCGCAGATGCGACCGATCGCCTAAAAGAGGACCAGCAAGTCACCGTTTCATGCGCAGAAGGTGACGAGGGCAGAATCTACGATGGACTGATCGAAACAGAAATCGAAGAGGTCCAACGCGGTGCGATGCCAGATGTTGGCCTTAAAGTCATGATGAACGTTGGTAACCCACAATTGGCCTTTGATTTTTCTCAGATCCCTAACCATGGCGTTGGCCTTGCTCGCCTTGAGTTCATTATCAATAATAATATTGGTATCCATCCCAAAGCGGTACTGGACTATCCAAATGTCGATGCCGAGCTCAAAATCGCAGTTGAGTCAGCAGCACGTGGTCATTGCAGTCCACGCGCTTTTTTTGTTGACAAACTTGCGGATGGCATCGCGACGATTGGTGCTGCGTTTTATCCCAAACCTGTCATTGTGAGACTGTCTGATTTCAAATCGAATGAATATCGCAAGCTTGTCGGGGGTTCGCGCTATGAGCCCGAGGAAGAAAATCCGATGCTTGGATTTCGTGGTGCCTCACGCTATATATCCGCAGATTTTGCAGAGTGTTTCAAAATGGAATGCGAAGCACTCAAGCGTGTACGTGAAGAGATGGGGCTCACAAACGTCGAAATCATGGTGCCTTTTGTTCGAACCGTTAAGCAAGCCGAACGCGTGATTCAGCTCTTGGCTTCTCACGGCTTGGTGCGCGGTCAGCATGGTTTGCGCATCATTATGATGTGTGAGGTCCCCTCAAATGCAATCTTAGCCGAACAATTTCTCGAGTATTTTGATGGGTTTTCGATTGGTTCTAACGACATGACGCAACTGACGTTAGGACTAGATCGTGATTCTGGGATGGAGTTGCTCGCCTTAGATTTTGACGAACGTGATGAGGCCGTCAAATTCATGCTCAAGCGCGCGATTCAGGCGTGTTTGAAAGCGGGTAAGTACGTTGGCATTTGTGGACAAGGGCCTAGCGATTATGCCGATTTTGCGATTTGGCTGAAAAACGAAGGGATTTTGTCAATGTCGCTCAACCCCGATACTGTTGTCGACACTTGGAAAAAGCTCGCGATATAGCCCATTCTCCAGATAGAGGGGCCCCGCTGTCGAGGCGGGGCCTCGTCCTTTGGCGAGTGCGCTCTACTCAGTCTCTTGTTCTTGTGTCGTGTTTCATCAGACGCTCTTTTTCACGGGCCCAGTCTTTTTCTTGGGCTGCATCGCGCTTGTCGTGAAGTTTTTTGCCTTTACCAAGTCCGAAGTCGAGCTTGATGCGGCCGTTCTTGAAATGTAGATTGATGGGAACAAGCGCATAGCCGCGTTGTTCGACTTTGCCTATCAACTTGCTGATCTCTTCGGCTTTGAGCAACAGCTTTCTCGTTCGCATGGCATCTGGGAGGACATGCGTCGAGGCGGAATGTAAGGGGCTGATATGCATCCCCAGCAGCCAAAGTGCGCCATCAAGAACAACAACATAGCTTTCTTTGAGTTGAGCTCTGCCCGCGCGGATGGCTTTGACCTCCCAGCCTTGAAGCACGAGACCTGCCTCAAAACGCTCTTCGATGGTGTAGTCGTGAAAAGCCTTCCGGTTTTCAATAATACTCATAAGATCCCTGCGTCACTGACGCATATGCAACAAAAAACAACCGGTATTGGATTTCTAACAAACTAAACTATTCCTGAACACTCAATCATAACGAAAAATCGTTAAAATTCTGGTTACTTAATTTTTCAAAAAAATACAGAGTTTTTCAAAAAATTACAGACATTAAGCTCAAGCCCTGTGGCGTTCAGCGATAAAGTCGACTTCGGGCTGTCATGGTTTTTTCCTCGCTAGTCTTTTTATATCTGTTTTTGCCGGTCTGCCTCATTATCTACTATTTGATCGGCTCAAAGATCGGTCGGCGCACAGATCGCGGCGGTCTAACAGAGCATAGCCATGCGACCCACGCTCAAAATCTGATCTTAATTGCAGCGAGTTTCTTTTTTTACGGCTGGGGAGAACCCGTATGGGTTGTTCTACTCATACTGAGCTCCTCAGTCGGGTGGCTCGTTGGACTGTGGCTCGAGCGTTGCAAGACAGTTTTTGGCAAAAAATTTGCCGTCACGTTCGCGGTGTTGGCAAACATAGGTTTACTGGCTATTTTCAAGTACAGCGACTTTATTGTTCAAAATATAAACTATGCTTTTATTACCGGGCTCGATAACCCGGGGTTCGCACTCCCGATCGGCATCTCTTTCTATACCTTTCAAATTCTTTCCTATGTTGTCGACGTTTATCGAGGCGAGGTCAGGGCGCAAAGAAAATTTCTAGATTTTCTTTTATATGTCAGCCTCTTTCATCAACTTGTAGCGGGTCCGATCGTGCGTTATGTGCACATCGCCAATGAGATCAATCACCGCGTCCATACCTGGAGCGACTTCAGTCGCGGACTGCATCGTGTATGTGTCGGTCTCTTTAAAAAAGTATTTATCGCGAACGTCGCCGGGGAGTGGGCTCAACGCACGCTGGGAGGTGACTTGTCTACCTTATCAGTCGCCGATGCCTGGCTTGGGCTGGCCATGTTTACGATTCAAATCTATTTTGATTTTTCAGCCTATTCTGATATGGCAATTGGTTTAGGGATGATGTTTGGATTTCACTATAGAGAAAATTTTAACTATCCATATATCGCCAAATCGGTCACGGACTTCTGGCGTCGCTGGCATATTTCTCTGGGTACATTTTTTAGAGACTATGTGTATATCCCTCTGGGTGGTAATCAGCGATGGGGATTACGCAATCTCTTCATCGTTTGGGCACTCACTGGTTTCTGGCATGGTGCAAGTTGGAATTTCATGTTGTGGGGACTTTACTTTGGCATATGGATTGCCCTCGAAAGACTATTCATCGAACGCTTATTACAGGCTCTTCCGTCTGCTATCAGTCATTTTTATCTACTGTCCATCGTAACGCTAGGCTGGGCCTTGTTTTACTTTACTGACTTGTCACACCTCACTACTTTTTTTAATATCCTCTTTGGCTTGAGCCATGCAGAGATGACAGGCGTCACAACGGTGAATGATTTATCATCGCATGCACTGTGGCTTGTATTCGCCGTGCTTTGGTGTATGCCTCTTGGGCAATGGCTTCAAGATAAAATCAAGTGGCTTCGCTTCGATCACTGGCGTCCAAGTACACAATCTATCCTTTTATTGATCGTAGACTCCGTGCTGCTTGTTTCATCTACAGCACTTCTAGTGGGTCAAAGCTATAACCCCTTTATCTATTTTAGGTTCTAGCGATGCAAACAGACCCTGAAATCATGTTAATCAAGCATCAGCGTTCGTCTCGGTTTCATGCCTTGGTGCTGATCGGCTTTGTCATGTGTATTGGTCTCCTGTTTGTTTATACATTTCGTTTTAATCAAGAAGTGTCTCAGGTAGAAAACCGGCGTCTTGCTCAGTGGCCCGTCCTGAATAAGGAGACCGTATTAAATGGTCAGTTCGCCAAAGACGTAGAGACCTATGTCGCTGACCACTTTCCCGGACGTGCTTGGCTGACTGAAGTCGCCTTTATGATTCGAACCTATCGTGGTGTTGAACTCAAGGATCGGGTGATTCAAGTCAAAGGTGTAGAAACTGCTTTCGATGATGTGCGTCAATGGGCAGTCGCAGAAACTGTTCCTGAAACTGTTCCTGAAACTGTTCCCAACACTGTTCCTGATACGGTTCCTGAAATTGCACCTGAGAACATTCGTGAAATCGGTCCTGTGAGCGCATCTGTGACTTCAACAGAGAGCGCTGCTGAAGTCGTTCCAGAGCTGATCGCAGCGACTGAAACACCCCCTGAAAGCGATTTTTTTGTTGCAGATGAAATTGAACATGTTGGTATTGAAATTAAGCCTACATCCACCACGGTCGTCGCTGCCTTGCCAAAATCAGTCGCGTCTCAACAAAAACCCCTTAACGTCGTAGGCGGTGTGCTGCTTCATGAAGGACAGGCTCTTTTCATGTTTCAAGGGACAGACCGGGGTGCGCAAGGCTACGCACATGCGGTCAATACCTGGGTTGAACTTGTGGCGAATAAGAGACCCGGGATGACATCCACGGTCGTCGTGACACCAACAAGCAGTCATTTTTATCTACCTCCTCACGCGCGCGCACGCACGACCTCAGAGGAAAAAAATCTGACAGCCATGCGAAATGCTCTATTGCCTGAGGTCCGCTTCGCAGACGTCATTAAAGAAATGGAAGGGCATCAAGATCAGCCCTTATTTTACAAATCTGACCATCATTGGACTGGACTCGGCGCATACTATGCTTATCGCGCTTGGGCTAAAGTGGCAGGAGTGGTCCCTCTGGAACTTTCCGACTTTGACAAACGTTCTGTACCTGGGGTGGCAGGTTCTTTTTGGAGTTTGACCCAAGCACCAGAGCTGCGTCACGCTGACAAGGAGTCCTTTTATTATGTCCCCAAGACTGTAACCTTTGATGGAACGCAATATACCGGCCCACAACAAAAAACGCCTGTTCCCCAGCCCTTTTTTGCTGAAAAAAGCAGGGGATACATCGTGTTTCTTGGTGGTGATATTCCGCTGTTAGCCTCCAAAACCAGTGCAGGGACTGGAAGAACGGCACTTGTCGTCAAAAATTCCTACGGTAATGCTTTCGCACCGTATTTATTGCCGCACTTTGATCGTGTCGTTGTCTTGGACTATCGCTATGTTTCTAGAAATATTCAGGATATTGTGGATGCATTTGGTGTGACCGACCTAGTATTTGTCAATGCGACGATTACAGCAAACTCCGGTGCGCACCAAGAGAGGATGCGGCAAGTGGCGCGAGGAAGTTCGACGGCCTGGCTGACCGAGGCGGAAAAGCGCCTTAAGAAACAACAAGAGGATGCTGCTCAATAGCATCAAAGATCGCATTAACAGGAGAGTCCGATGTTCAAGAGATTATTGTCTACCATGACATCCACACACCAACTGCGGGGCAGGGCTGCGCTCGTTTGCTTGCTTTCTACCTTAAGCTTTACCATGGCCTCTTGTGCGCAATCGGAGCGTGTAACAACAAGCAGCGCTGGAGTGACGCAAGGTTCCGAAAAAAATGCTCCGAATCCACCACGGCCCTCCGGTCCTAGGCCAACGAGTGGCTTGTTGTTTGTACCCGGTGATAGGATTGTCTGGCTTGGCGACAGCATTACAGCTGCCCACACCTATGGCCGTTATGTCGAAACTTTCTTTCTACTGAGAAGGCCAGATCTTAACCTGACCTTTATGAATGCCGGCATTGGTGGACACTCTGCGCTCAATGGTCTGAATCGCTTGGATCAAGACGTTCTTTCGCATCGACCTACCGTTGTGGTTGTGAACTTTGGCATGAATGATGCGGGATATCCCACTGGGAGTCCACACGCCGCTTTTATCCAAAATATCGATGCCATCATTGATCGATTAAAACAAGGTGGCGTCCAGCGTGTGATCTGGGTAGAACCCACACCCGCACATATCGCCGGTGTGGCTGCACAAGCCAAAATCATAGACAGGCAACGACAGCTTGAACGACTTGTCAGCGAGATGAGTCGTCACAAGGTTTCTGCAGATGTGATCAAAGTTCAATGGCATGAACCGATGAAACAAGCCCTGAATGCTACGGCTGCACATCCTGACTTTAAGCTGATCCCGGATCGTATTCATCCAAGCGCTGCAGGTCATGCGATCATGGCCGTTGAGTTCTTGCGTCAAGTCGGAGCGAATATGCAGCCCGCTTTGATCGAAAGCACGCTTCGCGATGCCACTTTAGAGACAGAATTCCAACGGGTGGATAAAGACACAAAGAAAATAGACAAGCTTCGCACGCCAATGGACCGAACAAAAGGTGCGAGTATAGATATCGCAAGTGCTGTCCCTCCGGTTCCAATGCTCTCTAGCGCCGAACAGACAAAACTGCTGGGCAATCAGTCTCTCGAGGCACTTAGAGGGATGACTTGGCGTGTCAAAGGACTTGAGCAAAATACCCGCTATCACGTCCTGATCGACGGGGTCAATGTCGGGAGTTATAGCGCAACGGAGTTGGGGCGAGGGATCGATCTCATGCCAAAAGATAACAATCGCAAGCAACTGACTGCAGTCGAAAAACGGGAACTCAAAGCGTGTGAGCTCAAAGATCAGTTTGTTTTTTTGAATGACTTCGAGTGTTTATTTGACATGCTCTATCAAAAAGATCAGCTCAGGATGCTCATGCGTGCGGAGCGTGTTCGAGATCTCCCAGATTTTGGGTCAGTGCGTCTATCGACTTATACCGACTTTACCAACGGATGGATCGACTCCGCTAGTCAAGCCATCACACAACGTGCGCTTCAAATCCGACGCACGCCGCATATCCTCTCACTCGTGCCAATACGATAAGCTAATCGTCTTTGAGGCTAGGCTTTGGGATGACGACCATCATCCCAGCCTTAAGCGTCATCCCCATTGGTAAACCATTCATCTGTCGCGTACGGTGAGGATCAACCTGCCATTGCTTTGCAAACATTTCGAGTGATTGTGGCTGTTCCACGATGACGGATCGCCAGAGCGAAAGAGGCTGGTCAAATTGCCGATAGTTTTTTTGAAATGTCTCGATACGAGTGACTGGCAACAGTAAAAATTGATTTTTTCCGGCGGGAATCAACGGCTTGTTATAGGAAGGATTCAGGTCAATAAACTCGTCTCTGGAAATCCCTGCTAATTGAGTCACGACACTGATATCTATAGCGTGCTTGACTTCAATTTTCTCAAAATAGGGCTTGTTTAATATATCTGGTAATACGATCTTGTATGCGATCGGATCTTCGATTATTTTTCTCAAGGCAAGCAGCTTAGGTACAAATATCATCGTTTCAACTGGCATACTCAAACTAAGATAGTTTGTTGGGAGCTTTCTGCGCTGATTATTTGCGATGGCTTGGCTCATATTGCCTGGGCCCCAGTTATAGGCAGCTAAAGCGAGATGCCAATCTCCGAATTTATTGTGGAGCTCTTGCATTAAATCTAGAGCCGCCTGCGTCGAACGCACAATGTCTCGGCGTTCATCTAAAAATGGAGTTTGGGCTAAATTGAGATGTCTTGCAGCCACAGGCATCAAGCCCCATAAGCCAGCAGGATTGAGACCTTTTCCCCGACGAATATTGAAGCTGCTTTCCAAGAAAGGCAGAAGCGCGATCTCAGTCGGCATGTTCCTTTTCTTGACTTCTTCTAGGACATAATACAAATACGGTCTGGAGAGCTCAAGTGAGTCCTGAAGATGCGTACCGCTCGCAGAGTAGAACTTGATTTGACGCTCAACCATAGGTGAAGCAAGCGGAGCCAACGTAAACCCTTCTTTCATGGGCACCCAAATACTGACAGCCTGGCGTTGAGTCCGCGCGAGCTCCTCTGCATCCAAATCGTTTGCTGCGGAGTGACTGACATAGGCACAACCAGACATCACGACACAAAGGAGGCATAGGGCCGACAACCATGCCTTGGTAGAAAGTCCATACATGAGTTCAGCCCTTATTCAAGCTGAAAGACGCTCCCTAAGATTAACGTCTAACGGTAAAATCCTAACATTCTAGCCAATCGCGACTAACAATGCATTCCGTAGAGCGTTCCGTTTTGGTGCTGCACAGTGCCAGTCAAATGTTTGACCTCGTAGCAGATGTTGAAAAATATCCTCAATTCATGCCTTGGTGTGGCGGAGCCACGGTATCTGCCCATGATGCGCATGGCATGCAGGCCTCCATTACCATTTCCTTTGCAGGCCTCAAGCAAACCTTTACGACCCGTAACAAGCATCAGTATCCAACCTGCATCGAACTCGAACTGGTGGATGGGCCATTTTCTGCGCTTACGGGAAAATGGGAGTTCATTTCTTTATCACAAGACGCCTGTAAGGTCTTGTTTACATTGAATTATCAGTTCTCTAATCGTACGCTTGAAACCTTGGTGGGCCCCATTTTTAACCGTATTGCCTCGAGCTTCATCGATTCTTTTACGCAACGTGCTCAAGTTTGTTACGGCGAATGAGCGAGACAGAGACTCTAATGATGAACACCGTCACGATCCAAATCATGGTGGTGACGATGCATGAGGATAAGCTTTGGCAACGTTCCTTGAACTTGCCAACTGGCGCTAAGATTGAACACTCACTGCGCATTTCAGGCTATTTACGTGACTTCCCATCCAGATCGATCGAACAACTCAGTATCGGTATTTTTGGTAAACATTTGCCGCTTCATCACACGCTCGAGGATCATGATCGGGTAGAAATATACGCTCCTTTGCGCGTAGACCCCAAAATTGCCCGAAGACGGCGTGCTGCGCATCGTGAAAAAGTTAGAAATATTAAAAAGAAAATGCCTGTCAATGACCTGACTCAATAATTATTTCTTTAGCAGACCATGCAGTTTCAGACAAACGTGAGGAGATAAGAATGGACATAGAACTCAACGAAGAACAGATCGCCTTTGTCCAAGTTGCTAAAGATTTTGCCACCGGTGTGTTTGCTCCACACGCTGCGCTTTGGGACGAAAAAGAGATTTTTCCGCGTGATGCATTTAGCCAAGCGGGCGCACTTGGCTTTTGTGGCCTCTACGCCTCCACAGAAATAGGCGGTCTTGGGCTCTCACGTCTAGATGCAAGTCTTGTCTTTGAAGAAATGGCAGCTATTGATCCCTCAACGACAGCCTTTTTGACGATCCACAATATGGCAACGTGGATGGTGGGGCAGTGGGGCAGTCAAGCGCTGCGCCAAGCCTGGGGGCCTGCCTTATCCATGGGCGAAAAACTC
>Ga0247843_1003501_pt1 | contig 25595 bp, 17 predicted proteins | sample LaCruzMarch2017__FD_192420 | JGI IMG/M metagenome (GOLD analysis project Ga0247843, IMG submission 192420) | Freshwater microbial communities from meromictic Lake La Cruz, Castile-La Mancha, Spain - LaCruzMarch2017_8m | ecosystem: Environmental > Aquatic > Freshwater > Lake | place: Spain...
TAGATAAATTAAATCGGAATATAAATGAATTCCATTTCTTCCTTGAGCATTTCCGGGAATAGGGTAAGTAACTTCTGATGGACGCATATTTGTACTTAATATAGCAATACTTGGTACTTTACGTATTAAAGCTTCATTTGCCGCATAACCAAAATCTTTACAATCTAAAATAAGTATTATAGTACTCATACAATTAATACCAGCTAAACGTTTAACTTGAAGATAGGAATTCATATAGTTAAGTTTAAAAAGCTTTTCTTCTTCTTCTTCTTCAAAAGTTAAATTTAGACGTACAGGTTGTTCTTCTTTTAATTGTTTTATTTTAGATAATTTTATAAATTTTTTTAATAATTTTTTTCTATATATATAAAGTTGGCGTTGATTAGTTAAAGCCCCTCTAAACCAAAAAGGTAATAAAGTACACCAACGTCTATAATCTGTTTTTCTTGCACGTAATGCTCTATATTTACGTCTTACAGTATGAATAGTACGTTTACGATATTTATAAGTTTTTTTTCTGAATCTTCTTTTTAAAAATTTAATTATACGAAAAAGTGGTCTTTTTGTAAAAAGTTTAGTTTTTACAGATCTAAATGTAACATATTTTCTTTCAGGAAATTTTCTTCCATAATATTTGTTAAATTTATACCAAGAAAATTTTTTAAGATTAGGTTCAAATGATCCTATTCTATAGAAAAGACTAGGAATTTGATATCTTTTTTTAAATTTATCATAAACAAGAGATGAATTTTCTTTTTCTTCTTTTAAAAATTTAAATTTAAAAAATTTTCTTTTTAAAGTTTTTAGCCGCATTTTATTAATTATAGTTTTTTTTCCTCTACCTCTTTCTTCTATTAAAAGTAAAGTTAATAGTTTTTTTTTAGGAAAAATTTTCTTTGAAATTTTAAGATTTTTATATTCTTTTATTGCTTTTAAGAAACAATATTTAAGAAATTTTAAATTATTTTTAGTTTGATTATTTCGAATTAATAATAATAAATTTCCAATAAAAATTTTATTACGATTGTTTTTTTTATCTAATTTTATTATTTTTATTAAATTCGAAGTTAAGATACGTTTACTATATTTTATAGTTTTATTAATTCTAAGTTTTTTATTAAATAAAGTATTTAATAATTTATTAGAATTAAAATAATTGATTTTTTTTACTTTTTTGATAATTAATATTGAAGATTGTATTTCTTCATTGTTTTTTTCTTTTAATTTTATTTTAAAATAATAATAAAATTTTTTATTTGAGTTAAATAAAGGATGAGAAGAAGAAATTAAATTTTCTTCTAAAGATGTGGGTTTTAAAATATAATTAGGTTTTTTATTTTTAATGAAATCATAATAGAATAATTTTTTAATGTAAGGAACGCTATTACCAGTTATGCATACACGTCCACGTTTATGCATAACTAATAATAAAAAATATAGCGCTTTTTTTAATAAGAACATAGTTTGAGTAAGATCTATAATATATATATTATGTCTAAAACCAACTACATAATTCATTAGCGGATAGTATTCTTGTGAAGTTGTTCCTAAATGAACTCCAGCTTTTAATAATAGAGAAATAGTAAGGTTAATTTTTTTTATATTATGTGTAAATTTATCTTTTTTTTCGTATATAAGAGAATGATCCATTTTTTTAATAAATTAAATCTAAATACAATTCAAAGGCAGTTGCTAAATTATGTTTTTTTTCAATAATATTTTTACTACCTGTTGTTAAGTACAAGTGATTAATTTGCGATAATTTACCATATATGTTAGGCTCAATAGCTAATATTTGACCATTTCGAGTAGCACTAACATAGGCATCAATATCTTCCTGGTTACGTCTTAAATACATAATACTTTTCGCTGATATTTCACTAGATTTTAGAATTAGCGCTATACGACCTAATTCTGCTACATAACATGCTAAATAACAATCACTTATTCTATTATTAAAGCTTTCTGTGAGTATAGCGGAATATATTCGTTTAGTATGTAATTCCCGTGTTTTTTTATGAACTTGAAAATTCCGAGAAGCAAATTTAAAATTTCTTTTAAAATATTCTTCTTTAGTCTCTTCATGTTCATGAACACTATTATCAGATTTATCACTGTTTCCACCAAATTTTGGAAACATAGTGTGAAGTCCAATATAAACACTAGTGGCAAGAATACCAATACTTAAAGTATATGTTAAAAATCCTATAGTATAGTATGTTGAAATTGCTACTATAGGATTAGTTACTCCAAAAAAATTTAAAAAACGATCATTAATTATACCTATGAAATTATCTATATCATTTTTAAAATAATATATAAAATTCACACAAAAGATAAAAGAAATAGCAACACTTACAGTTTCTAATTGATAATTTGAAAGAAATACAAATAACTCAGAAAATTTTTTATATATATAGATAATAAGTTCTCGCATTTTAGTAATGAAAATTATTAGGACATTATATTAAGTATAAGATAATTTGAATATAAAATATACCAAACAAAAACATTTTAATTTTATAATGTTATATATTAGTGAAGATTAGCAGCATCATTAATAAACATACAAGTTAAAATAGTAAAAACATAAGCTTGAATAACTGAAACCGCTAATTCAAGTCCAATTAAAATTACTAAAATTAATAATGGAGCTTGAGGAAGTGGGAAAAAAACAGCACTACATGAAGTAAGCATTAAATCCCATGCAAAACCAGCAATAACTTTTAATAAAATATGACCTGCCATTAAATTAGCAAATAACCGAACAGAAAGACTTATAGGTTTAAACATATAAGAAACAAATTCAATTACAACTAAAGCAGGTGCCATACCTATTGGTGCTCCAGCTGGAAAAAATAAACCTAAAATAGCTATACCGTGTTTTCTAACACCAAGAACATTAGCACCTAAATAAATAGTTAAACCTATAAAAAAGGTAACTATAAGATGACTAACTAAAGTAAAACTATAAGGAACCATTCCAACTAAATTACAAGCAAGAATAGCAGTAAAAATAGTAAATACAAAAGGAAAATGTCGTTGAGCTTTATGTCCTACTATAATGGTATTTACCATATTTAAAATAAAATCATAAAGACCTTCAAGAATAACTTGCCAACGGTTAGGAATAACAGTTTGATAAATAAAAGTAAAATAAAATAAAAGTGATATAAAAGTTAAAGCTATAATCATAAAAAAAGTTGAATTAGTAATTGAAAAATCAAAATTTAAAATGTCAAAAGCAAATAAAGTCGAAATCTCAAATTGTTCTAATGGGCTGTATAACATTATTTTAAGTATAATTGATTAAAATTTTTATAAATGTAATATTTCTTTTTATCATACGTCATAATATCATTTTTTATACGCTTAACTAGTTAAATATTTTATTTAATACTATTAAAATATTTTAAATAATAGTTCACCACCAAGTCTTCTTTTAAGGGCTTCTTTATCAGTCATTAATCCGGAAGTGGTAGATAAAACATAAGTAATTTTTTCTTGATTTAATTTTTTAGTTTGCCATAAAAGAGAAATACGTGAATAAGAACGACGCCCTTGAGTTGAAATACATTCTATGTGAGAAATAGCAGGAGTATTTACAATATATTTTAAAAAAACAATAATTTTGTTTTTGTTTAACGGATCCATTTTATATCCTAAGATATAACCTTCTTTATATAATAAATCTAAAATATCTATACAGAAATTAGATTTTTGAATACGAATAATATCTATTTTATTTTGGTAACCACCTTTTATATTTGCAATCATGTTAGTTAATAAATCCATTATTTTTTTATAGAAAAAGGTAATTTATAGTAAGATTACCAGCTAGATTTTTGAACACCTGAAAGTTGGCAATTTACAGCTAATTCTTTAAACATTAAACGTGAAATTTTAAATTTACGTATAATTGCTCTAGATCTTCCTGTAAGAACACAACGATTTCTTATACGAGTTCGTGAAGAATTTCGAGGTAAACTATTTAAATTTTGTCTTAAATGCCATCTAGTGCTAATTGGTATATACAGATTAGAAACACAAGTTTTTAAAAAAACATATTGTGCTTCATATTTTTTTACTAAATTTCGTTTTTTATTATCAAGATATATTTTACGTTTCATTTATTATTAGAAAAAAATAAACAACTGGGCGCATAAAGGGATTTGAACCCATGACTTTCAGATTCACAATCTGGCACTCTAACCTACTGAGTTATATACGCCACTGTTGCTTATTTTATTCGGAATGGCATGATTCGAACACGCGACTTTTGAACCCCAAATCCAACGCGCTACCAACTGCGCCACATTCCGTTATAATATCATTTTATATTCCATACCCATTTTTTATTATTATTATTTTAAATTACATAATTATTCTTAAAGGGCTAATAGTTCAATTGGTTAGAATTTCCCGCTCATAACGGTACAGTTGTAGGTTCGAATCCTACTTGGCCCCCTTATTATATTGGATGAATGTCAGAGTGGTTTAACGAGTCAGTCTTGAAAACTGATGTACCTTGGTACCGTGGGTTCGAATCCTACTTCATCCTTCTTATAATTATTATTAAAACATTTCTGCAAATATATATTAATGGTTAAATTATTTGCCTTCCAAGCAGAGGATCTGGGTTCGATTCCCAGTATTTGCATTTTATCCAAGATCTATTTTTTTTTACTAATATCTTCTAATTGATATTGATCAATTAAATTATTTAAGCGTTGGTTTTCATTTTCAAGAAGAACCACCTGAATTTTAATATTATCAAGTTCCTGGCGAGTTTCATAATAAAAAGAACTTAATTGATTAAAATCTTTTTGTAGTATCTCAATTTTTTTTATAACAATAGGATCTACGTGTACTACTGGTAAACTATAAACAATTTTTTTAATTGTTGGTTTTAACATAGGAAATTTATCCCCTATAATATTACTATATTTAATACCTGCGGCTAAAAGATCAGGGTCATTATTACATAAACCTAAACCTATCCCAGCTAAAAATGTTGAACCTTCAGGTGAAGCACTAACTAAAATTACTAAACCTGTAGTTAATCCGGTAATCATCGATCCCATCACAAATTTTGTAATAGGCTTTATTAAAGTATTTTTAATTTTTAATTTAAACATTATTTATATAATTTTTTATACTTTGTTTATGTAAATAAAATATTTCAGCTGTTAATATAATAATAGGGCATAATGGAAAACTAATTAATTTATAATTAAATGATAATTGATCTATAAAAGTTAAAGAAATTAGTTGAAAAAATATAAAAAACACTACAGTTATTACTGAAGGGTGGTATAAATAATTAGGTAAAAATATAACTAATTTCAAATATAAATAAAATGTTAAAATATTTAATATTAAAGCTTGTATAAAATATAATTTTTGATTTAAAATTATATTAAATATTCTAATTTTTATATCCCAATTATTTAATGTTAAAAATTTAATATTAACAAATGAAAATAAATAACAATCAAGACTAAATATCAAGAATTCTAGTAATAATAAAAATAAAGCCATAACTAATAAAAATTGTAAAAACTTGAAAATCTTATAATAATTTTTAAAAATAAAATTATCAATTGAATTGTATATTAAAAAAAATATACAATTAAAAGGTAATAAGTAATAAAAAAATGTGTGTATAATTATTAATATTTGTAATATTTTATTTAAATTTGTATAATCAACCATTATTTTACTTTATTTTTAATATTTAGGCTAAAAGTATTGTTTTTAAAATTAGTACTTTTAGTATAAATAGGTGGTTTTTTACTATTAGCTATATAATTAGCATCTTTAGTATAATGTGTATTAGAAACATTAGCTTTATAGTTTTTATTATAATTGTTTTTAAAATTAATAGAAGTATTATTTTTATTACTATAATTTGCTTTACCTTTTTTTGGAATATTATCTTTACATTTTTTATTTTTATAATTAGCAATAATCAATTGATTATTAGCTTTTCTACAAGCTTTTTTGTAAATTTTATTTTTATTTTTTAAGATATTTAAGTGTTTTATATATTTATTATATAAAACTTTATTTAAGACTATTTTTTTGTATTTTTGATCTTTTAATTGTAATGTTTGTGTTTTTTTTATTTTTAAATTAAAAAGATATTTATTATATATTAAATTTGAGTGGAAATTACCTATAGAGTTTTCTTCTATAATAATTTGGTCAAAATCTTCTTCTTTCCATTCATTATCACGTTTTAAAAGTTTAATAATATTTAATTTAATTTTACTTTTAGGGGTTAAATTTTTATTTAATATAAATCCTTCAGGTAAATCATAACATTGTTCTTCTGTTAAATTTTCTTTAAAATTATCTTTAAATACAAGAGTATTGTTTAAATTAATATCTAAAGTTACATGATTAAATTCATCACGTTTTACAACACTAGCTTCAAAAATAAAATTTTCTAATTTATTTAATGAATAACCGTGCGATTTTAATTTATTTTGGAAATTATAATCATAATTTTCTTTTGTATTTAATAATTTAAAATTGTTTTTTTCTTTATTTTCATTTTTTTGTTTTATAGTATTAGAAAAATCCAACACAGTTAAAATTTTTGATTTATTAATTTCGATTTTTTTCATTTTTTGCTAGTGTAGTAAGTAAACTATATAAATAAAAAGGTACACCAGTTTTAAAATTAGTGATACCATATCGTTTTTCGATATTTAAATATATGTTCATTTTTGATAGATAATAAGGTACTTTTACTAAAAACACTATTAAAATAGTTAAATTGTATTTTTTATCTAATATAACATTATTTATATCTGAAATATAAAAATTTTTTTGTTTTGAGCTTATAATAGCAGTAGGACAAAAAAGTATATTTGAAAATTTATTATAATTTGTATTTTTTATGGTTTTTTGAAGTAAAGTATTTTTAATTAGAGTAAGATTACATTCTTTTGAAATAACAATTTTATTTAAATCGTTTTTCACTTTTAAAGGCATATAACTATAAGTTACAAAAGTTAAGAAATTTTCATCATTAAATAGAGATTTTAAAATACGTTTTTTAAAAATTTTTTGTGATTTATTCATTTTTTTTTATAAGAATTAATTCCATAGTGAACTATGAGAAAGAATATTATAACTCCTCGAGCAGGATTTGAACCTACAACCTATCGATTAACAGTCGATTGCTCTACCAATTGAGCTATTGAAGATTGAAAATATTTTTAATTATGTATCTTATATGGCAAGATATTTAAACTTTAAATATTTTAATATATGGTTTGAATATTTTTATTACAAATATACTTTATAAAATAATAAAAAAATAAATTAGGGAATTACAAAGATTTTGTCCTGTACAAATACTTGACCCTTTCATAAAAACAAATATGAGAATGCTAGGATTTGAACCTAGGACCCGCGGATTAAAAGTCCGATGCTCTACCAACTGAGCTACACTCTCTTTAAAGATACGAAAGAAGGGATTTGAACCCTCAACCATAACCTTGGCAAGGTTAAGCTCTACCAATTAAGCTACTTTCGTTTTTACCTCATCTCATATCATATCATATATTATTTAAATAAAGGAATTAAATATTATTATAAATAAAAGGTTTTTAAACCTAAATATTAAGAATAATTAGAAAGTAAAAAGAATTAAGAAAGCAATCATTAATGCAAATAAGGCAGTTGCTTCGCTTAGAGCAAATCCTAAAATTGCAACACGAAATAATTCGTTTTGTAATGATGGGTTTCTTGAAATTCCAGTAATTAAAGCACCAAAAACAGTACCGATACCAGCTCCTGCTCCTGCAAGACCTATAGTAGCAGCTCCTGCTCCAATTAATTTAGCGGCTTGTACGATCATAATATTTATATTAGTAAAAATAGAAAATTTATAATTTGTAATTATTCAAATTGTGTTATCTTTTTTATATAAAAATTTTATATAAAAATGGTTATTATTATATAATTGCACCAATCTCATCTCATCTCATTATAATACAAAATTAGAAAAAATGTACAATTCAAATAGACTTTCAATATGTTATAATAATTTTATTAAAACAGAATTAGGTTTAATTTTAAACTGTAAAAATATTATGGAAATTCCTAAATTAGAAAAAATTAATCTACATATAGGATTTAAAGATATTGCTACAGATAAACGTAAATTAGTTACCGGATTCCTAGCGTTAGAATTAATAAGTGGTCAAAAACCTATTTTAACTAAATCTTCAAAAGCTGTTTCTGTATTAAAAATTCAAAAAGATACAGTTATAGGGTGTAAAGTTACTTTACGTAAAAACATGATGTATCAATTTTTAGATAAATTGATTTCTATTACTTTACCACGTATGAATGAATTACCTATGTTACAAAAACAACAAAAGATTAACTTATCTAAAAATTATACTGTAAATCTAAATGATCTTTTAATTTTCCATGAATTAGAAATAGAATATGATCGTTTTTATAAATTAAATACTTTAGATATTAGTTTTAAAACTTCTTCAAAAAACGAATTAGGTACACGTTTATTATTACGTAGTTTATTATTTCCATTATCTAATTTATAAAAATTTTTATAAATTATTTTAAAAGTTTGTACAAACTCTATTATTTTGCATCTCATCTCATCTTATACCATAATAAAAAATGGGGATATATTTCAATTGGTAGAATATATGCTTTGCATGCATGCGGTTATCGGTTCGAGTCCGATTATCTCCACAAGTTTTTATTTTTACGTTGATAACTCAATTGGATAGAGTAATGGACTTCGAATCCATAGGTTATAGGTTCGAATCCTATTTGGCGTATAATAACGCGTATTTAATATTTTTCTTTATAAATTACAAAGCAATGTATTTACTTATAGTTTTTTTACCACTAATTGGCGCAGTATTAGCAGGATTCTTTGGTAAAAATTTTGGGAGCTTAGGAGCTATTCGTATTGTTGTATTTACAATGATATTTTCTTTTCTATTTTCGTATATAGCATTTTATGAAGTAAGGTCTAATATGAATAAAAGTTATACTACTTTAATGACTTTTATTCGACCTGAAATTTTTTCCCCTCATTGGGAATTTTTATTAAAAGGTTTATTTTTTATATTAATTATTATAGGGGTACAATACTTACTTTTTATTAGTGATTTTGTACCTTTATTTATTAATATAAAAGATAAAATAATTAAATATATTATAAAAGTAATAATATATTTTAGAAAAATCTATATTATTAGATTGTCTAAAGTATATTTATATTTTTTTATAAAATATGTAAGAAAAACCAAATTTTTTCTATTTTTAAAAAATTTAGAAAAAAATGGGGCTCCATTACATTATTTTATTATTATTTTAATAGTTTTATCTACTATTCTTTATTATTTGCATTATGATATTTTTTATATTCAACCTAATAATGAAAAAATTATTGGGTTAATAGATAAAAATCTAATGTATGATCTAATCGAAAAACGATTGGATGATTTTAGTTACCATAAAAAAAAAATGAGATTTTCGAATAATGTTTTTATATTAGTTCTTGTTTATTTAACTTATAAAAATTTGTTAAACGGGCGTAATCCAAAAACCTATTTAAAATTATTTATTCTACAGGAACTTGTTTGGATTTTTATTTGGGGTGATTTTAATAGTAGAATTTTAAAAAATTTATATGTATTTTTTTTTATTGCTTATGTTGATGTTCTAATTGATGATAGAGAAACTATTAAAAATATTCAAAAATTTTTTAAAAGTTATATCATTTATTTTTTACCTATTTTAATTTTAATAAATGCTTTATTTAATTTTAAAATAGTTTTTTTCCCGGACATAAGTATGTATACTTTTTTAAAAGATTATGTATTTATAATTTTAAATATGCTTTCTTATTTTCGTAATGTAGAATATAAGAAAATCTTTTGGGCATTATGGAATGCCGAAACTACTCGTATAGGGCCTATGATTAGTGGAGGTTTAATATTACTTGGTGCTGAACATTTTTCATCTGAGGATAAATTGTATAAGGCGGCTGAACTCGAAGACGTAAAATCCGGTCGTGCTGCTGAATTAACTTCAGAAAAATCTCTAAGAATTATCGCGGAAGAAGAACGTGATAAGGCTAGAGAAGAAAGAGACCAAGCTTTGGCTTCTCTAGCTAAAAAAATAAATCAACAAGGTAATTCTTCTCTAGTAGAACCTTTAAATAAAAGCGAACCTAAAAATTTCGTTTTACCCCCACTACCTACTAGAGAAGAATTAGCGGCTTTTAAGCCGTTATCTAATCCAACTAAACCTATAGTGGTTGTTGATATAATTCCCGATGATGGGAAAAAATAATAAAAATACTTCTATTAAATAGAGGAACATGTTTGAATTTATTATAAACAATATAATAAAGAAGGCGCTGTATTTCATGTATAAAAAAATGGGCTTAAGACCCTTCAATATTATTTTAAATTAATGTATTTACTTATAGTTTTTTTACCATTAATTGGCGCAGTATTAGCAGGATTCTTTGGTAAACAAATTGGGAGCTTAGGAGCTATTCGTATTACTACTTTAAGTGTAATACTTTCATGTTTTTTTTCGTATATCGCATTTTATGAAGTAGGGTTATTAGGTAGTCCATGCTATATTACTTTAATGGTATGGATTCAATCCGAAATTTTTTCCTCTAATTGGGGTTTTTTATTTGATAGTTTAACTGTAATTATGCTAGTAGTAGTAACCTCTGTATCTACTTTAGTACATATATATTCTATTGAATATATGAGTAATGATCCACATAGATCACGATTTATGGCTTACTTATCACTTTTTACTTTTTTTATGTTACTTTTAGTAACTGCTGATAATTTTATTCAAATGTTTGTTGGTTGGGAAGGTGTAGGACTTTGTTCTTACTTATTAATTAATTTTTGGTTTACTCGTATTCAAGCTAATAAAGCTGCGATTAAAGCTATGTTAGTTAATCGGGTTGGGGATTTTGGTTTAGCTTTAGGTATTATTGGAATTTTTGTATGTTTTAAAAGTGTGGATTATAGTACTGTTTTCGCTTTAACCCCAATACTTTCAGAAAAATTAATTTATTTTTTTAATTCCGAATTTTTAGTAATTAATTTAATTTGTATTTTATTATTTGTAGGTGCTGCAGGTAAATCTGCTCAAGTAGGTTTACATACTTGGTTACCTGATGCTATGGAAGGTCCTACTCCAGTATCAGCATTAATTCATGCGGCTACTATGGTAACTGCCGGTGTTTTTCTTATTGCAAGATGTTCACCTTTATTTGAAGCTTCTTCTAATGCTTTATCTATTATTACTGTTTTAGGTTCAATTACTGCTTTTTTTGCAGCAACTACAGGTTTATTACAAAATGACTTAAAAAAAGTTATTGCTTATTCAACTTGTAGTCAATTAGGTTATATGATTTTTGCTTGTGGTCTTTCTAATTATTCAGTAGGGATTTTTCATTTAGCTAATCATGCTTTTTTTAAAGCTTTATTATTCCTAGGTGCTGGTTCAGTAATACATGCTATGGCTGATGAACAAGATATTCGTCGTATGGGTGGATTACGGCGTATTATTCCTTTTACTTATGCAATGATGTTTATAGGTTCTTTATCATTAATGGGTTTTCCTTTTTTAACTGGTTTTTATTCAAAAGATTTAATTTTAGAATTAGCATATGCAAAATACACCATTAGTAGTCATTTTGCTTATTGGTTAGGTACAATGTCTGCATTTTTAACTGCTTTTTATTCTATACGTTTATTATATTTAACTTTTTTAACTAAAACTAATTCATATAAACAAAGTCTTTTACATGCACACGATGCTCCTTTTATAATGGCTTTACCTCTTTTAATTTTATCTTTTGGAAGTATTTTTATAGGATATTTTACTAAAGATATGATTGTAGGTGTAGGTACTAATTTTTGGGGTAATGCTATTTATACAGCGCCACAAAATACTATTTTATTAGATGCTGAATTTCTTCCACCTTTTATAAAATTAATTCCTGTTATTTTTAGCTTAGGTGGGGCTTTTACTTCGTTTTTTTGTTATTCAGTTTATTCAAATACACTTTATATTTGGAAATTAAATAATTTAGGTCAAATTTTATATAATTTTTTTAATAGAAAATGGTTTTTTGATAAAATTTATAATGATACTCTTGTACAATATAGTTTAATTTTTGGTTATAATACTACTTATAAAACTGTAGATCGTGGACTTATAGAAATTTTTGGTCCTTTTGGTTTATCACAAAAATTATATAATAAAAGTTTACAATTATCTAAATTTCAAACAGGTTTAGTTTATGATTATGCTTTATATATGTTACAAACCTTAAATATTTTTATACTATTAAGTTTACCTTTTTATTTTTCAGAACAATATTTTAGTACAAATTTACAATTTCCAGGCCTAATTTTTAATAAAATTGTTTTTTTAATTATTCTTTGCATGTTTTTTAAAAATGATATTATTAATTTAAACAATAATAATAAACGTAGTATCCCTATAACCCCTATTAAAATAAAAGTTATAGCTCGTGATGAATTCATTATGAATGATAATAAAATTAAATATTATAATTATGATTTTAATAATCGAGCTTTATCCGTTCGGAATATAATAGATAACATTTTAGTAGGGGAATGTGTTAATCCACATCCAAATAATCATAAAGATATTGCTTATATGACAAATAATAACGAATTAAAGCCGGAAGAAATAGAATATACAATAAAATATTGGGATAAAAATGGGCTTACTTCAAAACCTATTATAAATGTTTTTACAGATGTTTTTTGTATAAGTGGGCTTGAAAAACATGTAGAAAATGCACAATATTATGAAGTTAATGGACCTTTTTTTAGCATTTATGAAATAAAAAAAAATTCTGACAAAGTTAAAGAATTTTTAAATATCCAATTAAATGAATATCAATTTAAAAATTCACAATATAAATTTAAACAAACAATAAAAAGATCTTTTTCAACTAGTTCTCGTGATAATTCTAAATACATTACTTTAAATATTAATAATATACCCTTACGAGTTAAAGAAAATACTACTATTTTACAAGCTTGCGAATCTATAGGAGTTGTTTTACCTCGTTTTTGTTATCATGAATATTTATCTATTGCTGGAAATTGTCGTATGTGTTTAGTAGAAGTTGAAAAATCAATGAAACCTGTTGTTTCTTGTTCAATGCCTGTAATGAAGGATATGAAAATATTTACTAATACCCCATTAGTTCAAAAAGCTCGTGAAAATGTATTAGAAATGTTATTAATTAATCATCCTTTAGATTGCCCTATTTGTGATCAAGGTGGTGAATGTGATTTACAACAAAATACTTTAGAATATGGGAGTGATCGTACTCGGTTTTTTTTTAAAAAACGTGGTGTTGAAAATTTTATTTTTAATCCATTAATTAAAACTGTAATGACCCGATGTTTTCATTGTACTCGTTGCGTACGTTTTGCTTCTGAAATAGCAGGTGCTACTGTTTTAGGAACAATAGGTCGTGGTAAAGTTACTGAAGTATCTACTTTTATACCTAATAAATTTAATTCTTTATTCTCAGGAAATATTAGCGATTTGTGTCCTGTAGGAGCATTAACTACAAACGCTAATGCTTTTAGTTCTAGAAAATGGGAACGTACTACTACTAATTCTATAGATATTTTAGATGGTTTAGGTAGTAATATAAATATAGATACTGTAAAAAATCAAGTTGTTCGTATATCTTCATCTTATAATTCTGATATTAACAAATATGGTATTTCTGATAAAATACGTTATTCTTTTGATAGTATAACTAAATTACGTTTAAATCATATATTTAAAAAAAATAATACTAAAGATTGTAATTCTTATGAAATAATTAATTGGAAAGAAGCTTTTGAAATAATACAAAATAAAATTTCTAAATTAAAAGGTTCAGAAATGGGTGTTGTTTATGGACCTTTTTCCGATTTAAAAACAATATATAATGCTAAATATTTTTTTAATAAATTAGGTTCATCTAATATAGGAACTGAATTTACTCTTAAAAATTCAGTTTTACAATCTAAAAATAATCTTGATGAAGTTTCTTATGAAAATTTAAATTTTGTTTCTACTTATACTAGACAACTCATTGATTTTGATTCTAATTATAAATTAAATACTAATGTTTCTGGTATAGAAGAAGCAGATTTATGTTTATTATTAGGAATTAATCCTCATACTGAAGCTACTGCTTTAACCCCACGTTTACATTTAATGAATATTAATAAAAATGTAACTTTTTATTCTATAGGTCCTACAACTTACCATAATTTAGCTGTTGATAATATAGGTGTAAATATTTCTGAAATTTTAAATAGTATTTTACAAGGTAAACATAAAATATGTTATAATTTTGTAATTAAATATTCTAAACCTGTATTTTTAATAGGAAGTTTATTATCTGTTCGTTCTGATAATTATATTTTAAATAAAAAAATTAAAAATATAAGTTTTATAATTGAAATTTTTCAAAAAAATAAACGTATTTTTGCTATTAAAAAAAATAAATTAATTAATAATAGTAAAATTACAAAACGTACTATAGATTTATTTTTTCCTAGAAAAATAATGAATTTTATTAACTATAGTGCTAGTATTACCGGAGGATTAGAATTAGGAATTATTCCAGGTAAAACAAGTTTATTTAATGATTTATCAATTTCTAATAGCAAATTATTATATTTTTTAGATACTAGTATTATAAATTTTTCAAAAAATAAAAATGATGAAAAACAACCTTTAATTATATACCAAGGCCATCATATTACTTTAAATAATAAATCTAGCTTTAAACCTGATTTAATTCTTCCAAGTACTACATATTCTGAAAAAAATAATTCTATGTTTATTAATGTAGAAGGTAAAGTACAATTTTTAGAACAAGCTACTTTTAAACGTAGTTCTATTATTAAAAATGATAGTAAAATCTTAAAATCATTAATTGATTTTAATGGTATAATTTATTCTTCTTTAAAAAATAAAAATTATACTTCATTAAAAAAACAATACAATATTTTTAAAAATAATTATCAATATAATCAAGAATTAAAATTTTTATCTTTTGCTTCATCATCAAATAATAAAAATTTAAAAGAAACAGCTTATTTTATAAAAACCAATTGTTTTGAAACTAATGTTATAGCTAATCAATTAATTCAAAAAGATATTTTAGCAGGTTTATTTATTACTAATTTATTTCAAGATTCATTAAGTAATAGTTCAAGTAACCTTAAAATTTATAATAAAAGTTTTAATAATTATACTATTTATAATTCAAAACTTTATACAACTTCAAATGTAAAAAAACAAGATTTTTTATTTAAAAACACTTTAATTGTTCAGCTTACTGAATAATTTTTTATAATTAAATTTAATGTCTAAATTTTTTCACCCTAGATGGAAATGGACCCCTAAAATGTTTGGAAATACAAACTTTTGGGAATCTTCTAAATTAAAAAAAAAAGTTTTATATACAATTATTCCTCAAACTTTAAAAGGTAATGAAGAAGCTACAATTGTATTTAGAAAAAAACTAGTATTTAGTAAATTAAAATGGCGTTATATACGTTTACGCCGTAGAATTTTTCGTACTTATATGGTTAAAAAAACACGAACTTTACGCGTAAAATACCCACGATCTAATAAACCCTGGGAAAAAAAACGTCTTCTTAAATACAAACATACTCGTTTTTCTATCTTTAAAAAAAATCGTCGTTTATGTAAAAAATTATTTTTTTTAGCTAAAAAAAGAAAAAAAGAAAAAAAAACATTAACTTTATATAAAAAACGTTTAAATAGCATAAAAAAAAAAGTATTATATTCTAATTGGATTAAAAATTCTAAATTAAATAATACTTTTTCTAAATTTTCTAAATTATTAACCAATAATATCAATAATTTAGAAGATAATTTAACTGTTTTTAATAAAGAAAATAAATATTTTATTGAATTAACAAAAAATTATATTTTATCTATTGAAACAAATTTACTTAAATTAAATAATAATTCTAAAAAAAATGATAATAAAAATTTTTTACAAATTAAAAAATTAATACTTAAATTACAAAAAGAAAAAAATAATTATATTATTAATTCAATAAAACCTTTAAGTATATATACTCAAATAATTAATGATTTATCTACTATAAAAATAAATAATCCTTTATTAACTAAAATTAATAATAATAAAATTTATAAAAAACCACGTTCTTTTTTTTTTAAATTACAAATGCTTAGAAAAGCGGATAGTTTTAAAAAACGTATAGAAATGGCACTTAATAGTAGAACAAGACGTAATAGACGTTATTTTCTTTTCAAAAAACGTAAAAGACATGACGCTTTTGATGTATTTCTAGCAACAAAACGAACAGTTCGTAATTTCTACGGTATTTCAAATAAACATTTAAATCAATTACGTAAAAAAATAGATGTTCGAAAATTAAAACCTAAAAATGATGTATTACCTACAACATTAAAAGGTATTTATAGAACTTTACAAAGACGTAATCGTGATAAATATGAACATATTGTTTCTTTTCTTGAACGTCGTTTAGATATTGTAATTTATCGTTTTGGTTTTGCTAAAAATATATTTACAAGTCAACAACTAATTAGACATGGTTTTGTAACTGTTAATGGTATACCTAACAATTTTTCTAATTACTTATTAGCAGATAGTGATATTATACATATTCACCCTAAAATACATAAAAAATTAAATAAAGATAATGTTTATTTTTTAAATTTTAATTTTCCTTATATGTATCATTTTGTACATGGGGATAAAAAAAAAAGAAAACAAACAAGATGGTTTCGTAAAGTTCGACGTAAATCTTTTAAAAGATTATTAAAATATTATTATGCGGAACATGATGAAATATATAGAATATATAAACGTATGAAAAATTCTCGTAAAATTATTCATCCTATAAAAGTAAAACGTATGTATGGTAAACGTGTACAAAGTTTAGTATTAACTACATATCATAGAAGATTAAAAACTAAAAGATATGCAAAATATAAATTTTTTAAACGATGTATTAAAATTTATAAAAGACGTAAATTCCGTAAAAAAATTATATTAAAATTTTTACGTAAAGGTTGTTATGAAATAGATTATAATAGATTTATAGGTATATTTATACGACCAACATCTTTTTTTAAAACCTTATACCCTTATAAAGTATCATTACAATTATTACGTCATGATAATTTTCGTAAAATTTTATAAATATTTTTATAAAAAGTATTCAAGCCTTTAAATGTTTTATTTAAAGGTTTTTTATTTTCTTATAGGATTATTAATAATTATTCAAATACATATTTTAGAAGGGCCATATTTTATGTTTAAAAAAAAGTAATTATAAAGACCCCCAAAATAATTAAATGATTGATTCCATAAAAAAAATATTGAGATTTTTAATAGAGAACTATTCGAAAATAATATTGTTTTTGGTTCCTTCCATGACTACAGCTTTACTTGTTATAAGTTTTGCTAATAGTATTGATAAACTGATAACAAAAATAACCGATAATATATTACGCTTTTTAGGGGTAAATTCTTATAAAATATCAATTTTTATATATTATATTGTAGCTTTTCTAGTCATTTTAGGAATTTATGTTACAAATTATAAAATAATTGGTATTTTAATAGAATATTATTCTAATAATATAATGGGTGGTGGTGATCCCAAAGGCGAAAATACAACAACTAATTCAAAAAATCAGAGTTCTAAAGAAGAAAAATTTGATTGTAAAGGAAACCCTACATCAAAAGCTTCTACATATAGTTATAAATATTCTAATCATCCTGTTGAATCACAGAGTGATATAAGTCAACCTATTTGTAAAGAAAATTACCAATATCAAAGATATTGTATAAAAAAAAATTATACCAAGGTCTTTAAACGTGATTGGAATAAAAGACTGAGTAAAAAGTATCGTTATAATCATCCGCCTACTGGTATATTTCAAGACAATATTGAAGCTACTTTAAATTTGAAATTATATAAAGTAGAAATGTCTAAAATAACTAATAATTTTGCAAATTTAAGCAAAGCAGATAAAGTTAAATGTATTAATGATTTTAATGTTTTTTTATATGCTACACAAACAGAAGGGTTAGGTGATAAACATATACCCCAAAATAATTTATTTTATTCTATCATGGCTTATCGTAATTCTTATATATCAAAAACAGAAATAAGTACCCATAATGCTAGAGTAAACGTAAATATAGTACTGGATAAATTGAATAAAAAATTTTAATAATATAAGAATAAATAAAATGAGTAAAAGGCGGAAAACTCGAGTGCTAAGCAACACTCATAGCTGATGTAATAGTACAAGGCTAGTCAAGTAAAATTTTCAATTTTACTTATGGTTTATTACCAAACCCATTTAATATAATATGATGATATTATATTAAAGTATTCAAGCCTTTATTTTTATGTTTAAAATAAAATATTATAACTAATATGAGATGAGAAGATATTAATAAGTAAAAATAGGAAAGATGGCTGAGCGGTTTAAGGCATTGGTTTGCTAAACCAACATGCATTATGTGCATCATGAGTTCAAATCTCATTCTTTCCATACAAAATAATAATACCAATTTGGTGAAATGGTAGACACAACAGATTCAAAATTTGTCCCGCAAGGATGTCAGTTCAAGTCTGACAATTGGTATATACTTATATAAATGATTGTTATTATGTATATTCAACTGTAAATGTTATTTATAGGCAAGGCAATAGTTTTACAATTATGTACCTACTTTCAATTATTCATGATACACCCATCATGAATAGCAAAAAACGATCAAAATCTCTAATAGATCTTCCTATAAAAAATAGTGTTTTTAATATTTTAATATTAAAAAGGGTTTGTTTAAAGGGATTCGAACCACGGTCCTTCAAATAAAATAAACACGTGGTTGCCTGTTATGCAAAAAATAAATAACACCGAGATAATTGAGCTTTATGGTAAAAAATTCAACAGTATTTATGATGGAAACAATTTGTTTAAAAGATCCAATGATCATAAATTAAATAGTAACCAACAGTTAAAAATGCAAAAGATTTTAGAAGAAGATTGCAAATTAATAGAAAATGCAAAGGAATATCCTATAATTACAAATCAAACTTATCGAGTTATTTATTTACTAAATAGATTTGCTATAGTAAGTAATAATTGGACTTCATTTAGAATACAAATAGTTGTGGATCCATCTTGTTCTGACTTTATTAGAGAAGTCAAAGTTTTGACTTTAACCGGTAATTTTTCAATTACAGATTTTGTTATTTCTAGAAACGATTTTTGTGAAAGCTTCGATTTCGTGGAAAATTTACCACATTATCCTAGTTTCAAAATTACAGTTAACGTTGATCCTTTAACTTTCTCTAATATATTGGAATTACATACAATGGGCCATGATTCATGGTTTGAAAATGTAGATTCTACAAGAAGAACAACTTATGAAATATGTTATGAAAATTCTGAAATAATATCAAAAAGCATGATTTTTGGTTTTTTGGGTTAATTCGATTTTTTCAGAATTGTCTTAATTTACAATTTTCTTCTAATATTTTTTGCATTTTTTATACTTTAACAAAATATAAACTGTATAAACGATTCACGTGCTACAACACGTTTGTAATAAATTACAACCAAATTAGTTTTTAATAATTTGGGTCTCGTTAAAAAATTATAAAATAATGAAAAAAATAAATTTAATTATAAAGATTTGGCAGTTTAGATTAAAACGATATTAGAACAATTAAAGAAATTAATTACATAAAAACTTTAAAACTATTATGCATTTAATACACCAATTAAAAAATTTCAATTATTCGTGATGGGTGTATCATGAATGACTAAAAACGTAGGGATTCTCTATTAGATTCCTCTATGAAAATAGGCGTTTTTTGTCCAAAACATATTATAACATAAAATTATTCGCTGTCAGACTTGAACTGACATCCTTGCGGGACAGATTTTAAATCTGTTGTGTCTACCATTTCACCAAGCGAATATTAATTAAATATTAAAAAAATTATTAGATGAGATGAAAGGAAAAGCAAGATAGCAAGATAGCAAGATAGCATAATTCTCTTCGGGGTCTTAGCATACATTTTTTATATTATATGAAATTTGGGCCCCTGGTCTTCATATTCATCTTCAATTATATTAGACCTAACTAAAACATAATACTGTATTAAATTTAGTACCTTTAAAAAAATCGTTCTTTCAAGGCCTATTCAGGTAATAATCTTTTACCATTTTATGAAAAATTATCTTAAGATAGATTTCTTGCTTATATGTTTTCAGCAATTATTCTTAACAAACGTAGCTATGCTGCAGTGCTATAGTAAGTAACAGCAGCTTCACCAGCGGTTCACCTTCCCCGGTCCTCTCGTACTAAGGTCAGATTCTTTCAATTTTCTTCGTTTATGGCAGATAGGGACCAAACTGTTTTACAACGTTTTAAACCCAACTCACGTACCACTTTCATCGGCGAACAACCGAACCCTTGGAATCTTGTTCAACTCCAGGATGTGATGAGTCGACATCGAGGTGCCAAACGACTCCGTCAATAAGAGCTCTTGGGAGTCATCAGCCTGTTATCCCCGGCGTACCTTTTATCCGTTGAGCGATGAACCTTTCACATAGATTCACCGGATCACTATGACCGACAAAATTATCCTTGTTTGATATGTCTATCTTACAATCAAGTAGGCATCTACCATTACGCTCGAAGCATGCTAATAAAACATACCGAGCCTACCTTTGTACGCCTTCGTTACGCTTTAGAAGGCAACCGCCCCAGTCAAACTACCAACTATAAAATATCATATGAATTTAATTTAAACTTATTACATTCCAAATCAAATGAACATATTGAGTAAATGAAGACAAAAAGGGTGGTATTTCACTGTTGCCTGTTATCTCGCTAAGCATAACTTAGAAAAATAATATAGCTTCCACCTATTCTACACAAGATGTATTCATTTACACTAGATAGATGCAGTAAAGGTGCACGGGGTCTTTCCGTCTAACCATAAAAAACGCGCATCTTCACGCGTAATTCAATTTCACTGAGTCCGTGTAGGAGACAGCGGGGAAGTCGTTACATCATTCATGCACGTCGGAACTTACCCGACAAGGAATTTCGCTACCTTAGGACCGTCAGAGTTACGGCCGCCGTTTACTGAGGCTTAAATTTGACGCAAAGACGTCTCCTCTTAACCTTACAGCACCGGGCAGATGTCAGACTTTATACTTCATATTTCAATTTTGCAAAGTCTTGTGTTTTTAATAAACAGTCGCTACCCCCTCTTATATGTCATTTTACCAGCTTTAAGTCATTTATAACTTTATATCAACTGTATATTATATATATTTTGCAATTACATAAAAATACAATAGTAAAGATTATAAAAAAAGTAATAAAACAGCCCTTCTCCCGAAGTTACAGGATAATTTTGCCGAGTTCCTTCTACACGGTTATCTCAAGCGCCTTAGTTTTCTCAACTTATCCACCTGTGTCGGTTTCGAGTACGGTCTATGTGTTTTATTTTACTAAAATACATTGCTAACTTTATTTCCTGGAACAATTACTATTTTTATTTATAATACTATTATTTATATAAAAATTTTATTATTCGTCAAAATTAATTGGCATTTCCCATCGAGTACAATTTTCATTTTTCTCTTAGGGGCCGTCTTACTAACTTCAGATATACTTTGTAATTAAACCCTTGGATTTTCGGCGATAAAGTTCTTTGTGATTATATTTTTTTGAGGAATAAAACCATATACCTTTATTTATCGTTACTCATATCAGCATTGTCTTTCCTGATTTTTCCAATATTTTTTACAAAATATCTTCAAACATTTTACAGGATGTTCCACTACCACTTTTTCATTTTAAACAATTAACCTAATCTCGCAAGAAAAAGGATTTATGATTTGTATGATAAAATGAAAAGTTTGAAGTTTCGGTAAATATCTTGAGCCCCGTTACATTTTCAACATTTTAAAACTAGACCAGTGAGCTATTACGCTTTCTTTAAAGAATGGCTGCTTCCAAGCCTATCTCCTGATTGTTTCTGCTTTAAAACATTTTTCCCACTTAGATATTATTTAAGGACCTTAACTAGCAATCAGGGCTGTTTCCCTCTTGACAATAGACCTTAGCGCCTAATGTCTGTCTGTTCAAGTACAAAAATTTCATATTTGTATTCGGAGTTTCCTTGGATTCAGTAAAGTTTAGAAAACCCCCCTAGTCCATCGAGTCCTCTACCCCAAAAATGATGCTTGAATGCTCTACCTCAATAGATTTCGTGGAAAACCAGCTATTTCCGAATTTGATTAGCCTTTCACCCCTAGTCACAAATCATCCCCGTCTTTTTCAACAGACGTGGGTTCGGTCCTTCAAAATGTGTTACCATTTCTTCAACCTGTTCATGACTAGATCATTCGGTTTCGGGTCTTAATATTGTAACTTATAAAGCCTTTTATAACTTGCTTTCACTACGCATATTTATTCTTTTATGCTTGCTACAAAAATAAACTTGCTGATCCATTATACAAAAGGTACGCTGTTGATTATAAAAATCTTCAACTGCTTGTTAATAAAAAATTTCACGTTCTAACTTTCAACCATACCGTTTCTTTTCACCTTTCCTTCACAGTACTTATACACTATCGGTCATAATATTATATTTAGGTTTTGAGGGTGATCCCCCAATATTCAAACAAAATTCCACGGGTTTCGTTTTACACATTTTAAATTTCTATACTAATCCTACAGAACTAACATCTACTTTGGCAAAAATCTCGTTTTTTTTTAGATTAATATTCTTGACATTTAAAGACCCATTTTCACTTTCGATCGCCACTACTCACAAAATCTCGGTTGATTTTTTTTCCTATAGTTACTAAGATGTTTCAATTCACTATGTCGTTTTTTCCTTTTTTAGTTTAGTTTTCTTTTAAGACACTTAAGAATTAAAGTATATATTATAACTCCTCTTAATTTTCGTAATTTTTATACGTCTTTATATATTATACCAAGGTATCCATTTATTATCTTATTATCTTGTTATCTTGTTATCTTGTTATCTTGTTATCTTGTTATAAAGATATTTCATTATTATTATAAATATTTTTAGTTGATAAAAACTTTGTTTCGTTATTATTTAATTATATTAAGCAAAAAATAGCTTTACGATTGTTTTTTGAGTTCGGAACGATTTCATGTAATTTCTATTTTTTTTTATTATCTTATATACTAATAATTTAATTTTTAATCTTGAAGGTTACAGGTTCGAATCCTTTTACACACGTTCCTTCATATTTAATATTTTATAAATGAAAAACACTATTTTTTATAGGAGGATTTATTAGAGATTTTAAGCGTTTTTTGCTATTCATGATGGGTGTATCATGAAAAAATAAGAATAAGAATAAAAATACCAAACAAAACAATTTTTAATTAGTTATATTAACCTTTATCATTAATGTCCTCATCTTTTAAGGGTAATTTAACTATAACAACAGGTTTTTTATATTCTAAAATTATTGTAGACTTTTCTTCAAAAGCCTTTACACGAGCAGCATATGCTTCTTCCCGAAGTTTAAGATTACTTTCTTGTAAAGAAATTTTTTCTTCTTTATTTTGAAGTAAAACATTTTTTTCTTTTAATTCGTTATGAGCATATTCAAAAGTTATTAAAGAAAACCCCCCGAATAAAAAAGGGCCTAATTTAGTACCATCTGTTTCCCACAATCGTATAGCAATTCTACGATATTCTACCCTTTTTAATGTAGCAAAAAAAGTGAATATCATTGCTACTTCTTCAGGTTTTATATCTAAATATAGTTTATAATTTAAATAAACTATAATTAAACTAAAAATTTTGAAATATTTTTTATTAGAATTATAAAAATCATTTATATTTTTAGTAACTTGTTTATTTTCAATCAAAATAACTAAATAATAAATAAAGATAAAACCAAAAAGAGCACGACCTTGACGTGTTTCTAAAAGAAAGCAATAAATAGCCATGCTTTCATAGATTATAGCCATTTTTAAATAAGTTTTTATATTTCGACCATCTAGTTGATTATTAAAGGTTAAATATCCTAAAACAATTAAAAAAATGATGCAAAAATTTTTATATTTTAATGATTTCAATTCATATGAATTGTAATTCCATGAAGATCCATAAAAATAAAAACCTAGAATTAATAAAAATAACAATAAAAATAATAAAACAATAAATAGCCATAACGGTGCACCATCTTTTTCATAAGATTTTAAAAGTTTGTAAATTTTAGTTTTACGTAAAAAACAACTAATAAAATAAAGATTTATTCGTATAAGTCGTAAAAATAATATATTATTATAAAATTTAGTAAATTTTTTTGTATATAATAATATAATATATTATTATGTATTATATAATATATAATAAGTGAAAGTAAAAGTGAAATAAAAATATAAGTAAAAAAAAAACTATCCAGAATAAAAGTCGAAATCTCAAATTGTTCTAATGGGCTGTATAACATTATTTTAAGTGTACATTCTATAGGATTCGAACCTATGACCATCAACTTAGAAGGCTGTTGCTCTATCCAACTGAGCTAAGAATGTGAGGGGGCTAGTAAAATTAGACAATAAAAAAATAAATTATAATAAAAAGATGAGATGAGATGAGATAGAATGGGTATATAACTCAGCTGGTTAGAGTAATGGCCTGTCAAGCCATAAGTCACGGGTTCAAGTCCCGTTATTCCCGAATTCATTAATAATATAAAAAGATGGAATGAGATGAGATGAGATGAGAAGATAGTTCAATTGGTAGAACATCGATCTCCAAAGTCGTTGGTTGGGGGTTCAAATCCCTCTCTTCTTGCTTCTTGCTTCTTGCTTCTTGCTTTTCATTTATATAATTATCAATTTTTATTGCATCTCATCTCATCTTTATAATATTTCACAAATTATAAAAAGATATTAAATGAGAGAAGTGGCTGAGTGGCTAAAGGCGACAGACTGTAAATCTGTTGATTTATATCTACGTAGGTTCGAATCCTACCTTCTCTAATTAAATTAGATAAAATAAAATTGTAGTACTATGAAATTAAAAAGTCTCGATAGCTCAGATGGTTAGAGCGAAAGATTGAAAATCTTTAGGTCAGTGGTTCAACTCCACTTCGGGACATAATTAAAAATAAGGAAATATGTTTTTTAAATAATTTATTACATGATGTGCCATTTTTAAAAATTGCTTAGTTATAAGCAGTTATATTACCTAATAGTGTAAAGGTTAACTATTTTAATAAAAAAAATGAAAAAATACATAATTACTAAAATAAGAATAATGTTCGAAACTATAAAAATTTTAAAAAGCAGAATCGGCTCTTATATAGAGTCAACCAAAGTATTTGTTTATATTTCAGCTAAAATATCATGGATTATTAATAAAAAAGATAATTTTTATTTATTT
>Ga0247843_1003507_pt1 | contig 25577 bp, 24 predicted proteins | sample LaCruzMarch2017__FD_192420 | JGI IMG/M metagenome (GOLD analysis project Ga0247843, IMG submission 192420) | Freshwater microbial communities from meromictic Lake La Cruz, Castile-La Mancha, Spain - LaCruzMarch2017_8m | ecosystem: Environmental > Aquatic > Freshwater > Lake | place: Spain...
CTCCAACATGTGAGTGAACGTCGCTTTTTGTACTCCAGTGAGCCGACGAAAATCAGAATCGTTTAGGTCTTTTATCTTATCAAATTTGTTCATCCGCGAAAGTTACGACTTTCGCAAGAAGTCTATTATAAGGAAGCTTTTCCCTTATAAGAAGTTAAGCATATTGCTTGCACAAGCAAATGGTAGCAGAGTATTGTCAGGACCGTTTCGCGGCCTCGTTTTGAGCAATAATACTAAATGGGGTAATTTGACAAATAAATATTTGGGCACTTATGAGCTCGAATTGCACCCCATAATCGAAGAATTAAAGCAAAAAAAAGTAACTAAGGTCTTCGATATTGGTGGAGCAGAAGGATACTATTCCATAGGATTATTGAAGCTATTACCAGATTCAAAAATGTTTGCCTGGGAGATGGACGAAGATTCAAGAAATATCCTTACCGATAATGCCGAGAAGAATAAGGTTTCTCATCGAATTGAGATTCTTGGAAAATGTTCCCAAAGTGAATTATTGCAATTTATACAAAAGCAGAGACCTGACCTGATCGTGATGGATGCGGAAGGGGCCAAAATAGAGTTAATTAACCCTGAAATCAATGCCGCAAGTTCACAAACTCAATACATTATTGAATGTCATAGTGATGAAATCCTTTCAGCGCTCACTGAAATGTTTGCTCCAACGCATCGTGTAAAAATTATTAATAATAGGCTGGAGCGAGCAGATGATATTGACCCGGGGTTACATCTGCCGAACTATGTGAAGTTTTTGAAAATTAACCTGCTCCGAATGGTAAATGAAGGAAGGCCAATGAACACGCCCTGGTTAATTGCTTATCCAGGATTGGGAGATTGAGAGAATTATGAGTCATAAACCATTGCGCGTAATTATTTCTGTTCCTGAGGGGCAAATAGTTCGGAACTTGTTTGAGAACAGGTTGCTGGACAAGATATTTTTAAAATGGCCGGATGCTGACATCGTAATTTTTAGTCCTGCCTATAAAATAAAAGAATTTACGGATAAGTGGGGTAAAAACGATAAGGTGAGATTTGAACAACTTATCCCTTATAATCTGGGTAAAAGAGGAAGGTTTTGGCTTAAACTTCGAAAAAAGTTTATTAAGTATGGTTTGGCTTCCCTCTCCCGGTATTGCCTGAAAATGGAACGCAGGGAATTGAACCCTTTTTATGATAATATAAGGGATATATTTAAGGAAAGAGCAACTGAAACCGTTTTGCTGTGTACCCATATTCATATGGCTTACGAAAGGCCATTGGCCAATCTTGCTCATCATTATGGAATTCCTGTCCTTGGTATTGTAAATAGCTGGGATAATGTTTACAAAGGAATAATGACCCATGTAGACAAAGCACTGGTTTGGAATAATGTGAATAAGCAGGAAATGCATTCAATGGAAGCCTATCCGGAAGATAAAGTGGATATTTTTGGTGTTCATGCTTTTGAGCCATATTTTGATAGCTCAAATTTGCTGAGCAGGGGGGAGTTTGCAGGTATGATCGGCTTCGATCCTAACCGACCCATTCTAGTTTATGCCAGCCTGGGTCAATTTGTGCCTTTTTTTGAGGAAACATTTATCCTTGATAAATTAATCGAGTTTTCCGCTAATTATGATATTTCCGCCAGGCCACAGATCATTTGCCGACTTCACCCCTGGAGTAAAAAGGCCTTGTTTGACAGGTTTAAGGGACAGAAAGATTTAATATATAGCGAGTTTAAGACCTACATTCCAACCCTGAACTGGGCTCCAACCTTTGAAGAGGTAGCGTTTTCTGCGAATATGCTCCATCACGCTGACATATGTATTAGCCCCGGAAGTACAATGGTATTGGAAAGTGCCTTTTTTAATACACCTGTAGTAGTGCCGGTATACAATGAATATCAGCCTTATATATGGAAAGACTATTACAGCAGGTTTTGCCTTGCCTGGCATTTTGGACGACTGGTTAGAAAGAACTGGATTGAACTTGCCAGAAACGACGAGGAGTTTTTTGGTCAGCTTGGTGACTATTTGACCAATCCTGCCAGGCACACGATGGAAAGGGCACAGATCGTTGAGGAATATATAGGCGCAGAACGTCAGCCAATTGATTGCATAATTAAGAACCTTGATAAAATCATTAAACGTTTCGAATGAAGCTGAACCAATCTACGGTAAAATCAGTTTTGCTCTGTGGAGGCAAAATTAATTTCCTGAATTTACCGATCCGCAGCAATACCAGTAACAGCATGATTCCTGTTAACGGTAAGCCTGTGATCAGTTGGATACTTGAAGACTTGTTCGCTAAGGGGCTTCTGGATGTCGTTGTGGTACACCGGACTGATGATGTGCACCTCAGCCGATTTTTATTACGATCCTTTTCTGCACGGATGAACCTAACCCTTGTTCCCTTGCTTGAATCGCCAACTATTCTTCATTCCTTAAAGGCAGGTTTGGAAAGTTTCGGTAATGAAGCAGCCTTTAATGTTATCCTGGGCGATACACTCATAAAGGACTCTTTCGATTTTACCGAAGACATGGTATATACAGCCCCTGTGGAGGATTCCACACGATGGTGTATAGTTTCATCAACAGCAGACGGGTTTGTAAAAGATTTTTATGATAAGCAGGAAAACCTGCAAATCAAATTGAATGCCCTCTGTGGTTTCTATCATATAGAGGATTATCATGAGTTTTATAAATTCCTTCTTAAGACTATTTTAGATGGAGGCAATCAGCTATCTGATGTTCTGGAATATTATGCACGGATAAGACCAATCCGTATGAAAGGCGCGGATTCCTGGTTCGATTTCGGCAATATTGAAAATTTACTCGACGCCAAACGCCAGTTGCTTCAGTCAAGATACTTTAACAGCCTTTACATACATCCGGTATTAAATACCATTACTAAGGAGAGTGAATTTGACGAGAAATTGAGAAATGAGCTAAACTGGTATGAAGAATTGCCAGCGGAATTAAGTGTTTTGGCACCAAGGATACTCCATATCCGTGAAAAGGCCGGTCGTTTGGTCTTTACTCAGGAATATTACGGATATCCAACATTGTCAGAGCTATACCTTTATTCTGACCTTAGTAGAGAAGCCTGGCATGCAATCTTAAAAAAGCTGTTTCAGATACACGGTGAATTCAATAAGTATAGTACAATTATTGAACTGAAAGAGTTGCGCGCTATTTATATTGATAAAACTTTCAGCCGGATAAATGAACTTTTGACGGATAGTCCTGAATGGAAATGCATATTTGAATCAAAAGAGCTTATTATCAACGGGATAAGACACACAGGTTTTGCCGGTTTAAAAAACCAGATCATCGCTTTTGCTGAAAATATGATCAAACATAGCAACATTTGCATTATTCACGGGGATCTTTGTTTTTCTAATATCCTCTACGATGTAAACAGCCAAATTGTTAAGTTGATCGATCCGAGAGGAAGTTTCGGTAAAAAGGGGATTTTTGGTGACCCCAGATATGATATGGCAAAATTGCGTCATAGCATAAGTGGTCTTTATGATTACATAGTTTCTGATTTATTCGAAGTTTCAGCAAATGGAAATTCTTTTAAATGCACTATTTACGCTAATGAAGTACCTGAACAGGTTGTGGTGGACTTTGATGAACAGTTGCCCCATATGGGTTTTGATGTAAAGGAAATTATGTTTATCGAGGGACTCCTATTCATTTCAATGCTTCCCTTGCATAAAGATAAACCCAAAAGGCAGGAAATGATGTTTGTTCAAGGCATGAAATTATTGAATAACGTAATAAATCAAGGTGAAAAAAATAGTAATTCTTACCGGAAGTGATCTCAGGCATGACTTTTTCCGGATCTTCCTGTCCAATCAGGATGGAATAGAAGTTATTAGATCTTATGCCGAGTCTAAAGACGGAGACCTGGATAGCTATGTGGAAAGCAGACAGGAGCAGAATGAACTTAGAAAAACACATCTATTGGCGAGAAACCAATCGGAGGAGGATTTTTTTGGGATCTACCTTGAACATGCTGTGGATTACTCAAACCCACAGATGATCGCAAGAAATAGCATCAATAGCGAAGAATACGTCGATAGCATTGGTGAAATAGGTCCTGATTTGATCGTTTCTTATGGATGCTCGATTGTAAAAAGCGAACTGTTGGACCAATATAAGGATCGCTTTATAAATGTGCACCTCGGGTTGTCTCCATATTACCGTGGTGGCGGAACCAATTTCTGGCCCTTTGTTAATGGAGAGCTGCAATACCTTGGTGTTACATTTATGCACATCAACAGGGGTGTAGATACTGGTGAAGTGATTCATCAGATCAGACCCGAAATATTTCCGATGGATAATATTCACAGCATTGGAAACCGTCTGATTATTAAAGCGGCAAGAAGTATGGGCGAATTGGTCCGGAATTTTGATCGGTTATTTAGACCCGAGCAAATCAGGATCGAGAAAAACAAGGCTAAATATTATAAAAAAGCTGATTTCACTGAAAGCGCACTAGAGCTTGCATATAAAAATCTTAATAATGGTTTGGTCGGAAATTACCTTCATAAAAAAGACGAATTGGATGGTTCTGTGCCCATTACTGTGAATGACGTTTTTAGTTTCAGGGATAAATGAAGGCAGTAATGTATCATTACGTTCATGATGGAATTGAGGGTTTGCCTGATCTAAAGTATCTGCATTGTGAAGATTTTGTGAGTCAGTTGGATTATTTCCAGGAACAATATGGGTTTGTTGAAAAGGAGGCCTTTTATGATTCACTTAAAACTGGAATTCCCGCAAAAGGCGTAATACTAACCTTTGATGACGGATTGAAATGTCATTATTCATTTGTATACAAAGAACTAAAAAAAAGGAATTTATGGGGGATATTTTACGTATCCTCTCTTGCATACACTCAAAATGACCTGTTGGATGTTCACAAGACGCATCTCCTTATAGGTTTGGGCAAGAGCGGTGAAATACTGGAAGCGTTACTTTCTTATGTAAGCGGTGAGCACCTTATTCAGGGAGCCGTTACTGAATTTGAAGGTTATGCCTATATGAACCAGAATCATGATGAAGCCTCATTAAAAATAAAGAAGATATTCAATTATTTTATTGATTTTAAATTCAGGCCTGCTTTATTGGACAAGCTTCTTCATGCGTTTGTTCCCCACGATCTGCTAGTAGCGTCAGGCTACTATCTTTCCAGAGAAGAGATGATTGAAATGCACCACCACGGGATGGTGTTCGGAAGTCATACTCATTCGCATGCGCTGCTTTCCAGACTAGATTCAGGCGAACAGTATAGGGAAATAATACGACCTTTTGATCTTCTCGGTGAATTTGGAGTATTGGACGAAATATCAACTTTCTGCTTTCCTTATGGAGGATTCAAATCTTTTAATGAATCAACTATCAAAACCCTTGAGGAATTGGATGTGAGATACTCTTTTAACGTGGAGGGGAGAGACATTACAGCTGGTGATCTGACCAAAGGCCGGTTGTATCTGCCAAGGTTTGATTGTAACGAATTTCCATTTGGTCAGTGTAGAGTAAAATGAAACTATAAATGAGAATTGTAATAGATTTGGACGGCACCATTTGTCCGATAAAAAAAAATGGTGAGACCTATGCAGATCTTTCGGTACTGCCGGGAGCTGTTGAACGAATGTTCGAATTAAAATCTGCCGGTCATTATATTATTATTCAGACTGCCAGGAACATGGCAACACAGGAGGGTAATCTGGGTAAGGTCATGAGGAATATTGGCAAAGTAACCCTTGATTGGTTGGAGCGCAACAAGATCCCTTATGATGAGATTTACTTCGGCAAGCCAAATGGGCATGTGTACATTGATGACAGGGCACTCCGTTTTGAGGACTGGTCGCACCTGACGGACGAAAAACTTCTGGAATTATCAAGAGAAAGATGATCGTCGTACTGCCTATGGCCGGCAGAGGTCACCGCTTTGTTAAAGAAGGATACGAAACGCCTAAACCGCTTATTGACGTAATGGGTGTGCCCATGTTTGTAAGGGCCTTAGAGAGCATTAAGGGATTGCATTATTCCAAATTGGTAATTATTGCTTTAAAAGAGCATGATGAGAGATATGATATCTCAGCCAAGATCCAAATGTACCTTTCCGAAATTCAGGTAAATCTAATCCTGATATCCGAAGTAACAGAAGGGCAACTTTGCACAGTTATGAAGGCGGCTGAGGAATTCCGGGATGAATCCGTATTGGTTTTGGCTTCAGACTCCTATATTATGGGTAATTTGACAAAGGATTTGCATCGTATGGATAAGGCGGATGGCATCATTTCTGTGGCGAAACTTCCAGGGGATTCCTGGTCTTTTGCAAAAACCGATGAGCAGGGTAAGGTGGTGGAAGTGGCGGAAAAAGTTAGAATTTCTGACCATGCAAGCACAGGAATCTACTACTTTCGGAGCGGGAACAAATTTATCGACATCGCTAATGAGATTGTCCGAAACAATGAAAGGGTAAGAGGTGAATTCTATATTATACCTGTGTATCAAAAAATGCTCGAGGCAGGACTCGAAATACGGGTTTCAATGGCAGACCAAATGTGGGACATGGGCACTCCCGAAAACCTGAATCGATTTCTTGATCATTTAAAACAACATTCTTGAAAAAGATTTTATTTGTTCTAAATGCGGCTGGAGGGGGAGCGACTCAGGGTATCCGCGAATACCTCCGATTCCAAAATCACAAAGATATAAATGCTTTTATCGCGATCCCTGAAAAGCCATCGGCTGAACAATTAGATTGGATCAAAAAATATGCGGTCGACTATTTGGTGGCAGATCTCCCTTGGTGGAATATACCAAATGGAATGTCTTTTCGTTATAAGTGGTTGTTGTATTTCCGAAATCTTTGGATAGGGAAAATGCGTAGTAAAGGCACCGGCCAATTAATTGAATATATCAAGGAACACAAAATTGATGCGGTATATACCGGGAGTATCCTAATTAAAGAGGGCGCTCTGGCAGCCAAAAAATTGAAGATCCCACACTATTGGCATATCAAGGAGACTTTCGGTACAAAAGGCCGGGTTCAATTCAGAAAAAGCGATCCGGAGTTGCAACAATTTATTTTGGCACACAGCAGCGCGGTTATTTGTATGACCCAATACATTCGATCGTTTTTTACAGAATTTGAAAATAGCCCTAAGTTAATGGTAATTTCCGATGGCATTAATCCATTAGATTTTGAAATTGATATCCAAAAAAGAAACGCATTGCGGAAACAATTTCATGTTCAGGAGAATGAAATTCTGATCGGAATGGTCGCAAGCCTGAGTTCAATTTGGAAGAATCATGAAGTTTTTATTCGTGCCGCGGGAATGATAAAAGACGACGGCAATGTAAAATTTATTGCTTTTGGACCAGAACCCAGACTTACAAAGAATGAAATTTACAATACTCCCTATCGATATTTTCAAAAATTAAAGGCGCTTGTTAAAGAGAATGGCCTGGAGCATACATTTATTTGGGCGGGTTTTCACGGAGACGTACCTGCTATATTTCAGGCCTTGGATATTTTCGTTCATCCATGTGAAACGGAACCATTTGGCCGCGTAATTATTGAATCAATGGCCTCTACCAAAGTGACCCTTGTCCCGGATCAGGGAGGTTCATCTGAGCCGATCAAGGATAGCTCAACCGGTGTTAAATATAAATCGGGGGACGCACAGGACTTGTCCAAAAAGCTTCTGGAATTGATTTATAATAAAGAGAATAGGCGGCAACTCGGGCAGAAGGCTCGATCTGAACTGATTAATAGTTCGTATACATTAGAACAATATTCAAAAAGTCTCACACAATTGTTTAAAGTAAAATGACAGCACAACCATTTTTCTCTATTTGCATTCCAAATTTCAATTATGCTCATTACATAGATGAGACTATTCGAAGTGTTCTTTTTCAGGAATTTACAGATTTTGAAATTATAGTTGTCGATAACGCTTCCACCGATAATTCCTGGTCATTAATTCAATCCTTTGAAAACAAGCGAATAAAGGCGTTCAGAAACGCCTACAATATTGGATTTGCCCCAAATCTCCAGGCTGCGACTGAAAAGGCATGTGGAAAATTCATTCATGTTTTGTCGGCAGACGACAACATGAAACCGGGGGCGTTGCAGGCTTATTATAATTGGATTATTCAGCAGGACAAGCAGGACAATTTGTTTCTCCTCAGCGATCTGGAATATGTAGATGAAAAAAGTGTAGTCTATAAAATGGAAAGCAGAAACAGGGAAACATTTACAAGCGTGCAGGTAAAAATGGAAGATTATCGATCCCGCGAGGAGGTTGAGATCATGAATGGGCACGAAGTTTTAAAAAAGTGCCTGCCCTTGTTGAAAAATCCGGCACCATTTCTCAGTGTCGTAGTTTCTGCAGAATTATGGAAAAGCGTATGCGGATTTAACGCAGTGAGAACAATTGGTCCGGATAAATTTTTCAATTATAAAGTACTAAGCCTTGATCCGATAGTCGCCTATTTCCCTAAACCGTTGTTTCAATACCGCATCCACCGTTCCGCAAATATGGTATCACAAGCCACCAACGTAAAACAACAAATGGATGATTATCTGAACCTGCTTGATTTCAAAGGCTTATTTGACAAGTTGGGTATCGATTATAAACGTGGTGTTTCTAAATTTTTAAACCGCGTTTGTTTTGAAACGGGATTGCGCGCAATTGAGAAAGGAAACAATACCCAAGCCTGGAGAATGATCGGATCCATGCTCTTTTTCCCTCGGGAAGCAAGGTTAAATTATCGCTACCATTTGTTGAACCTGATGGTGCGCATATATCCGCTCTCGAAATTGGGACTGCGTTTGCTGAAGAAATTGCGTCCTGCTCGTTAATGAACATACTCTATTTATTTTTGGTCTTATTGCTCGGGGACTTTCTGTACTCATTCAGGAGACCTGTATATGCACTGGTTGGATTTTTAAGTGTTTTGGTCTGGGAAAACACATTGGTAGAAAATTATGGCGTCTCCGGAAGCATCATCCAACTTTCAGGTGTTTTGATGGGGGTGGTATTTGTTGTAAATCATTTAGTTACCCCGGGGAAATATCCGATCAAGCTATCGGCTTTTCATCTTTGGTTTTTTATATTTATCCTCTATATTATAGTGAGAAGTCCGGGTTTGGCCTTTGGTTTGGAAGGTCAGATGAGAAACTGGGTGAGTACCTATGTTCAACTACTTGTATTTACCATCATTGCACCTTCGCTCATTAGCTCCAAGAAAGATCTTAGGGTGGTTATGAATGGATTAATAACGGCCATTACCATATTTGGCATCTGGTTTCTGTTTATAGCACAGGAAAGTCTTAATATTCAAGAGGCCGATTTTTCTTCAGCCAACTCGCATGCCCGATATTTAGCTATCAGTATCCTCTTTACTATTTTTCTGTTATATGAAGAGAAAAAGTACCGAAAGCGGGTATTGATATTTATTCTATTGATTTTCCAATCGATATTATTGATCTACACAGGTAGCAGAACGATGATCGTATTAGTGGGAACCCTCATGGGCTTTATAATGATACGTGTATTTGGCCTGAATTTTAAGACAATAATGGCCGTTGGATTTTTGTTTATGGCTTCGATCTTTATCCTTCCTGCGGAGGTTATCCAGTCATTTATTCAAATTTTTACAGGCGAGGCGTACGAGGGAGGTAAAGGTACCAAAGAGTTGCAGACCCTCACCGGGAATATTCGCTTTATTTTCTGGAAGGAAGGTTTTAATATGATGTGGGATCACAGCGTTTTATTTGGAATTGGTATTGGTAATTTCAAAATCTATATAACAGAATACCTGCCTATACTCGACGTTGGACTCGATACCCACAATACATACCTTTCCGTATTGTTTGAAAATGGGGTTATAGGCTTCATTATATTTTTGGTTTTTTTGAAACATACCTTAAAAGGATATGGACTTAAGTTAAATCCGCGCTCCCTTTTTAGTAGGAACGCCTGGCCAACGGGGATGTTTACTATATGGCAGGTTTATTCCCTTTCACTGGCATTAGTCCTTATCGGTAGTATATCGAAACATGATCACTATAACAAATTATTTTTCCTTTTATTGTCGCTATCTGTAGCCATTCAATTTCTGAGGAAAAGAGATTTTGCTGCCCAATTCTAATGAGGATCTTATTTCTGATCGAGGGATTACCTCCCGGAGGAGCCGAACGTCAACTGGTCATTTTAATGAATGCCTTGTGCAGGTTAGGACACACCGTTCATCTGCTTACCTGGGTCGATAATGATTTTTTTAAACAACCAGACATTCCTGAAGTTCATTGGACCAGACAGATCAGAAAGAACAGATGGGATTTTAGCCCTGTTTTAAAAGCAAGCCAGCTGATCCTCAAACACAAAATGGAGGCCATACAGGGTTTCCTGAATACAGGCAATTTGTATGCGGTTATCGCGGGATTCCTAAGTGGAAAATCAGACAGGGTTTATTGTTCAGAGCGAAGCGCTATGCGTATATTGGGTTTTTGGGCAAAACTTCATAAGCCATTTGCTCATCGTAAGTCAGTGGTTACAATTTGTAATTCAAATGAAGGTTCAAGGTTCGTTCTTTCACTTGGGGTATCTCAGGATAAAGTTCACATCATACGGAATGCATTTATTAGAGAGACCTTTGTACAACCTGAGGATTATGATAAGAATTCGGCCAGAAAAGCAGTTGGTCTGCATTATGAATTTCGTTACGGCCTTTGCGTGGCACGATTTGCGGTAGTCAAAAATCATCATGGAATTGTGCAAGCTTTGGCTAAACTCACCCTGCCGGAGGATTTTAAAATGTTGTTTGTTGGCGACGGAAACACGAATGATATCGATTGGCTTAAAAAAGAGATAAAAACATTGGGACTAGAACGGCATTTCGAATTTCGGAACTCGTCCGATAAAGTACAAAAGTATTATTGGGCGGCCGATTTTTTTGTCCTGTTCTCAAATTTTGAAGGGAGTCCAAACACTCCGATTGAAGCCATGCTCGCCGGCATGCCGCTGGTTGTTTCTAATGTGGGAGATATTGCTCATTACTTGTCTCAGGATTCTTTTGTAGTTCAACCGGGCGATATAGATGGCTTGTCGAAGTATTTATCAGAATTTATAAAAATGCCAATTGAGGATTTAAAAAATCACGGACAAGCCAATTTTTCGCGGCTATTGGAAATGGATATTTCTCCGGAGCACATGGCCAATGCTTACCTGACCGTGTATACCAACAAAGCAAAAGCATGAAGGTTTTAATGTGCACCTCAGAGTGGCCATCGGCAGAAAATCCGCATGCAGCAATATTTGTTGTGAGGCAAGTCGAGTTTTTACGTGCGCGTGGCATCGATGTTAAAGTATTTCACTTCCGGGGTTCGGGAAATCCATTAAACTACCTGCGAGCCCGGAAGGGGTTTAAGAAAGTGGAAGATGAATTCCAACCGGACATTGTCCATGCCCAATGGGGCCAAAGTGTGATTCCCACATTGCCCAAAAGCAGGCCTCTGGTCATAACTTATCGGGGAGACGATCTTGAAGGAGTCATAAACGCCAACGGGGAATACGGGCTAAAAAGTCACGTGCTTAAGCGCGTGGGCAAGTTTGTGGCAAGATTTGCGGATCAAATAGCGGTGGTATCTCCTCACCTGATCCCTAAACTAAAAACCGGGGTACCTATACACGTTATTCCTTCTGGACTCGATTTTAGCGTAATGCCTTTGGGAAGCAAACAGGAAGCAAAAAAATCCCTTGGACTTTCTGATTCGAAAAAATATATCCTGTTCCCGAACAATCCAAAAGACCCTCGTAAAAACATGCGACTCATCCAGGAGGTACTTGATATGCTGAATGAAGAAGAGCGTAAAGATCTGGAATTAAGGATCGTTTTTGGAGTAAGTCATCAGGAGATTCTATTGAATTTAAAAGCTGCTGATCTTCTGATCTTTACTTCCCTCCATGAAGGCTCCCCGAATGTGGTGAAGGAAGCCCTTGCCAATGATGTGGCTATAGTCAGTGTTCCGGTCGGGGATGTACCTTACCGCATTGCTCACATACCAGGATGCTTTTTATCCAGCAGTTACGAACCCGACGATTTATTGATTGCCTTAAGAAAGGCGCTGAATTATAATTATTCAAACTACGAATCAAGAAGCTATGTGGAAGATCTGAATGAGAATTTGCTGGTGGATAAGCTCGTAGATATTTACAAACAAATAGTGCAATAAGCAATGTGCGGAATTTTTGGATATTTTGGTGATGGTTTATGTAAACTCAAGGAAGCCACGGATATTATCGAGCATCGTGGTCCTGATTCGGATGGCTTTCTGGGATATGACATTTCCGGTAATTCGCTTTATCGCCACCTCGATCGAATACTTGATCTGAGTGACCAAAGGGTACTCTTCGGTTTTCGACGACTTTCCGTTATTGATCTGTCGCATGGGTCAGATCAACCCTTTTCAATTCCCGAACTTGGACTCCATATTGTATTTAACGGAGAGATCTACAATTACAAGGAACTTAAAACAGAACTTCAGGGATTGGGGCGCTCTTTCCGATCTAATTCCGATACGGAGGTTCTATTACAGTCATATGCCGAGTGGGGCAAGGACTGTTTGAACAAGTTCAACGGAATGTGGGCTTTCGCAATTCTTGACACAAACAGATCAAATTTGTTCTGCGCCAGAGACAGGTTTGGGGTCAAACCGTTTTTTTATTGCTTAAATGCAGATAGCAGTTCCATAACCTTTGGCTCTGAGATCAAACAGCTTTTGGTTAGCGGAATAGGGAAAGAGATCAATCTTCGCGTAGTGCGGGATTTTGTAGAAAAGTCAGTGGTTGATCACACCGAAGAAACGTTTTATAAAGGCATTTATAAATTATTACCGGGTAACTATTTTGAACTGGATCTGAGAGAAAAAACGGTTCATGTCAGGCCACAAAGGTTTTATCGCGTCACAGAGCAGAAGGAGTACGGTAGTCTTTCCTTTAAAGAGGCTCAGGAAACGTTTTATTCCTTGTTTGCTGACAGTGTCAACTTAAGGTTTCGCAGCGATGTTCCGGTAGGTTCCTGCCTTTCGGGCGGCCTGGATTCTTCATCCATTATTTCGGTAGCTTCGGCTACAAGAAATGAAACCATCCACGCTTTTACGTCCAGATTCGATATTCCCGAAGTGGATGAATCGGAATACGTGCGCATGGTAGGCGAAATGTATCCAAATGTCAAAAATCACTACTGCTCGATCACCGAGAACAATTTTCTGAATGAGTTCGAAAAGGTGCTGTGGCATCAAGATGAGCCTTTTGGCTCCATGAGCATTCTTTCTCAGTGGGAGGTAATGAAACTCGCCAAAGCCAATAACGTAACTGTGCTCCTCGATGGTCAGGGAGGCGATGAGTTATTGGGAGGATATCGAAAGTTCTATGCATTTTTTTTAAGAGAAAAACTTCAAAAAAGAGAGTTTGGTTCATTCTTTAAAAATGCTGCCGGACTTCTTGCCAGCAGAGAATTCAACTTTTTTAACAAGGAAGGGATCTTGAGATACCTTGGAATAAGGGGAAAATCGAAAGATTTTTTCTCTCCGGAGCTTGAAGCCCTGCCACTGCTGTCAAATATTGGGCTTGGTGGTTCGGATTCCTATAAAAGCAGATCATTGCAAGACATAGAACAATACAGTTACCCTCCGCTTCTGCGTTATGAAGACCGCAATTCTATGGCCTTTTCAATAGAAACAAGGGTTCCTTTTATGGATTACAGACTTGTTGATTTTCTGTTCTCCCTTCCTATCGATTACCTCATCCATGATGGATTTACAAAAGTTATCTTGCGTGAAAGCCTCAAAGGGGTCTTACCGGAAAAGATCCGAACACGAAAATCTAAATTGGGTTTTGCTTCACCGCAGAAAACGTGGATGGCAAGCACCCTGTATCCACATTTTCACGCATATTTTTCCACTATGGATAACCCTTATTTTAATGCAAAGGCCATCGTTAAAGAATTTGAAAAGTACCCGTCTAATTTTTCGAACTCCGACATGTATTTTCGGATCTATTGTTTAGATAACTGGATGAAGTCGCTTAGATGAATGAAATAACTAGTTCCATTAGCGATGGGAATGTATAGTATGGAAGGTGAAACGAAAGTTTTAATTATTAACCAATATGCCGGAACTCCAAGTTACAGTTCGGGAGCAGGGGAAAGGTTTTATTACTTGGCTCCCTACCTAAAAAAGGCAGGCTTCGACGTAATCATACTCTCCGGTTCCTTTAATCATTTGTTTGTTCACCTGCCGGAATGCAAAGGGCTTTTCACCGAAGAAAAAATCCCCGGTGGGGCCTTTGTTTGGGTGAAGTTAAGAAAGTACAAAGGCAAGAATTTTCTTGGCCGCCTTTTTTCCTGGTTTGAATTTCTGGTCAAGCTGTTTTTCTATCGGATAAGCGGGCCACCCGAAATCGTTGTGGTTTCTTCTATGTCCTTGTTCCCCGTCATTTATGCCCTTTACCTCAAACGACGCTTTGGATCAAAATTTATTTTGGAGGTTCGCGACATCTGGCCTTTAACCCCGAAAGAGCTTGGCGGATATTCCAAACGTCACCCCTTCATCTTTTTTATGGAACGCCTTGAAAAGTTGGCCTATTCCAAGGCAGATGCACTAATATCAGTCATTCCGGGATTTAAAAAACATGTAGCGGAAGTGCTTGGAAAAGAGAAGCACGCCAGCTGGATCCCGAATGCTATAGCCGCCAGTCCGGAAAATGTGGTAGGGAAAACCCTGGAAAAGATTTATTTAGACAGGTCAAAATTTAATTTGGTCTATGCCGGAGCCATTGGCATAGCCAATGCTGTTGAGTACATTGTGGAGGCCACCGCCTGCCTGAAACATTTGCCACAAATAAGTATTTCTATTGTCGGAGAAGGACCAGAGAAACTTGCCCTCAAAAAATTGGCAGAGAGCAAAGGGTTGCATAATTTGCACTTCTTTCCAAAGGTGAAAAAACAAGAAGTTGCCTCCATTTTGGCTCAGGCCGATGCGTGCATTATCGTTTGGCGAAACCTGAAACTTTATTCCTTTGGTGTATCCGCAAATAAATACAATGACTATATGCTCGCAGGAATACCAGTTATTTCATCTTCAAATATTGCCGTTGACCCTGTGCTTATGTCAGGCGGAGGTATTCAGGTAGAAGCAGAAAATCCTGTAAAGATAGCGGAGGCTATTGAAGCCCTGTATCGGATGTCAAAAGAAGAAAGAGAAGCTTTAGGCGAAAAAGGAAAACAATTTGTACTTGCCACGCAGACCTACGAAAAGGTGGCAGAAAAGTATGTTACCGAATTAAATAACCTGAAATGGAAGTAGTGTTATGTTGATCTTAAGTTTGCTTCTTGGTTTTTTCTGTATTCTGCTCGTCTATTGCCTTTTAGCAGACAAGTATTCCATCATTGATAAACCAAATGAACGGTCTTCCCATATAAAACCCACCATCCGTGGTGGAGGAATTATTTTTCCCATAGCCTGGCTAGTCTTTTCCATATACAATGAAGGAATCTTTCCCTGGTTTACACTGGGACTGCTCATTATTTCAGTGGTAAGTTTTATTGACGACATCAAAGCGCTCCCTGTGCGGGTCCGTTTTTTTGCCCATATTGTGGCTTTTTCACTGTTGTTTTATGAACTAAATCTGTTCGAACTCCTGCCGGTTTGGGGGAGTGTGTTAACCCTAATTCTCTGTATCGGAATGGTGAACGCCATTAATTTTATGGACGGCATTAATGGAATGACCGGCCTTTACGCGCTTTCCTTTTTTGGCGTGTTGCTGTTTTATTGGCATAAGGGTCCAGACTCCGGACTTGTCGAACTGTCGGGCCATAATCCCTTCGTATATATTGTTATTTCCATCCTGGTATTCGGATTTTTTAATTTCAGAAAGAAAGCCCTCTGTTTTGCAGGAGATGTGGGCTCCATGAGCATCGGTTTTACGGTGCTCTTTTTTTTGATGGCGCGTTTTTTGGGCATTTGGGAATCAGGAGGCACCCTTCCTGAGCGGGCCGACCCAGTGTCTGGGTCGGCCGGAATATTTGATTGGTCCGTATTTTTATTCCTTGCCTTATATGGCATAGACACCATCCTTACCATTGCCTACCGGCTTTGGCGCAGGGAGAACATCTTTCAGGCGCACCGCAAGCACCTGTACCAGTATTTGGCCAATGAGCGGCGGTGGCCACATCTGTGGGTGGCAGGGTTGTACGCCGGTGTGCAGTTGGCCATCAACCTGTGGGTGCTTGGTGGCCCTGTGCCGCTGTGGGCCGGGCTGGCGCTGCTGTTGGGCCTGTGCGCGGTGTATATGGGCACCCTGCCCATGCGGCACAGCCTTTACCTCCAGGAAGCGAAGCGTTAGGAAATTGGCATCTCGCCGCCGTGTACGCCAAAAAACAAAATTTCAACCTTGAAAATTGCCATTATCGGCTGTGGGGGGTTGGGGCGCGAGGTTGCCGCTGTGCTGGCTCGCTCCAACGCCTTTGAGCCGCTCGGTTTTTATGACGATCTGGCGCCTGTTGGCTCCAGGGTGCTCAACCTCCCTGTATTGGGCGCTATTGCGGTATTAGAGACCATCGAAGAAGAAATCGCAGTGATATTCGGCATGGCCAACCCGGAAGCTAAAGAACGGATATGGAACAAGCTGCAGGCCAATGCCCGTATTCATCTCCCGGTGGTGGTAGCTGAGCAGGCGCTGGTGCTTGCGCCCGAGCATGTGCAGCTGGGCGCCGGTAGCTTGGTCATGCCGGGTGCAATCATCAGTCCCGATGTGTCTACCGGCATAGGCTGTTTGATCCACATGGGGTGCATCCTTAGTCACGACACGCACCTTGGCGACTTCTGCTCTGTATTGCAGGGGGTTGTGGTGCCTTCCGGCATATCCCTGGGCAACAAGGAGGTGCTGCGGGCAGGAAAGGATTATTGAATGTCGAACGTGTCAAAACAAGCACGCCCTTCCACGCAAACGCTTGTATCCCGACCCCAAATGTAAAGTGTAAGACAATTTTTTATAATTATGTAACAATTCCAGCCATACAGTGCTTAACTTTGCATCTCAAGAACTGTAACAAGTATGCTTGTTCGCAGTTTTTGGTTCTCTCCCTACCGGTTTTCCACGCCAGTTTTTTATTTAATCCTCTCTTCTCCCTCAAGAAATGTTTTTGCCATGCCTTCCTACATCAAATCAAGTATCAACAAAAAATGGGCCTCTTATAGAACCAAGTTTTTAATATTCGGGCTCGACATCGCTGCCAGTGCGTTCTCCATCGTTGCTGCGATCCTGCTTAGTTACGAGTTTCGACTCGAAAAAGCTGGTATGTTTTACTCCTGGGCCGTTGCGGTCTTGTTGGGTTTGCGCGTACTCACTTTTATTTGGTTTCGCACCTACTCGGTCGTGGTTCGCTACATCGGTGAAAAAGACTTAAAAACCGTTTTTTATGCGGTTACGAGTGCCTCCATCGGATTTTACCTGATTCATGGTTTGTTGCCTCCAGTGCTTGATACGGCCAAACTGGTGCCGATCCTGCTGATAGATTATGCCCTTTGCCTGTGCACGATCGGTGGAGTGCGCGTTTTGTTGCGCCTTGCCTACGACCAGGTCAAAAAAAATCACACAGGCAGCCCCACGGCCATATTTGGTGCCGGGGAGTTGGGGGTAATGGTAGAACGGATTCTCCGAAACAATACTTCCCATCCGTATCGGATCAAGGCCTTTTTTGACGACGATCCTCAGAATTATGGCAAGGTGATCAATGGGGTGCGGGTGTTCAATCCTGAAAAATCTTTTCAGGAAATCATCCTGAAGTACAAAATTCAAAATGTCATCCTCGGCATTAACAGTTTGTCGCCCGAGCGCAAAACGGCCTTCATCAATATCTGTCTGGAGCACAATATAAAGGTGCTGAAAATCCCGCCTGTCGAGCTGTGGATGAACGGTGCGCTCAACGTTGGGCAGTTGAAAAACATCAACTTTGAAGATTTGCTCAATCGCGCGCCCATTGAATTGGACCAGCAGCGCGTGAAGAACTCGATCAAAGGCCGGGTGATTCTGGTGACGGGCTGTGCCGGTTCGATTGGAAGTGAAATAGTGCACCAATTGCTGCGCTACCAACCCGCCAAAGTGATCGGATTGGACCAGGCAGAAACTCCCCTGGCGAACATCACGCTGAAACTGAAAGACGAGGTAGAACAAGGTTTGTTTTTGCCCATCATCGGGGATGTGCGGGACCGGGAAAAAATTCAACGGATCTTTGAAACACACCGCCCGGTGTACATTTTTCACGCCGCCGCCTACAAACACGTGCCGATCATGGAATTGTTTCCTGAACAGGCCATTAAAGCAAATGTGGAAGGCACCCAAAACATGGCCGACTTGGCGGTAGAATACGGGGCGGAAAAATTCGTGATGATCTCCACGGATAAGGTGGTCAACCCGAGCAATGTCATGGGCGCGTCGAAACGCATTGCCGAAATCTATACGCAGTCACTTAATTATCACGAAGGCCACTTCACCCAGTTTATTACCACCCGCTTCGGCAATGTACTGGGTTCCAATGGGTCTGTGATTCCGATTTTTTCGGCCCAAATAGAGAACCGGGAGCCGATTACGCTCACCCACCCCGATGTCAGCCGCTATTTCATGACCATTCCAGAGGCTTGTCAACTGGTGTTGGAAGCGGGTGCCATGGGAAGGGGCGGCGAAATCTTCATGTTCGATATGGGAGAGCCCGTGCGCATCCTCGATCTGGCGCACAAAATGATACAAGTGGCCGGTTTAGTGCCCGGAAAGGATATTATGATTGAGATCACCGGGCTTCGTCCAGGCGAAAAAATCACAGAAGAGCTCTTGGACAGTCAGGAAAACACCCTTCCAACCCACCACCCCAAGATCTTAAAGGCAGAAGTGAGAATCTGCGATTACAGGCAGGTAAAACCCGAAATTGACCTGTTGATCCACTACGCGAATTCGGGCATTCAGGGTGCTGACATTGTGCAACACATGAAGTATTTGGTGCCAGAATATACAAGCCAAAATTCCAAATATTCAAGTCTGGATATTGCTGTGGAAAAAGCGGCAACGACCTTGGCTTAATTTCGAAGTTTACCAAATGCCCTACTTTTCCCACCCCAGTGCCGTTATTGACCCTGGCGCTCAAATCGGCCCAAACACCCGCATCTGGCACTTCAGCCACGTCTCTGCGCAAAGTGTCCTTGGCGAAAACTGCATCCTCGGCCAAAATGTATTCGTGGCCAACGGTGTCGTGCTCGGCAACGGCGTGAAGGTGCAAAACAACGTATCCCTCTACACAGGCGTGACCTGTGAGGACGATGTGTTCCTCGGCCCCAGCATGGTGTTCACCAATGTCATCAACCCCCGCAGTTTTGTGGAGCGCAAGAACGAGTTTCGTCCCACGCTGGTGATGCAGGGCGCAAGTGTCGGTGCCAATGCCACCGTGTTGTGTGGGATTACGCTCGGAAGGTATAGTATGATCGGCGCAGGCGCAGTAGTCACGAAGGATGTGCCGGACTTTGCACTGATGACCGGCGTGCCCGCCAAACAAATGGGCTGGGTGAGCCGCTTGGGGCATCGGCTGGAAATGGACGAACAAGGCAGGGGCACCTGCCCGGAAGGTGGGGAGCAATATGAGCTTATTGGGGGATTCCTTACGGGGAATATTTTTTGAGAATGACTGCCTGAGCGCTGTGCTTTACTTGTCATCCCCCCTACCCCCTTCAAAGGGGTGGGCCAAAAAACTGTGTCAATCCCCCCCCTGCCCTATCACCATGCTCAAACTTTTCAAAAAAACGACTGCTCCTTTGGCCGACTTCTCCATGTTGGGTGCCGACCTGCACTCCCACCTCCTGCCCGGCATAGACGATGGCGCGCCAGATTTGGAAACTTCACTGGAATTGATTCAAGCGTTACAAGGACTTGGTTTTCAGCGGATATTCACAACGCCCCATGTAATGTCTGATATGTACCCAAATTCCAGGAACCAGATTCTGAGAAAAAGGGACGAGGTGCAGGAAGCGATAGAAGAGTTGGGATTGGAAGTTGAATTCGACGCAGCCGCCGAATACTATCTGGATCCAAGCTTCGCCGAAATGTTGAAAGGAGAGGCCTTGTTGACTTTGCCCGGCAATCGGGTGCTGGTGGAAATGTCGTTTTATCAACCTTATCGGGAACTACACCGCATCATTTTTGACCTGCAAATGAAGGGCTACCACCCCATTTTGGCCCACCCGGAACGTTATCCCTACTATCAAACTTCCGAAGATTACGAAAACCTGAAAGCGATGGGCTGCGCCCTGCAAGTCAACCTGCTTTCACTCACCGGCTACCACGGCAAACCCATACAAACCGCCGCCAAAACCATCCTCGGTCTTGGCCTCGCCGACTTCCTTGCCACCGACCTGCACCATGCCCGCCATGCGGCAAATCTCCAGCAGGCACTTTCCCACGAATTGGTTGTCAAGACCATGCAAAAGAGTGTTTTTCAGAACAGTTTGATGTAAATGGAACACGGATTGCACGGATGAGACGCGGATTTATTATGCTTGGTAAATAATCCATGTTTGCGAAGCAAACAAAAAATCCGTGTCTCATCCGTGTAATCCGTGTTCCATCCTGAAAATGCGGGGTCGTAAGACCCGCGCATAGCGAAAAAAAGTGTCCTTTCTACGCTGTGAACTGCGTAAATTTGCATTCTGCAATAAGCCCCACATTTTCTTCAAATCAATACCCATCGCATGACTGCAATAGCACAAAATCGCCCCGCTGATGTCAAGCCAAAAGTGCCTGCCCTCCAAGCGAAGCCCAAAGTGCCGACCCTTGCACCTCCACCCAAAGTGCGCCGTATGACGCTTGATAAATGGCGAAGCTGGAAGCCATCTGACGGCTGGAAGTATGACTGGGACAATGGCATCATCACAAAATCGAAGAAAATGCTTAGCAAAAAACAACGGTTCATTGTTCGGAACCTAACACGAGCATTCGCCCAAACCAGTTATTATCAACAAGGCGACGATCTTATCCCTGAATGCGAAATGCCCTACGACGAGGCCCGTTATCGGGTGCCTGACCTTGGCTACTTCACAAAGGCTCAAACATTGGAAGATGCAAAAGGGGAACTTGGGGCATCTGTGGCTGCATTCGTTATTGAGGTTATTTCAGACAATGATTTAGGCAAGGCGATAGAAGACAAACTGTGGGAATACTTCGAAAACGGGGTGCAAGTGGTTTGGCATATCTTTCCCTCCCGGCAAGTGGTGAAGGTGTATACTTCACCCTTGGAAAACAAAATCTGTATCAAAGACATGGTGTGTTCTGCCGCTCCTGTGCTGCCAGGATTTGAGATTACTGTCAACCGAATCTTTCAATTAGAAGCATAATAGTGCAAAAAAAAGCCCTCATCACTGGCATCACTGGCCAAGACGGCGCATACCTCGCCGAACTTTTGTTGAAAAAAGGCTACGAAGTGCACGGTGTTAAACGCCGTTCTTCTTCGTTCAATACGGAGCGTGTAGACCACCTTTATCAAGACCCGCACGTTGACAACCAACGTTTTATCCTACATTACGGCGACCTGACGGACTCCACCAACCTCATCCGAATCATGCAGCTGGTGCAGCCCGACGAAGTGTACAACCTCGGTGCCCAGAGCCATGTGCAGGTGAGTTTTGAAACCCCGGAATATACCGCCAACGCCGATGCCGTGGGGGCCTTGCGTTTGTTGGAGGCCATTCGTTTGCTGGGCCTGAGCGAAAAAACCAGGTTTTACCAAGCCAGCACCTCGGAACTTTATGGCCTGGTACAGGAGACGCCGCAGCGGGAAAGCACCCCGTTTTACCCGCGCTCGCCTTATGGGGTGGCCAAACTCTATGCTTATTGGATCACGGTGAATTACCGGGAGAGTTACGGAATGTTTGCCTGCAACGGCATCCTGTTCAACCACGAAAGCCCCACCCGTGGCGAAACCTTCGTGACCCGAAAAATCACCCGCGCGGCAGCAAAAATTTCCCTGGGACTACAAGACAAACTTTGGCTCGGCAACCTCGATGCCCAGCGCGACTGGGGCCATGCCCGCGACTATGTAGACGCTATGTGGTTGATGATGCAACAGCCTGTGGCTGAAGATTTTGTGATTGCAACGGGCAAAACCACCGCTGTCCGCGAGTTCTGCCGGATGGCTTTCCGGGAAGTCGGGGTGGAACTGGAATTTCGAGGAACCGGGGTGGAAGAAAAGGGCCTGGTGGCCAGTTCGAGCAGTCCAAATTTAAAGCCTGGCCAGGAAGTACTCGCCATTGACCCACGATATTTCCGGCCTGCCGAAGTGGATTTGTTGGTGGGTGATGCCAGCAAAGCAAAAGAAAAATTGGGTTGGGAAGCCAAGCGAACTTTACAGGAATTGGTATCAGAAATGGTAGCCAGCGACCTCCAGCTTTTCCAACGGGAAGAGTATTTAAAGTCTGGCGGGTTTGACATTAAGAATGAATTCGAGTAAACTGCGTAGCAGTGACCCCGAGAACTCGGGGGGCAGGCAAAAAACTGCGTAGCGGTGACATTATGGTAAACAAAATCTACATCGCCGGCCACCGAGGAATGGTCGGCTCCGCCATACTCCGAAAACTCCAGGCAGAGGGTTTCCGCAACTTCGCGCTCGCCGATTCGCGGGCACTCGATCTGCGCAATCAATTGGAAGTCATGGAGTTTTTCCGTCGGGAGAAACCGGTGCAGGTTTTTCTTGCTGCGGCCAAAGTCGGCGGTATTCTTGCCAACAACACCTATCGCGCTGAGTTTTTGTATGATAACCTGATGATCGAGGCCAATGTCATAGAGGCCGCTTACCGCCACGGGGTAGAGAAATTGATGTTCCTCGGGTCTTCCTGTATTTATCCAAAATTAGCGCCGCAGCCTTTGAAGGAAGAAGCCCTGCTCACAGGGCTTTTAGAGCCGACCAATGAACCCTACGCCATTGCCAAAATCGCGGGCATCAAACTCTGCGACGCTTATCGGGCGCAGTACGGCTGCAATTTCGTGAGCGTGATGCCCACCAATCTGTATGGCCCCAACGACAATTACCACCCGGAGAACAGTCATGTATTGCCTGCATTGTTGCGGAAATTCCATTCGGCAAAAATTGAAAACCTGCCCTTTGTCACACTTTGGGGTACCGGCACTCCTCGTCGTGAGTTCCTCCATGTGGACGATCTGGCGGACGCATGTTTTTTCTTGATGCAGCATTATAACGAACCCGGATTCGTCAACATTGGCACAGGCGAAGACCTCCCGATTTTGGAACTCGCACAACTCGTGCAGCGCATCGTGGGTTATACCGGAGAAATTCGCCACGATCTGGACAAGCCCGACGGAACGCCCAGAAAACTTATGGATGTCAGCAAGTTGCACAGCCTGGGCTGGAAGGCGAGGATAGGTTTGGAGGAAGGAATCCAATCCGTTTATGAAGAAGTGAAAGACAAATTATAATCCACCAATCCACCAATCACCAATCCACCAATCCACCAATCACCAATCCACCATTCACCAAATCACCAACTCCATAAATAAACAATATTCATGAACCACACCTACGTCGCCATCATGGCTGGGGGAGTCGGAAGCCGCTTTTGGCCCGGCAGCCGCGAATCCCGTCCCAAACAATTCCTTGATATGCTCGGCGTAGGCAAAAGCCTGCTTCGCCTCACATTTGAGCGTTTTTTGCCGATATGCCCGGCCAGTCAGATTTTTATCGTGACCAATGCCGCGTACCGCGACTTGATTCTCGAGCAAATTCCTGAAATCTCGGACCATCAAATCCTTTGCGAGCCCAGCCGCAACAACACGGCCCCCTGCGTGGCCTGGACGGCGTTCAAACTTGCATCCCTGGACCCAGAGGCCAATATGGTGATCGCCCCTTCCGACCACATCGTGTTGAAGGAGCCGACATTTCTCGAAAAAATCCAGACAGCGCTCGATTACACTGCAAACAACGACGCCTTGCTCACGCTTGGCATCCAGCCTTCCCGTCCTGACACGGGCTACGGCTATATTCAGATGGAAACCGAGACCGTTCCCGGCATTTTCAAAGTCAAACGGTTTGCAGAAAAACCGGACCTCGCCACTGCCCAACAATTTGTCGCCTCTGGAGAATACCTTTGGAACGCGGGCATTTTTATCTGGAAGGCCAGCAGCATCTTACGCGCTTACCAAAGCCTCGCACCGGACATTTTTTCCATTTTGGATAAGGGCCGTGCTGCGTACAACACCCCCAACGAACAGGCATTTATAGATGCCGCCTACCCTACTACCCCCAATATCTCGGTGGACTTCGCCATTATGGAGAAGGCCACCAATGTCTACACTTTACCTGCCGAGTTTGGTTGGAGCGACTTAGGCACCTGGGCCAGCCTTTACGCCGAATGTCCAAAAGACGAAAATGGCAATGCTTTGCAAGGCAATGTCATCGCACTCGACACGCACGACACGCTCGTGCGCATTCCAGAAGGCAAACTCGCCGTGGTGAAAGACCTGCACGATTATATCATCGTGGACACACCCGACGCGCTGCTTATCTACCCAAAATCCAAGGAGCAGGAGGTGAAACAGGTGACTGGGCTGGTAAAAGAGAAATCTGGAGGGAAGTATTTATAGGGTTTACCCTAACCTCCAAAATAGCTTTAACAGGTCAAATACTAATTTTTTAAAAATTTATCCAACAAAATTTTGGCCCTTGTTAACATTCTCTAACTTCGCACCACTAAATCGTTTTAATCAGTCCCTTTCTCTTAATCTATTTTGTTGTAAAGTCCCGGCTCCATACCCGTAACTACAACAATTTAAACAGCAGTGCCGGATGAGTCTTTCCTCTACCATCAGCGTACACCCTGAAATCCAAGATGGAGCACCCGTTTTTAGCGGAACCCGCGTTCGTGTAGAAACATTTTACGACTTCCTTCGCGTCGGCGTGAGCGTCAACGAGTTCTTGGACGAATTCCCGTCCATCACGCGCGACCAAGCTTTGGAAGTGTATGATTTGATGAATCGTCAGATCACGCCCGATCAAATTGCCGCCCTCGCAGGGCCGCAGTCAAACATACAACCAGGTACGGGTCGTATGTTTGCGACTGCGTGACACACATTTTCTCAAATCAAACACTCTACGAAAAATCTCTGAATCAGCCTGCTAGGGTTGTGGTTCAGAGATTTTTTTATGCCTTTAATTCGTGAGAAACCCATTAGAACCCGCTCCGCGCATTGCATTGGTGGCCAGCATCGCCTGGACGCTTTGGAATTATCGCCTTTCACTCATCAAGGAATTGGAAGCTGCTGGCTATGAAGTCATCCTCATCGCTGCCGACGATGCTTCTCGTCTGCACCTGGAACACTGGAAATAACGCTCAAACTGACCCACCCATAACGGAGGATATTGACCCACCTGTAACGGTCGAAGGTGACCCGGGTTTAACGGCGCAAACTGACCCACCCTTTGGTGAGCGGATTTGAGGGTGTA
>Ga0247843_1003508_pt1 | contig 25576 bp, 32 predicted proteins | sample LaCruzMarch2017__FD_192420 | JGI IMG/M metagenome (GOLD analysis project Ga0247843, IMG submission 192420) | Freshwater microbial communities from meromictic Lake La Cruz, Castile-La Mancha, Spain - LaCruzMarch2017_8m | ecosystem: Environmental > Aquatic > Freshwater > Lake | place: Spain...
TCGATATTTGAAACTTTGAGGTTATTAAAGTTTCCAGTACCAGAAACATTTACGTTATTAAGGAAGGTTTTATTTCCAGAGATAAGTTGATCTCCAGTAGTATAAACGATTGTATTTGGCAAAGTTACATTTGAGGCTTCACCAATTAAAAGAACTCCAGTGCCATTTACAGTAGGTCTAGAGTAAAAATTTTTAACTCCAGATATATTTAGATCACCAGTATTAAAAACTAAATTAGGCGCAATAACTTCATAGACAAATTTTCCACTATTGGCTACTAATGTTTTAGCTTTAAAAATCTGCGCCATTTTCTTTTTATTCCTTTTGTTGGTTTTTTAGGCCAATCTGTCGCTTTTTAAGGCGAACTAAAGAGTAAAAGAATTATTAATTCTATTATTCTAGTGAATATTACACTAGATTATTTATTGCGTGGAAGCAAAAGTGTGAATATATACAGGAGTTTCTGCAATATTATCAGAAAGCACACCAGTGTATCCATCTGATCCAACAGATCTAACACTAAGATTATACATAACTTCGCCTGGGACTTCTAATGTTGCTTGAACCTTTGGAGTGCCCACAAAAGCGACTGGATACATAATTGCATATGCGTCTAATCCCTGAGCTAATGGACTTCTAAATACTTGTTGACTAGATTTTGCAACATAAGTTGCATTTGCATAGCCACTTACAGTATTAATTTTATCATTTAAAATACTTCCAGTACTTGCGATTTGACCACTAAATAAAGTATCTTTAGAGTCAACGTAACCACTTAGTGACTGAATTCTGCTACTTAAAATGCTACCAGTAGTTGCAAGTGCACCACTAATTGCTGATACATCAGCGCTGTTTGAACTAGTAAATGTACTAAATAGGTTATATAGAGTACTACCAGTTAAGGCTAAATTGCTAGAAACTTGATTTGATAGAGCTTGAAAATATCCACTATTGCCTACTACTTTAATTTCGCCAAGTCCAGGGTCAACTTGAATGGTAATTCCATCTTGACCTGTTATATAAACATTTCCTTGTAAATTATTTAAACTACCTACATCAGCATTAGCTTCGTTGATTAGGCCTTTTAAGTAACCACTAATTCCAGTAAGTTCACTATAGTAAGCTAAACCACTGCCTCCAAACCCAAGTCTTAGTGTAGAGCTATTGTCCCAAGCTGCACTTTGAATTGGAGTTAAATTATATCCACTAAGTCTAATATGTTTGAAGGCGCTAATCATAAATTTTTATTTCCTTTTATACTATTACACATATATTTCATTTTTTTACTTGAATATTTAAAAAATATCCATTATTTAAAAGAGTATCGCTAAAGTTTATATAGAATCCAGCGTTAGTTATTGAACCAATTGAGAAATAATAAGCCATATCATCTACTGTATTTTGAAAAGCGCAAACTACTGATTTTGGAATAGTATTTAATACTGTTGGATATTGTATGTAATAATTATCAGATCCAGCAGTAAGATTTGCTTTATAACCAACTACGTTTTCACCTTCGAAATATCCACTTAATGGAGATGCATCAATTTTGATTGATTTATAAGGATTTTGCTCTGTGTTTGTTAGTATTGAAATTCCAGTACCAGCAATAAATCTTAAAGTTTCTAATCCAGTGGGAATTAAATCTGTTTGGCCGCTTACATTTATTGTTTTAAAAATATCTGTGCCACCAGGTATTCCTTGAGGTCCTCGTGGACCATCTGCGCCAGGAATAAACACATTAGCATTCGCAGGATAACTTGGAGAAGTTACATCCGTTGTTATCGCATTTGGCAAAATTACATCTACGATTACATCTGCCATAAAATTAAAAAGATGTTACTTCTGGGCTTACAATGAACTTTCCTCTAATTAGCTTTATAGAATTACCAGTTGGTACTCCATAAGGAAATCTTTCTATATCATAAACAAAAATTCCAACAGGAATAGCTGCCATTGTATAAGAATTTACATTTATATTTACTATACCAGATGGATAGTATGAACCATTATTACCAGAAACAATAAGTGGATTTAAATTAACTAAAACTTGTTGATCTCCTGTATGTCCATAAGCGTATTTTACAACTCCTCTAACATCATATCCGCTTAAATTTACTGCATTATTATTAGAGTCTTTTACCCTTAATGAAAGTTGTAGGTTGTCGCCTTGAATAGTACTTATATTATATGAAGTAGCCATATAATAAATTACACCAATTAAAAATAATTAAAAATTAATAATTTAAGGAACATTCATTCTAACGCCATTCATTCTTAAAGCGCCATATAAATTTATTCCAGTTGTAGTGATATTTATACCAATTCCACTTATGCTTCCATTTGTATCTTTAAAATTAAATCCTATAAATATTCCGCTTTCATTAAGTATAACAGAGTTATTTGCGCCAAGCATATACATTGTAGATGCACCACTTAATAAATTATCTTGACCTATAATTGTGGAATTTTCTGCACTTATAGATCGATTTGAAGTTCCAAAAATATTTGAATAATTATTATCTATAGATTTATTACTCGCTCCAAAAACATAAGAATTTGATGTATAAAATATGGCATTTGAGTTTCCAAAAAATCCATTATTATAAGAATCGGTATCAATGCCAGTAAACGGAGAATTTCCAAATGTATCGCGAACAACTGTATCATTGATAGAATTAGTTTTACCAACGATCAAATTACTGTTTGCACCAGTTAAAGTATTAGTTGATCCAAAAATTGAATTCTCGTAAGCTCTAAAACTAGTAGTATTAGAATTACCAATGATTATTTCCTGCGAACTCTTTAAATCATTGAAATTTCCAACTATGAAATTTTGGGATCCACTGAACATTCTGTTGGTTTCTCCAAAAGTAAAGCTTCTACTAGTACCTTCATTAACATTATACATGCCAACAACAAAATCTTTGTTACCTCTAGATGATTCATTTTCTAGACCAATTAAATTTACATTTGTAACTGTGGTTGCGTCATTTCTTGTCCCAACAATTAAATTTTCTCCACTTATATTATAAATATTATGATAATATCCAAAAATCGCTGAGTTTTGTGCTCTTGTGAGTGAGTTCATATCACCAACACAAGTTACAAATCTTATTCCAGATGTACAAAAATTATTAGATCCTAAAATAGTTGCATTTCTTGAAGCATATCCACTAAAAGCAGTTATATATTTAGGTTCAAATTTTACGTTACCATCTATATCATCTATATAATCTGCAAATAATATATTACCTCTTCCAAAAATATTCGAATCATAAATTCCAGAAACATAATTTGCAGATCCAATGCTGGTATGATAATATGAATTTCTTATAACATTATCTATACCATATGCATAAGCTCCGTAATTTAAAAGACTTTCGTTACTGCATCCTATTAAATTATTTCCAACACCAGATGTCGATACGTTTCCATGTCCTATAACATATTCTCCAAAATCACCAGTAGTCCTTATTTCTGCGGTTGTAAGAACTGTGTTATTTTTTCCTATTAAAATACTCGTAGATGAATCTTTATCGAATAAAAAATTTGATTGACCAATTAAAAGTCTAGAGTTATAGATTTTATCTGCAGCTAAATCTGGTATATAAAGCCCACTAAATTTACCTTGTTCAAATGTAGGACTAGGAAAAGCTCTTCCATCTTGATGCGCTAAGTAGATGCCACTTTTATCTGAACCAAACTCAGCAAAATTATTTTGTGGTTTTCTATAATTTTGTAGGTATATTTGACCAGTTATCATTTCTAGTTATTACACCTAACATTTCCAAAAAATTTACTTTACTTTCCTTCAGAAAGAATATCTTTTGATTTTTTATCTAAATTAACTAAATTTTCTGAATTTTTTGGTAACTTAAACATAGACATATATTTTCTAAATTCGCTTGTTAATCTTTTTGTGAGAGTTTCTCTATTATCAATAGGAATTAACCCAATTTTCTTCGCGTGATCTTGTAGATCGCTCTTATTGAGATCGTTTAAATAATTCAAGTAATCCTGTAGATTTGATGTTTTATACTTACTAGACCCGTCATCACCCCAGATTTGATCTAATGTTTTGTATTGAGTATCTTCTATTTTTCCATGAGTTTGGGAAAGTTCTTGTAGTTTTTTTATTGGTTTTGGCATATTATCTCCTTAATTATATTATAGTTGCAATAAATTAAAAGTCCAAAGTATTTATACAAAAAAAGACCCAGTAGGGATTATCCTACTGGGCCTTTAAATTTAATCTAATTATTAATTAGATTTTAATTCCAACGATTGCACGAGCATCGATACAAACGCGACCCTCTTCGAGAGAACCGTAGAAACCAGTTTTCTCAGAGCGAGCGGCGAATTGATCATCTGGAAGAACAGAGAATGTTGAACCAGAATCAGCATTACGAGCGATTGGACGAACAAACGCTTCTTTGCTTAGATCAAGACCGATGGCTAATTCGTGAGTTGTAGAAGCAAAACCGTAATCGCCTTTGAATGCACCGAATAGTGCACCGTATTTAGCATTTACGCCTAGTTCTACTAGCTCATGAATTGTAACTCCGTAGAGTGATTCTGTGCCAGCGCCGCGATAGATTTCTTCACGAGCTGAATCAGGAAGATTTGTTCCTCCACCTGTAGTGAATGGTTGATAAGCAAATGAGCGAATATCTTCTTTAACCTCTGGGCTAACAAATAGATCTGTTAATCCGTAGGTATCAATTGTTGTTCCACCAGCAGAAGATGTGTTTAATCTTTTTACTAGTGTCATTAACTTATTAAGGTCAGCTAGAGCGAATGATCCTGCTGTAGTAGCTCCAACGATATGACCGTTGGAAACCAATGCGCCAGATCCTGTTCCAGGGGTACGAGCTTCTGCAAGAGCTTTAAGTACTACTGCCCAAGCGTTACGTTCTTGTTTTACGAGAACTTCGTTGGTCATTTTCTCTACGGCTTTGCTTACTACGTCAATACGACCGCGACGAGCATAACGCTTCAAGAAGCTGACTGCTGCATCTAAACGGTAAGTAGAGACTTTAAGTTCGTTGAACCCTTCGACTGCTGAAGATGGAAGACCACCTGCTACATTTTGACTCCAAACTGTAACATAATCTTGACCACTTTGATCATGCCATAAATCCAAAGGAAGACTGGGATTATCGTCTTCATCATATGGAGCATCGCTATAAATTGCACTTGCTGTTCCAGCTTGCATTAGCACTTTGCTAACAACTGGTCCAATAAATGCTGCAAAAGCTTCGGTGGCTTCACGAGCTACAGCAGTATCTCTACTGCCCATAGCTTTTACAAGCTCAACTTGCTCTGGTGTATTTTTGAGTTTAATTTTCATTTTATATTTTTTCCTTAAATTAGAAGTTAAGCTTAACTAGAGCAATACCATTTACTGGCTTGCTTAGTAAAGTTCCAACTTTATTAGCAGGTGTAGCACCATTTGCAGTGCTGTCTACTGTGCTGAGTTCTCCAGCGCTTAGATTGCTGATGAAAACTCCTGCACCAACATTAGCTGCAGAAGAGATTTCAGTTCCGCTATAGACGATAACTCCTCTAGTAAGAACTGGAACTCCTTGACCACTAATTACAACGCCTTTTTCACTGGCTTTGCGTGGATTGAAAACTAGTTTTTCGCCGTTTTCATCAAGTTCTTGGGTGCTCATTAGGGTAATGCCAAGAGGGGCAGAACCAGAATTAGCAGCTTGAACTTTAGCTGTTAAAACGTAACGGTTAGAAACAACGTTAGATAATCCAGGGATAGAAAGTGTTCCGCCTAGATCAACTGGGATTGTTCCGAGGAAACCAGTTCCACCAAGTGCTGTTGAATCAGTTACTGGTTGAAATCCGTTTCCTGCGACTTTAACTACTGTGCCTGCGGTAGCAATAACGCCATTAGCGTCTTGCGCACCATCAAAAGCAAATAGATTGACTACATCGTGTTCGCTGTAATCTCTGTATGGTCTGAGTGTATGTGCCATATATTATTTCTCCTTATTTTATATCAAATCCTTCAAAACCAAAAGCTTTGCTGTATTTTTCGCGTAGCGAAACATCAGCGGTTGCTGTTGAGTTTGGAATAGAATTTTTCTCAACGTTAGAATTGTCGAGAACTTCATCTACAACTTCGGTTGCAGATTGTTCTGAAGATGCTGAAGCTTTAACTTCTTCTTTAATTTCAGAAGCTTTAGCTTTTTTCATTTCTTCTTCTTTTGCTTTTTTAGCAGCTTTATTTTTTTCTTTCATAAGAACTGTCATCTTATTTTTGTAAGCAGCAAAAGATTCTTCATTTAAATCTTTAATATCAGTAGCAAGAACTTGACGATCTTCATCAGATAGATCAAATTCTTCATCAAAAGATGCCATTCTTAGATTGAAGGCTTCTTCGTTAGCTTTGGCTACTTTTTCTTCTTCGAACTTAATTAAAGCAGCTTTGACTCTTTCGAGTTCTTCTTTAATCTTTTCGCTTTCAGCAGAAAGAGCTTCATATTTTTCGTTAGTAGCTTTGATAGAGAGATCTTTTTCATTCTTCTCTGCTACGAAGACTTCAGAAGCTTTCTTTAGCTCTTCTTGAATAAAATCGGTTACGCTAGAAGCTTTAACTTGCTTCAATAGCTCATCGGTTATTTGGTTGATATTTTCTATTTTCATAATTATTCTGTTTATAACTCCTTCTTGGTTTACAGTGTTTTTATCGTTTTGTGAAATGTTATTTTCATTAATATCTGAAGAATCAGATTCGTCTTCTTTTGATTTAAAATCAATAATCGCTATTTCATTGTTATCTTTTACAGCAACACCTTGTACATCTGCTGCTGGATTAGCTGTTAATCCTATGCCTAGTGGAATAACACTTCCTAAAACTTGGCGATAAATAGATGTATTTTTATCTATTTTACCAGAACCGCCAAAAGCTTTTAAATTTTTCTTTAGCTTATCTTTTTGTTTTTCGTCAGATATGAATTTTGCATCTTCTAAATTTTTATTATCATCATTAAGAAGAACTAAATCATATTCATTAAATCCAAGTTCCCAACTAGCACTAACATTCATGTAGTTTTCGCTAGATGGATCATTACTATCTTCAATAAGATTTGATAATTGAGGATTTATAATCTTCCAGATTACTCCACCAAGAGTAATATAAAATGGCTCTTTCATATCTTTAACTTCGTCTTCTGTGAGGATATCATTACTGCCAAATTTACTAAAATTAGCAGCTAATATACAACCAACTACTTTTGTTCTATCATGTTCTACATTAATTGGTTTATTAATAAAATTTTTAACTATCTCTGCTGCTGTCAATGAATCGACAACATCACCATTTTTATTTACTCTATTAATCACACAAGCATCAAAAGCAATAGGAAGCAAATCTATATTTTTTTCTGTATCAATTTCTGGAAGGAATTTTCTTAAATTATTAATTGAAGCTAAAGAAAGATATTTATCTTTTTCTTCACTTACTAGAGGTTTTATTTTAAGATTTGCAAATGTAGTTGTAAATTGAAAATTCATATTTTTATATATTATATATCTAGCCCGTAAATAGTTACACCATCTTCTTCATCTTCTAGATATAACTCTTCGGCACTATTAAAATCAAAATCATTTAAATTGTAATTTTTAATATCTTCTTGCGCTTCTTTAAAGTCTTCTTCGTTAGGTTCAAAACTAATTTCAATTATGTAATCATTTGTTGAAGCACGAGCAATATCACTATCAGCTTTGCGGTAAGAATCTTTTACTGATTTTCCACTTACCATTCTTAAAAATGTATTTACTCTTGCCATCGCCCAAGAAACTCGTGATTGTCCTGGTCTGTGAGAAGAAGAAAATGCACCTGCGCCACGACGAAATACTTTTTTCAATTGCCCTAATGTTACTTTTTTCTTGTTTTTGCTATTATGTTCTTTTACTTTATTTTTAAGAGCTTCTACTATTTTTTTAGAAAATTCAATTGCTTTATCACTTTTCGTACCTGCACTTCCAGGCTTATTACGAGAAGAGCCTTTTTTTCTTTCTGAAGGTTTTGATGGTGTTTGAGCGGAAGACTTTGGTCCAGATCTTTTGGCTTTAATCAAGTCAAAACCGTATTGTTCAGAATTGTAATTCATATTCTTATATATAATATACACCCAAACGCTATATTTTTAATTGATTTTAATTATTTTTTATATAACTCTTTAGAAACATCATCTGCAGAGCCCATTGTTGGTGTTTCTGGGTATTTAGTTGGTAACTCTCTACTATCTAAATTCGGCTCTGAACAAGATATTAATAAAAATAACGGCAATATTAATAATAGTTTTTTCATAATACCTATTACACTAATGATTGTTCTATTAATTTAGCTTCTGCATCTCTTCTTCGACTCATGCCCTTTTCTATACTTCCACCAATCCATATTCTTTTCATATTTCTTATTTGATTAGCTATAAAAGTTAATGCTTTTTGATCATAATTAGACACTAATTTCATACCATCTCTTATTAATTTCATTTCGCGGCGACGATCACCTTCAAGAGCATTACCTCTATTAAATACAAGACTAACTAATCCTCCTTTTGCATCTTCTGGAAGATTATCGAAATTAGGAAAAGTATCTTTTGTTAAATTATAAAATTTTGTTACTGTTTTATTATTAAAAACTTGCAGGGATAATTCCCAAGGAATAACTATATCTTTTAATCCTCTTATAAGATTTTTGGTATTATATCCTTTGATGCCAACTACTTTATATAATCTATCAAAAATTTCTTTAGGAAGATCTTTCCAATCTTCACTAAATTCTGTTTTGTTTACATAACCTAAATCATAACCAACTCCAATTGTGACTCCACTTTGCTCTCCTGGCCATGCTGGATTTTTTAAAAATTTATTGTAATAATTTTCTCCACCACCAACTTCAAATTCTAAAATAAGATCAAGAGATTTCTTTGAAAGCATTTTTACATTTTACCATTCAGCCATGGCAACTCTTATCCAATTATTTTCCCCATCCCCATAATAAATATAGTTGCCATCTGAAGCTAATTGTCCGTTTGAGCCTGGAGATGATACCGTCGAAGGATAATACGTACTATAAGGATCATACAAGTTTAAAAGTCCACCTTCTGGCGGCGTAGCATAAGGAAGGTAAGTCGATAAACCTCCTAATCCTTGGTTTTGTTTAGAAATCAAAAACAAATTATTTTTTGCTTGATTATAAGAAAAAGAAATTTGGCCCATTTTGTTACCATTCAGCTAGAGCTACTCTAACCCATAGATTAGTACTTTTACAAAAATAAAGATAATTACTATCTGCAGTAATTTGTCCTGCTGTTCCTGGAGACGTTGAAGTTGTTGGAACATAAGTTGTATCCATTACAAATCCACCATCATATCCAGAGCCAGCTCCAGAATCTGTAATAAAATCTGCTAAGAACTCTTCAGTTGTCATTCTATATTACATTACACAATTTTATAACTTATTATTATAATTTTTATAATTACACATATAATATTAATTATTAATTTTATCTATTGTCTTATCTATTATATTATCTTGAGGTACTTTTTCTTTTAACCAGGAATTCATAAGACCAAAATAAACAAGATGTTCACTACTAATAAGAAATAATTCATTGCCAAAATTATCTTTGTAAGGAGTTATTCCAGAGTCTTCAGTTAGATCAATTGCTTTTTCTTTTTTGAATTTAATTCTGTACATTTTAATTAAATTATTATATCGTTCTCTCGCTTGACGAGTAATAAGTGCATCATCACCAACAAAAGAAATTAATCCACCATTATCTTTATCATATTGCTTTGGAGTAGTTGCATCATAAGATGATTTGTCATCTTGTATTTTATTTGGTGTCACAGTAGCACATCCAACAAGAAAAAAATTAAGAACTAATATGCTTGCGAGCTTGTTCAAGGTCTTTTTCCTTTACTGCATTTTCGATTTCACTTTGATGATCAACTTCTTTTTGAGCTTCTTGGCGATCTTTCATTTCTTTCGTATTCTTTGCGCCGAATACATTATTGATTGCTGCGAATATTCCAGAGACTGCTGAAAGTAATGCTTGGAGTATTCCAGTTGGCATGATTACTCTACGTAACTTGCTGTTGCATCCTTGCATCCAGAAGCAATAGCGTTAAGTACCTTTACTGCAAGAGCACCATTTCCATCTAATCTAGCAAATTGTTGAGCATAAAGATCTTTGATTACAGTAACATAATTTGCCCAATGAGTTTTTTCTGCTGGAAGATAATCGTTAAGAGCTTTTTGTAATTCTGCTGGAGTTGGAGCATTTCCAAGCGTTAGTCCTTCAACAATACTTGCAACATTATTAATCATCTTAGCTTTTTCGATTCTATCGTTACCAGAAACTGCTTGATCAAGAACAACTGTACAAGCAAGTATAACTGCGGGTTTAACATAAGGAAGAGTATTTTCCACGCTTGTTGCAACATCAACTTTTCCAGTATTGGTTGTGGCGCAAGCACCAAGAAATACGCTCAAAAGAGCAACTGCGGCTAATTGTAATTTATTCATATATTTTCTCCATTTGTTCTATTTTTTGCTTCACTTGTTTGAGCTACTCTTCCACCAGTAACTGCTGCATCTTTAACAGTTAATGCAAAAATAATACCAGAAACTACGGCTACTAATCTTGCTATGCCATTAATATATTGTTGTGCAATATCTGGAAGAAAATGTATTAATGTTGGATCAGAGTGAATTGCTATTGCTGATGTAACTGCTACAACTGTGATCACACCAGATGAACTAGATCTCCAATTGGGGCCAAATATTTTAGATAGCATATTCTTCATATTATATTACACTATATTATAGTTATTAAATTTTAAAATATCAATACTTTCTTTGTATTATTTAGCATACCATACAATACATTTCCACTAGCAAATAGTCCTCTTCTACCAAAGTCTGGATCAAGATCAAAATTAAAACTTAAAGTCGCAGTTTTATTTGCTCCGATAGAAGAATCATAAGTAATATTATCAAACTTGCAACCACTAAAAGACAATCTAGTTTTATCTACCCCTCTTTTAGAACTATTAAAATCAACCACAATATTATAATCATCATCTCTATTTAATGTATCAAAAAATGAACCAGATAAAGTTTGATCTACAATAAAACTTGTATTTAATTTTCCATTAACTGGAAACTCTATTTTTCTTAGTAAAGGCAATTTATAATTGATTGCTCTATAAGCTTTTCTATTAAAAGATAATGAATAATCTAAATTTTGAATTGTGTCTGTGTAAAATAAAACTCCCGTTCTATTATTTGTAAAGAAAGAGACATTTGCATCTCCTGGTAAAAGAATGTTTTGTCCACTAATTGCAGTTTGATTATAATTTAAACTTTTTGGCACAATAATAGTTTCATGATTTTGTATATTAATTCCACTTGATACATTTAAATAAGAGTATTTTATTCCAGATCCGCTTGTATAATAAGTTATATTATCTGCAACATAACTTTGATTTACCTCTGGTAAATTACCAATACTAACATTAAAAGAATATTCATTAAGGTGACAATTTTGAAAATGAATAATATCATCGTTTTTACAATTAGAATCAATGACTTGGGTTTCATTTGTTGGATTTATTATTGAATTATTAAAAGTTGCGTTATCAGAAAAAATATCATTGTTGTTTTTGCCTACAACAAGATAAAAGTCTCTTTTGTTTAAATTTTCACTATTTGAACAAATTCCAGAAAACATTGGTAAGTTTGACCCAGAAAAATGATTAACATCAAAATCTAATCTATTTTCATTTGTAACTCCATCGGGAATATAAGAAAAATTAAAAGTTACTTCTGGTGGTCCAGAAATTCCACGAAATATATTTTGTTTTTGTCCAAACCCTTGAGCGTTAGATCTTGGTTGTTGAATTGAATAATTAAAATTTTGTATCTTTTCTAATCTTTTGAGAATAATATTATTAGCTAAGTAGTAATCAGAACCAGCTTTTTGTTCTCCGCTATATGGAGCAACATATAAACCTTCTACATTGTAGATTATTCTATTTCTTGCCATAACCTTAATCCTTGTATAGGATTACACTTTTTAAACTTTACTATGATATAACAATGAAGCCATGTAATTTGCAACTTGATGTTCGGCTGCAATCTCTTGAATATTATTAATTTGCTCTTGGTTTTGATCAAAAGGCTTCTCTATATAATCTTTAATTTTAGCTATCCAATTTTCTGGAACTTCATTAGCTATAATAATTTCAGATATATTTTCTGCATTTTCTTTTTGTTGATTGCTTAATTTTTTAACATTAAACTTTTTCCTAACAGCGGATTTAACCTCTTCTTCTAAGTTTTGAGATGCTAAGATATTATCTTTAATTTTAACAATTGAGAATGAAGCTTTTGTGCCAATTGGTTTTACATTTTTCGTAGATTGAGGTACTCCAGTAGAGCCAGATGGTCTCCCAGCCTGACCAGCTGCGCTTCCTCCAATAATTGGTTGGTAAAGACCTTGATCTCTTAAATCTTTGAATTTCCTCTGAGATTCTATAGATTCTTCTTGAGTTGGCAATCTTCCAGTATCGATTGCAGTTAGTCCTTCTTCTGCGGTTAATACTCCTAATTCAACTAATCTATTGTAGATTCTAGAATATTGAACATCATCTTTGATATCAATATCTTCAAAAACTGGTGTTGGAAAATTTTTAAAACCAATATCTTTGCTCATTCTTCTGATTTCTGGAATCAAAAATTCATTAATAAAGACTTCTCTTGCTTGCTTTAATCTTTGAACAAACACTTGAACTTTAATACTTGTATTTGCAAATTTTTCACTTCCTATGAGAATATTATTTAAACCAATTTGAATATCTCTATCAACAACTTCGTATTTTTGTGGCCCAATAAGATTGCCTATATCTGGAATAACAAACTCAGCTTTAGTTGTATAATCAGCAATAAGAACTCTTCCAACGCTTTGATTTTCAAATAAAGATTGCATTGCTTGTAAATTCTTTTGATTTACACCACCTTTTTCTGGATCCGTTCCCATTGTAACTAGAAGAACAGCTTGTTGCATGGTTCTTGTTACTGCCATATCCATCTTTTTCATTTCAAGCTTCCAATTGATATCATCAAGAACTGGAAATCCCATTGGAATAGAAAGAGGCTCGTAGTCTTGTTTCTTATAAAATACTGCTGCTAATTTAGTTTTATCTAGTGGTACAAGAATATAAGAATTACTTTTATTTTTTATTTTATCTTTAGTTTCTGGAGGAAGATTATCGTAAACTTCAATATCTTCATCTGTTTTTGGATCTCTTAATCTTTCTAATTCGTAATCACTTAATAATTTATAATATGTATTAAAAGAATAATTAACTGTACCGCCAACATAAACATCTGCTGGATTAACTATTGTATATCTAGCTGGAAGTTTGATTTCTCCATCCTGAGCTATAGATTTTAATTTTGAACCAAAAGTTTGTGTTATTTTTAAAAGTTGCTCATTAGTTAAAGAGGTATCAAATCTATAAGTGAATACATTTCCACTTCTATAATACTCTCTAAAGAATTGATCTTGGAAACTTGCTAGATTTATTTTCTTGAAATATGCTTCAAAAAATTCTCTTGATTTTTGACTTCCACCAGTTAGATAGATTGAACTACTAGAAAATTCACTCATTAAATCTATGGTATTTCTAAAAATAGCTACATTATAATAAGCCTTTTGACACAAAATAATAGAGTCTCTTACGTCTAAAGTAGAAAGATTTTTTACATAATTAGAATATCTAAAAGGAATTAATCCAGTATCAATGTTACTAAATCTATTTGTTTTTTCTATTGATGAAGACGCATTTCTTCTGGTGGATGTTGTGTTTGCTCTTATTTCTGAAATTTTGGCTCTTTTGTCACTTGAGTTATCAGATCCATAAACCATTAATGGGGTAGTATCTTCTTTTGGAATAGCTATAGATGCTTTTATTTCTTGAATTTTGTTTTTTTTGCTCATTTATTTGATGATATTACACTTATTTTATCATTATTGGGGTGAAAGTCTGGGATATTTCTTCTTTTGGTGCGTTTATTATATCATTATAGCACTTTAAACCCCAATTTACTAATAAAAGTGCAGAATAATTATCTTTTCTTGCTTTATTTGAAGAAGAGCTTCTTTTTAAATGTTGAGGCAGATCAAATGACTGAGTGCCTCTGGCGGTTGACGAGTGTTCTACTAGAGTGCATTGTTTTTTTGTCTGATATATAAAATCATCTTGGTTCTCAATAAAATCAAGTGTTGACCAATCTTTCTTGTCTTCTGTTTTCATCAATTCAATTGGAATACTCTGACTAAATTGAGATTCAAAAAAACTATCATTAGCACATGTTTTACTAGCGAACCATATTTTTTTATAATCAATTGATGCTTGTAAATGTTCGTTAGCTTTTCTAATAAAATTACTAGTGAAGACTTGATTAAAGGCTATTTTTTTATTTTCTAGATTATAGGAGTTTCTTGTTTTTCGAACTTCTTGATCATACTCTGGTCCTTCTAAATCAGAATTAAATTCAAAACTATTTATTGCTAAATTATTACTTTTAAACAATTCAGATTGATTACAAGCAGAAAGAAATACGTCTGCGCCAGCGTTATCTAAAATCATAAATACAATATTAAAATTAGTCATAAGGTAATAGAAATAATTAACATGATTTTTTAAATTACCTAATCCAGCATAAGTATGAACTAGTGTGCCAGTTTTATTTTCTTCATCTATCTCCATTATTGCCATAGCAAAATAATCCGCATTTGGGCTGTCACTCATATTTGGATCTATACCAAGTATGTATTTTTTTCCAGAAGATCCTTTCATCAGAGTATGCGGAGTTTCTCCATTTTTAATTGTGCAATCTTCCATCTTTTTTGCACTAAAATAACTATCACTTCCATCAGTAAATCTAGCACAATACTCTCTTAAAAAGCTACTATGACTTGATCCTCCATTTTGCGCTTCTTCAATAATGGTCTTGTCTATCATTTCTAATGGAAGAGCCTCGTAACTTAATTGAGAAATAAAATAAGAAGCTTCTGTAGTCTCTTTACAGTTAATTTTTTCTATCCATTCATTATGTGTTTTATAAAGGTTTTCAAAAGTATAGCTTGCGGAAGATAATGCTATCATTTTACTATTATTTTCAAATACAAGTCTGTCCTCCTCTTTCATTAATCCATCTTTTATTAAGATATCCTCGCTCTCTCTAATCTCCATTCTTTCTTTCATGTTTTGTGGAGCGACTAAGAAAGGCATTAAAACAGTTTTAATAATATCCTCTGGAAGCAGCAAAAACTCATCTAATACAAGTACATTTGCTCTAAATCCTCGAATTTTTTCTCCATTCAAGGGTATAGCTACTATACTTCCACCATTAATAGCCCATTCATATTGATCGTTCCTTTTGCTCTTAGAGCCAAAAGCTTGTTGAAGCAATTCTGCGCCCTTACTATTTACAATTTTTTCTAGGTTGTTAAATATGAATCTAGCTGTTCTAAATGTTGGTCCTGCAATTAAAATTTTTGTATTAGGTTCAAAAACACATTGAAGAAAGCAAAAAACAGCAGCTACGAAACTTTTACCGCAACCTCTACCCCAAATACACATATTAAAATTTCTAGCCATTAAAGCTTTTAAATGTATCTCTTGATATGGCGCTAGTTTTATACCACTAATAAGCTCTGTAGTAAAACCTAAGTTTGCTCTCAAGAATTTTACTAAACTAATTTTTGCTTCTTTATCATTTAATATCCCTTTTAATTCCATTAATTCTTTATTAATGTCGTGATATTCTTTTTTATATTTGTCTGGAGAATATATCATAAAAGTTTTAGATCATAAGCTAATTGAAGGTCTACTTCTTTGTAAAAACAATTTGATGTAAAAATTGATTCAATCACTCTCGTCATTTCTGCTCTTCCGTCTACAAAAAGAAATTGTAGATTATCATAGCTTTGCAATAATTCTCTAACATTATGGAATATATATTCTGGCGTGGCTTTAATTTTTTTACTAATATGAGGAAGATATTGAAAGCTAAGGGCGTTAGATAATTTTTCCTCTATTACTACTACTAGATAAGCTTCACTTTTCTTTGCTCGATCTATTTCATTTTTAAATCTATCAAAATTTTTAACACTTAAAGTACTAATAAAATCACTTAAACTTTTTCTTTCTATAAAGCATTTGCAATTATCATTGCTACAAGAATAATCTCCAAATGGTAGTGTTTTAATTTCAAATTTTGAATCAAATTTTAACCAGCTTTGTTCTCTTGTGTCAACATAAATAATTGATTTTTTGTTTAACTTATTTTTAAATTGATCAACTATATTAGTTGTATGAATAAATTTATTTTTTAACCCTAAATTAGCGCAAACATCATAATAGTCGTTGAATATCTTATTGTAAAATATAATTGATGGAGACATTATTGTTCTTAATTCTACTTGAGAAGGAGTATATAATAGATTTTTATCTTGTTTTCTTTTAGCAATTAACGATTTGCAATACTCTTGAGCTTTTTCAATAGGCTGCTGTTTAAGCCATTTTTTCATATTATTTTTATCATTAAAATCACTATTAAAATATTGTTCTTTAGTTTTAAAATTAATGAGTTCGTTTGTTAAAAGATCTCGCCTTTCAAAGTATGTTTGATAGTATTTTGTTTTATTAAGTTTGTATCCTTTTAAAGACATATGTAAAGACTTTTCATTTGGAAATTCTTTCCCATCTACTTTGCATATAACTGACATAATTTTATCCATTTAGAATATCTTCTTCAGATATTCCTAAAATTTTACATTTTAATTCATCCATAGAATCAAGTCTATTTATCTCTGTTTTTACAATAGCTCTTCTTAGTTCTGCCATTTTTAATAATTTTTTTCTAGACTCTTCTTGCTTCCACATCTCTACAAGATTTAATATACTAGCGTTATCTTTTATTTGTTTGCTTAGTCTATCGCTTCTTTTTACTTTTAAATCATTTAATAGTTTTTGTTGGCGATTTACGCAATCATTATATTCTTTTCGTGCTGTGCTACTAGCTTCTACAATAGCCATTGGAATTTTTCCATCTTCTTGAGTAGCTAAATCTATTTGATTTTGTAAAGCTGTAATAGTCTGTTGAATTGTGGATGATATAACTACTTCTGTAGCGAGAACAATGTATTGATCTACTTCTTCTTGAGTAAGATCACTTTTGTCATAAGTATATCTTAAAAAACTACTTTCAAATAAATCCCTATCATCTTCATCATCATAAAGATTAATTTGATGAGTAAATCTATAAGTGTTCATATAACTAATCAAAGAGTTTACTTCTTTTTTTTGTCTTGGAGTAATTTTTTCTTTATCAATTCCATCTAATATATATTTATTAATTTTTACAATCATTCTTTCTTCGCTTCGTGGAGCTTTATAAGTTTCTGTAGCGATATTTTCATTTGTATCGTTAAGATATTTAATATTACTAGGTATAGTTTTCATATAATCAAGAATGCTTCTAGTTTCTTGACAAAGATTTGTTAATGATTCATTTTTAAATAAAATTTTAGCTATTTCAATTCCTGTCATTGTAGCGCAATTATTGCTAATATATTCTTTTTGATCTTCTGTTAATTCTATAAGACCCTTGGCTTGATATTCGTAGCTTTTTCTTGGTTTAATTTGTCTTGCTGCAAGAAATTGTTTTACAGCTTTACCTTCTTTACTTCTTCCATCGAGATCATCTCTACCAAAAGCTAATTTAACTAATTCTGTTAATGAAGGTGGATTATCTGAACGATTATTCCATTCTTTTAATAAGCTTAATTGCTGTTCTTCTGTTAGTTGTGGTAAATCGTCACTCATATTAATTCAAATCAATATCTCCATTATATAAATGTTTCTTAACTTTAGTCATAATAGCTTTTTTTAGATTTTTAACTTGTTTGTATCCTATTTTTCGATTTTTTTCAGTTGTTTTATATCCCATTAAAGAAGCTGATTCTTCTTCTGATTTATGTTGAATGTAATATAAGTTATAAAACCTCCATTCTATAGGTTTAAGTACTTTTTGCATTTTTGTATGAATATTTTTTGCGGCTTTATCTATATCTATCTCATCTTCAATAATATTGTGAACCTCTTGGGTGTGGTTCTCTAGGGTTACTGCTAATTTAATATCATGTGCAGACTTTTTACTCTTTTCCCATTTTGCGTATAGTGGACAGTTACTACATTGATTGCCGTATATATTACATCCATCTTCATTTTCTGCTGCAGCGCATTTCAAACATGGTCTAGAATAATTACCGTAATTATTTCTTATTAAATTTTTTATTTGATTGCTAACAATCCTATTTATCCACGGCGCAAGGGGTTGCTTTTGATCATACATTTTCCATTTTTTAAAAATATGTATTCTTAATATTTGAGAAACATCACTAAAGTCCATCCATGCAAGTGTTGTTAAGTTCCACTTATGTCTTCTTTTGCTAATTTCTTGGTCAATCTCCGAAATTCTGCTTTCGAAACTAGATTTCGGATCGTTCATTAACTATCTCTTATTTTTTCTTAAAGAGCCAGCTTCTTTTGCAAAGTCTTCTAATGTTTGTTTTGGGGAGACTTTTTTGGCTTTTTCTTTTCTTCTTTCTTTTTTTGAATTTTGATCCGTAGATGTTCCCATTAAATCTTTGAGTTTAACTCCTCTAACTGGTTTGTCTAGCGGAGCTTCTATTTGTAATTTAGATATATTTGGCACTTCTTTAACATCTTGGTCACCGTCGTTATAATCAATATCGTAGTCTAATTCTGGTCCTTCAATATATATTTTTTTAGCTATCGTTGGTTTTTTAACTTGAATATTTTCTGCCACTGATTTAGTGGGTTTTTCTTCAATTTTATCAAATGGTTTAGCACAACTTGAACAAAATAATGGTTTTTTAATTGTGTATTCTGTGGGCGATCCGCACAAAGCGCAATATCTTTTCATTAACAGTATTATACTACTAATTTTGAATTTAATCTAAATAAATTAAATCTACTTCTCCTTTCTTATCTATTAAAACATAACTAGCCTTTTCTTCACAAAAACTTCCACTATTAATATATTCAAATTTATCATAGATATGCTCGGGCTTATGGCTATGACCACAAATAATTGAGTCTTTGTTATTAAATTCGCAGTATTTAATAGCGTTTCCTTTTATATTAGAAGTTTTTTCTCCTAATGATTCCGTTTTCTTTCTTAATAATTTAAAGAAGTTATCAGCAAATGGGGTATAGTGTCTAATAATGTAATATAGTTTAATTATAAATTCTGTGATACTTTTGTATTTGCTAAAATATATATCAAATATATCACCATGAACTGCTATAAATTTTTTATCTTTTATCTCGAATTCATACTCGTCTCTACAATCAAAACCAAGAAGAATGCTCATAAATTCTGCTTTTAAAAAACAATGGTTCCCAATTAAATATATAATTTTACTCTTTTTGCTTAATTTTCTTAATTTAGACAATACTTTCCAATGCGTTTTATTAAGTCTATTTAAATTATGGTGATCAAAAAGATCACCGACAATTAGTATTTTTTTTGCTTTTTCTTTTTTTAATACTTTTAATAATTGAGTAGCTTGACAATCTTTATCGCCAAGGTGAATATCTGAAATTGCTAGTACTTCGTGCATCCTAATATTTAGGATAATTTAATTTCTTCAGCTTTAGTTTCTGGTGCTGGAGGAGTAACTGCTGTATTGGTTGACTCAGAAACTGGGGCTTTTACTTTAATTTCAACTGCAGGAGCTGGAGTTTCAATTTTTTGCTCAACTACTGGTTCTACTTTAATTTGTTTGCTAGCTTCTTCTTGAGTTTTTTTCTCTTTGATTTCTTTAATCTTATCTGTAAAATCTATTTCAATCCCATCCCTGTCTGCTGCTTTGCTTTTCTCTTTAGGACCGCTATAAGTATTTAAACAAATTGCAACTTGTTGCTTGTTTTCCATTTTTGGATTATCTTTGTTAACTTTATGCATGCAACGACCCATATAATCGTTCTGTTTCTCGTTGTCCTTGGGTTGGGGTATAGGCATATTACATATTACACTAGAATTAATAAATACATTAATTTTATATATTGATATAATTTAAATGATCATTTTTGATAATATTTTTCAAAAAATCAAAATTTTTATTATCTGTTCCAGAGTTTTTACTATTTATATATTTATTATATTTTGAGTAATCATTAAGATGTCCACAAACACCTTTCCTGCCTGGCATATTTTTAATTCCAATTGCTAGATTATTATTATTTATTAAATATTTATTAAAAGTATTATTATGGCCGCTCCATAGCATTTGGTCTATAAAAATTTGATTATTAATTAATTTAGTATTATTTTCATGGTAGAATAACAAAAGCTTTTTAATAAATGGGTAGACTTCTTTTGTAATACAGGTTTTATATAAACTTGCCATATTGTGCATTTCACAAAGATAATATTGATTTGTTAATATATTATAATTTAATGAATCAGCTTCTCCTATTATATGTGTATTTTTAATTTTTAATAAAAAATCTATTATAGATTGAATAAAGTTTGCGCTATACCAATCATCATCTTCTATAAAAAATAAAATATCATTTTTTACTTTTTCTAATCCTAATAATAAGTTATAAGCTTGAGTATTTAAGCCTTCTTTCCATATGATATCTGATCTGATGTACTCTTGATTTAAATTTATTTGAGTTGGTATTTCTCCATCATCAACAACAATCCATTGAATATTGTCTTTAAATGTTTGATTTAACATATATTTCTCACAAAGAGAAAATGCGCGCTTTCTTGAACCTGTAGGTGTTATTAATGAAATGCCCATTTATAAATTATATGTAAATAAATTTATATTATATATTATATATTTTAATTGGTGTAATAATTTTGTATGACTATAACTAGTGGGCTAATTTGCGTAGCAGCACTTATTTATATCTTTTATATTATTGAAAGATTGAAAATAATATTAAATTCAAAATTATCATTTAGATAAATTGTATAAATTATTATATAATAATTAATTGGATTTTTATTATAAATGAAATTAATATCTTTTTATCTTCCTGGTTTTTACGAAAATCAAGATAATAGTGACTTTTGGGGTAAAGGTTTTACAGAATGGAATAATGCAAAACGAGGAACATCATTATTCCCAGGCCATCTTCAACCAAGATTACCTAAAAAAGAATTAGGATTATATGACTTAAATGACGACAGCATAAGATACAAACAAATGGATTTAGCAAAAGAATATGGTATTGATGCTTGGTGTTATTATTATTATCGTTTTAATAAAAAACGCCCATTAAGAATGCCTTTGGATCGTCATTTTAACGATAAAAATTTAGATATGCCATTTTTAATTTGTTGGGCAAATGAAAGTTGGACAAAAAGTTGGGATGGATCTCAAGATGAAATTTTAATTGAACAAAAACATAGTTTTGAAGATGATTTAGATTTTATAAAAGAAATTTCTCCTATGTTTCTAGACTATAGATATTTAAAAATAGAAAATAAACCTGTTTTACTTATTTATCAAACTGGATTATGGAAAGATATTAAAAAAACTGTTGATATTTGGAGGACTTATGTAAAAAAGGAATACGGTTTAGAAATATATTTAATTAAATCTAATGATTTTGATAACAATATTAATCCAATTGATATAAATTTTGATTCAGCATATCAATTTCCACCTCATGGTTTATCTTCGACATTTAGCATTTTATCTAGAAGTGAAAATGGCAAGGTTGCATATTACAATGAATGGCCAAAATTTGTTTCAGCACAAAATAATTTTAAATTATTTCGAGGCGTTATGACAAATTTTGATAATACCCCAAGACGTTTAAAATCTTTTGATCCTGAAATTAATAAATTATTAGATAATCCCTGTACGAATGGTGGATTATATTATGGAAGTACTCCAAAATTATACCAAAAATGGTTAGAGACTGCAATTAAATATACATTAAAAAATTTTAAAAATGACGAACAAATAATTTTTATTAATGCGTGGAACGAGTGGAGCGAAGGAGCTATTTTGGAACCATGTAATTTATGGGGTCATCAATATTTAGAAGCCACATTAGAGGCTAGAAAAATAATTATTAATGAAAGTTAGTTTGTTAACGCCTACTGGTGGAAGACCAGAAGCTTTTAAATTATGCGAAACATGGATGAAAAGACAAACTTTACAACCATATGAATGGATTGTTGTAGATGATTTTGAAACTCCAACAGAATGCACAATGGGGCAAAAAGTAATCAGAAGAACTCCTTATTGGCAACCAAAAGAAAACACTTTACAATTAAACTTAATGGAAGGATTAAAAGCTGTTACAGGCGATATCGTTTTAATTATAGAAGATGATGATTGGTATCATTATAATTACATAAAAAATATGATGAAAATATTTCAAAAATATTTTGATGAATTTGAGCGTTGCGCTTCTGAATCTTTAGTATTAAATAAACCTTCTTTGATTGCAGGGGAAGCTTTAACAAAATACTATAATATTAGAAATTATTCTTATATAGTTCATAAAAATGTAAATCACGCAAGTTTATTTCAAACAGGTTTCACGGCAGATTTAATTCCTCAAATTTTATTATATTTAAATATGTATCAACGAGAAAGATTTTTTGATGTAATACTTTGGAGAGAACTAGAAAATTGCCACAAAGTAATGTTTGTTAATGAGCACTCATGGAGCATTGGAATAAAAAGTCATCAAGGAAGAAATGGATTAGGAGAGGGTCATTTTCAAAAAATGAAGCATATGGATGAAAGACCTTTTAAAACATTAACTAATTGGATAGAAAAAAATGATATTGCGTTTTTTCAAAAAATACAATATGATTTTTATAATAATTTTTTTATAAACGAAGGTGATGAAATATTAAAAAATTTATGCATAAATGAAGAATTTAAAATTTCTAAAAATTTAAATAATGAAGAAGATAATAAAGAAATAAAAATTAATTGCATTAAAATATGGATTGAAGAACTTGAAAATGAGATTATTTTTTGTGCAGAGGTTAACTCTAATGATAAAAATGCTTTATTAGCTGTTTTTTATAATTTCGAAGGAAGCGCTTTTTTTGATAATAAAACTCATGTTTGTGAAATGCATCTTACAGAAAAAAATGGCATATTTAAATCAAAAAAAGTAATAAAACCTGATATTGATATAAAGATAAATTATTGTTTAAAAGTCTTATGAATAATATTATCTTAAACTGTAATTATTTTGTATAATTTAATTTGTTTTCATTAAACCACTTTATTAGTACTGTCGTAGTCTTTCATAGTTCTCGAGTGTGTTTCTTGGTACCACCCTTTTCTGTTTAGTTTGTCTTCCCATTCTTTTTTTGATCTAGTAAAAATATGCTTTATCCAAATTTTCTCAAGTTCAATTCCCTCCTGGCTCGGAGAACCAGCCCCTAGCTTGCCCTCTCCATTTGGTCTTGTACCAACCCCATGAATAATGGTGCCGTCTGGTTTGACATAATGTTTAAATTTTGATCCATATGCATCTATATGAATAGCGCCTTCTTTTAGTTTTGGTACATGGGCATTCAGATAATTCTCTAGGGCTTTAGGATTAACTAAACTTTTTACATGCGAATCGAAGCGAAATTGTTTGTAACTTTCAATAGGAACTCTAGTTTCAAATTGGGGGCTAGAGCCGTACATTCTCCAGTAAATGCTCAAACAATCAAAATCCCCATATTGTTCTTTTATACGATTAACGTCTTCAATTACATTTTTCGTTTTAGATTCATAATATTCGTCTGAGTCTATGAAAAAAATGTAATCAAAATGATCTTTAAATTTTTGACAAACTTTTGTATATAGTCTTGGTATGCAGCGGGCTTCTGTGGAAAGTATTTTAATACAATTAATTTGAGATCTTAAATTTGGATTAATGTCGTCAAGTGATTTAACATATTTTGAATCTAAGAAGACTAAATAATTTTCAAAGCCATAATTTTTGTGGTGATTAAGCCACTCTTCTAAGTGGTCTAATTCGCATGTGAGTAAACAAATTGCTATTTTAAAATCTTTCATGCTTTTAGATAAATATTTATTACAATTTAAATTTTAATGCCTGCAAAATTAAGCGCTTTTATCTTTTCCTGTAAACTAATATTACTTAAATTTTCATGATTATAATATTTATCTTCAAAATACTTCACATAATTTAATAGATTATTATTCTCTAAATTAGAATTTTCATATTTTATTAAAAGTTTTTTTATTAACTGATTAGCTTCAGTAGTATTTTGAATCTGATTATTAGTGTTATTTTTTAAAAACAAAGCCAAATAAAATATAGTTGGTAACTTGTCTGCATTTATTTTTTCGTCTTTATTATTGTATAAAATAGATTTAGCTTCTGGACTATATAATTCAAATATATCTTTTAGATAATTACTGCAAAGACCTTGTTGATTATTTTCGTAATTTTTTACGATAACTGGAAGACCGCTTTGTAACCAATAGTTAAAATGTATTTTCCTTCTATCTAAACTACGATAATAACGAGAAATTATATCGTGCTCTGAATAATCTTTAATCCTAAATTTGTCTCTTTCCATATGCTTTATAGCTGATAAAGATAAATCTTCAAAATTTCTTATTGATATCAATATTTTTACTGAATCAAAAAGTGGAGCTATTTTATTATTAATTAAATACAAAGGACCTTTTTCTATAAAGAGTATTTCTGACCAGACCTCACTACTCATAATAGTTAAAGAGGGTTTGTGTTTGTCTAAATCTCTTTTTAATAAGTCTAAATTGTAATCGAAATTTAACTTTTCCTTAGTAATTTTTTTTAAGATTGGATTAGGATTTTTTTCATGATCCCAAACACTTGCTGGAAATAATGAGTGCTGATAACCGCAAATTCCGACGTTTGGATAAAATATATTATGTTTTAGTAGTTCATCTCTATTTTTATGAAAAAAATATTGCAAAGCTGTTGTTCCTGTTTTATGCAATCCAACATGAAGTATTAAATCCATATATAAATTTAAAATTCTACATTCTCTCGCCAGTCGGGGATGAGGAGCGTTGCTGTATGTTTCTGTAACTGGACAAAAGTAACTTCAAGGGAATCAATGTGCGCATACCAATCGACATCGTCAAACTTTCCCATCTCGGTAGCTTTATTTACTGCTTCCTCCTCTGATGTAGCTTCTACTTCAATACTCACTTCTGAGATTTGGTTGCGTCGCAGGCCGACTGTGAATTTTTGAGGTACTGCGTATTGGGGTTTTTCTGTTTCACTCATAAAAAGTCTCCATAGGCCTCAAAATCAGCGCAATAAATGCTCTCGATTTTTTGACGTGTCGATGCGTTTAGAAAATCACTATATTCGGGCCAATCTGAGGAGGTCTCAGCTATCTTAAAGGAGTGCTTGGAAACATCGCTGTTGTTTGGTG
>Ga0247843_1003510_pt1 | contig 25556 bp, 22 predicted proteins | sample LaCruzMarch2017__FD_192420 | JGI IMG/M metagenome (GOLD analysis project Ga0247843, IMG submission 192420) | Freshwater microbial communities from meromictic Lake La Cruz, Castile-La Mancha, Spain - LaCruzMarch2017_8m | ecosystem: Environmental > Aquatic > Freshwater > Lake | place: Spain...
CGAGGTGATCGAGCAAGGCTTTGTCAGGTGCATCCTGGAGCGGGTTGGGCTCGGCGGAATCGCAACGGACGAGCAAGTGGAAATGATTCCCCATCACGCAAAAGGTCACCAACTCGACCTGCGAAAACGCGCACTGCTTCGCAAGAAGCTCTCGGAATTTCTCCTTGGCCACGTCGTCGAATATCATTTTCCGGTCCAGCGCACGGGAGATCAGGTGGGTGTTGATCACCGAAGAATGGGCGGCCTGGAAGTTGCGCGGCGGTCTCATGGGACGGGCAACTGAGCCGGGAAGTGGTGGCGATCAAGAACAATTTTGGTGCTTCGGATTACCTGATGATTGCGACTTCTAATGTGGAAAAAGGGTGGCACCAAAAATGTTGCCAAAAATGTTCGATATAGGCTGCCATGGTGCGCACCGCGGTATCCGAGTCCTCCACCTGCACGCTCTTGTAACGATCCTCCCAAACCGTGCCCTTGCGTCGCACCCGTCGGTTGTGCCAGCGGCTGAAGCGCTGCTTCAGCTCCTGCATAAAGCAGGGGATGTCCCGCATCCGGTCCAGATACTTCTGCCGCAACTCCGCCGCCGACTTCTCAAACCCACCCGCCCGAAAGCTCTCCAACTGCCAAGCGATCTTCTGGACCTCGGTGTCGCTGTAAATGAGTTCGAGGTGATCGAGCAAGGCCTTGTCCGGGGCATCCTGGAGCGGGTTGGGCTCGGCGGAATCGCAACGGACGAGCAAGTGGAAATGATTCCCCATCACGCAAAAGGTCACCAACTCGACCTGCGAAAACGCGCACTGCTTCGCAAGAAGCTCTCGGAATTTCTCCTTGGCCACGTCGTCGAATATCATTTTCCGGTCCAGCGCACGGGAGATCAGGTGGGTGTTGATCACCGAAGAATGGGCGGCCTGGAAGTTGCGCGGCGGTCTCATGGGACGGGCAACTGAGCCGGGAAGTGGTGGCGATCAAGAACAATTTTGGTGCTTCGGATTACCTGATGATTGCGACTTCTAATGTGGAAAAAGGGTGGCACCAAAAATGCATTTCACGCCCAGCGTGGACATTCAGCGCAGCATGAAAACGGACATCTGCTTATCCGGGACGATCGAACGCGTGGTCCGGGCCAGCGCGGCGGATCTGCGTGATTGGCTGGCGGAGGCGCCGGTTTGTGCGTCGCTAGCCCAGCACGGAATCGTCCACGTGGGGATCGCGTCGGTGGTGCATCCGTATGAGGTACAACGTCCCGACCTGAGCGGCACCTTTGTGATGGTCTGCACGGGCGGCGAAGGGCGGCTCTGGCTGGAAGGGGAGTGGCGGCCGATGCATCCCGGGCAGGCTTGCCTGGCTCCGCCGCATGCGTTTCACGCCTACCGGGCGGTGCCGCACAAAGCTTGGGACATCGCCTGGGTGCGATACCAAGAGCCGGACGGCACCTTGCCTTTGGTCCATGCGCGGGCCCCGGTGTTGGCGGAGTTTGATGGGGCTCCCCTCGCTGCGGCGGTTTCGGGACTGCACGCCGAGGCCTCCGGAACCGGTTCTCCGGCGGCGATGAACATTTGGGCGGACCTGATCCAGCATTACGCCCGGACCTTCGCCGCTCCGTGGCGGACCGATGACCGGCTGCGCGAGGTCTGGCAACAGGTCATGGATAACCTCTCCGCCGGCTGGCCACTCTCCAGGCTGGCCACGTTGGCCGGGATGAGCACCAAGCAACTCAGCCGCCTCTGCCAGCAATCCTTGGGCCGCACTCCGGCGCAACAGGTCACCGCCCTGCGGATGCAGCGCGCGGCGCAGCTGCTCAGCACCACGGACGACAAGGTGGAAGCGATTGCCCGCGAAGTCGGTTACCAGAGTCTGTTTACGTTCTCCAATGCCTTCAAGAAGCTGACAGGACGGCGGCCGAGCGAGTATCGGAGTCGGAAAGTGGGGCGCTGAGCAACGACACGCCGAGCCTTGATCGAAGGTGCGCTGCAGATCGCGAATCATCTGATAGATTACAGAGTTGAGCAGCGCGCCGAATGGATCTTGTCAAAGCGTCGATGTTTGCCATGCGCGGCCTCGGCCTTGGCTCTGGTTTGGACGCCGTAGGGTGGACATTTTGTCCGCCCGAAATCATCAAGTGCCGCGCCTCGGAGACTGCCAAAGTTCTCAATGGTTTGATCGGAGCTCTGCGTCTAAAGCCGATCTTGGCGAACGCCGAATCTTGGTCCTCGATGGTGATCACCGGCCGCACCGGTCGCATCAAATCCGGCGGACCCGTGCGTCCCCGTGATCTCAGCTCCCAAATCGCGTCCCCGTTCCCACTGCCAGCGGCATCCTGATCGACCCATCGATCGCCCGAAATCCGCTTGCCCCATCGGGGAAAACGCTGCATTCTGACCCGGTGAGGCCGAGCGGATACCACCGCTTGAGGCCCTACGAAGAAATTTTGTTCGGCACCTATGCGCTCAATCCGTCTTATATTTGGCTGGTTGCTTAGTGTGGTGTGCATCCTGCTCGGTGCGCTCTACGCCCTTTACGGCATAGGTGTCATCGCTTCAGCCGTTTACTCACCGTCGTGGCCGAAAGCCACAGGAACCATAGTCTCCTCAGAGGTTGCTGAGCACCGGGGAGGTCGTGGCATTAACTACACCCCGGAAGTGCGCTACGACTATAAGGTGGGTCAGGACACCTACCAAGGCTCGAGCATTTGGCTGCTAGACTACGGCAACGGTCAAGACTGGGCTAAGAGGATTGCGGATCAATTTCCCCTCGGTTCGTCGGTGCCGGTTTTCTACAAGCCAGATTCTCCCAAGCAGGGCATCCTCAAGGCGGGCACCAATTGGTACATGTTTTTCACCGGTGGCATAGGTGCGGTCGTGTTGGTCTTTGGGGTTGCGGTGTGTCCCTGTCGTAGATTACTTCAAAAGCAACGTTCAGCAGCCGAACACGTCAGTGGTGGCAACGGCGGCTAGCGTCGGGAGTTTACTTCGCTCTGGACGCCCCTCTTCCGCCGTCCCACACCTTGAACGTTCTCCCAAAATAGCAGCCCATGCCGAGCGCATACATTGAGACGACGATTCCGAGCTACTACACGTCTCGATCAAGTCGTGATGTCGTGCAGATTACTCGGCAATCGGCAACGAAGCGTTGGTGGGACAGCGGCTACTCTGGATTCGATCTCTATACTTCCCAAGAGGTTCTTGACGAAGCAGGTCGAGGTGATCCCGAGGCAGCATCGAGACGCTTGGAGATGATCGCGGAGATCCTCGTGCTGGAGCTCACTTCTGAGGTCGAGCGTCTCGCACGGCGACTGATTGACGTCGGGCTGGTTCCTGCACCCGTCGCTTCAGATGCCGTCCACATTGCCATAGCAGGCGCTTATGGAACTGTTTTTTAGTGACTTGGAACTTCAAGCACATTACTGAAAGGAGTTTCCTTTTGGAACCCTGCGGCCACCGTATCACCGTCGGCCTGGGGATGGAGGGGGTTCAGGGGGCGGAAGGGGTAAAAGCCATCCATGTTGGGATGATTTGAGCCCCTGGTGCCCGGTCCGTCAAGGTTTTCGGCGTCCGTGTGATGGATTGCGGTCGTTTCGGGCGTTTTTGGGCCGTTTGCGGGCATGAGGCTGCGCAGCCCTTCCTTTGGAGGACTTGCCTACGGGGTATTTCCCGTCGGAAGGGGTCAGTTGTTCGAGAACACCGGCCAGTCGTCCGGCGCCGTATCACCATCCAGGACCAGGATTCGGCCTTCGCCGAGATCGAGTTCGGGATGCGTCGGCTTGGGTTTTACCGGGGAGCCGTACTGCCACCAGATCTGCGGCGGTGGTTCGGTCTCCCCGGCCCAGACCCAGATGGGCGGGACGTCGGTCGGTTCGATGCTCTCGATGTCGTATGGTGGATCGGGCGGTGGTGGGAGCCTGACGACCCCTTCCCACAGGCCGTGGAGACGCAGAAAGAACTCGATCTCCTCGCGGCGGAGCATTTTGCCTGCATTCACCATCATGCCGTGGCAGCACGGGCATTCCATTGGATCGACTCCCCAGGTTTGGCGGATCAGCTCACGCCAGAGCGGTCGGAGTGCGCGGGCGCTTTTCGGCTCGGGGAAAATTTGGTGCCACCCTTTTTTCACATTAGACATTCGAATCATCAGGTAATCCGAAGCTCTAAAATGAGCATTGACTGCCGCGCTTTCTCGCCTCAGTTGCGGGTCCCATGAGACCGCCGCGCAACTTCCAGGCCGCCCATTCTTCAGTGATCAATACCCACCTGATCTCCCGGGCGTTGGATCGGAAAATGATCTTCGATGACGTGGCCAAGGAGAAGTTCCGGGAGCTTCTGGCCAAGCAGTGCGCGTTCTCGCAGGTAGAGCTGGTCACGTTTTGCCTGATGGGGAACCATTTTCATCTCTTGGTTCGGCTCGATACGGCTGAAGCCAACCCGCTCCAGGACTCTCCGGACAAGGTCTTGCTCGATCACCTCGAACTCATCTACAGCGCCGATGAGGTGCAGAAGATCGGCTGGCAGTTGGAGAGTTTTCGCGCGGGGGGATTCGAGGAGTCGGCGGCGGAGTTGCGCCAGAAGTATCTGGACCGGATGCGGGATGTCCCCAGCTTCATGCAAGAGCTGAAGCAGCGCTTCTCCCGCTGGCACAATCGCCGGGTGCGCCGCAAGGGGACCGTTTGGGAGGATCGATACAAGAGCGTGCAGGTGGAGGACTCCGAAACGGCGGTGCGCACGATGGCGGCTTATATTGATCTGAACCCCGTCCGGGCGGGAATTGTGGAAGACCCGAAGGATTACCGTTGGAGCGGGTATGGCGAAGCGGTGGCAGGAGGACAATCGGCCCGGGCCGGATTGAGCCGGTTGGTCCGGAATGAAACCGGCGACGACGCCTCGACGGCGTCGTGGGCGCAGATCCAATCTATTTACCGCTGCTGGTTGTATGACGAAGGCAAGGTGGTTATCGACGACGACGGTCACCTGATCCGTCGCGGCTTTGCGACCGAGACCGCCGAGATGGTGATTAACCGCCAGCAAGGAGCCATTGCCCGCCCGGTGCTGGTGAAGATGCGCTTGCGGCATTTCAGTGAAGGCGTGGCGATCGGGTCCAAGGCGTTTATCGAGTCGGTTTTTCAGGCGCGCCGGGAGGCGTTTCCGGCTCGGAGAGTGGATGGTGCCCGCAAGATTCAAAGCGTGCGCTGGGGCGGGTTGATGGCGATGCGCGATTTGCGCGGTTAGGCGTCGGATCGTCACGGAGTCGGCGCCGTTCCTTCAGTGCCCGATGAACCTAAAGACGGGGATTATTCGCCTCACGCAAAGACGCTCGGTGCTTCCACCCAATCACTCAGTCCCATCTGATCCTTGGCATGTGGTGCCGTCACGCCTATGCATGGTGCATCGGACGTCCATGCTTGTGCGCGAGATGGCTATGCGTTTTCAATGATGACTCATGCTTGGATCACCACGGCCTATGTATCGTGCATCGATGGCTATACTTGCGTGGCGAACGGCTTTGTATCGTGCATCGATGGCCCATGCTTGAGTCGCGATCGGCTATGCTCGTGCATCGACGCCTTATGCTTGAATCACGATTGGCTTTGTATCATGCATCGGTGCTTGTGCTTGAAGCGCGATGGGCTTTGTAGCGAACCTCAGCGATGTTTGGATCGGTGATCGGGACGAGGACGAGATTCGATTATGGGCGATACTCCGCCCACGAACTGCTCTTTTCCCAGACTTGGAAAGCTGCTGCCCGCTTTTGACTGCGAACATACCGGTTTCGTTGGTGAGGAGGGGAGGACCAACCGCGCTACCTCAGATTTGGTGTCCCTTCGGAAACTTTGCTTGAGCCCACCACATTCATCCAGCAGGAGCGGGAGATGATGCCGCCCCAGAGGCTCAAACGCCGTCGCGATGAACGGGTGCGCGGTCGGGGTGTACACGGCGTCCGTGTAGCAAGCCGCGGAAAAAAAATCGTAGGCATAGCGCCGGGCCTCCTGCTCGCTGCTTGCGGCTGACGGCGCTGGGAGGGTTACGATCCGCTCCTGAAAGGCTTTCGCATTCTGCCCGCCGTAGAGCGCTCGACTTCCATGCCAATGAAGCTCATCACCCGAGCGCGAAGGGCAGTCCGCAAGCCGGATTTCCGGGGACTTCCATTGCGTCTGACTCTGTCCAATTTCCGCCAATGAACATGCACCTCCTCAATGTCATGGGAGGAGACGAAAACCGTCCAGCCCTCCTCCTACGTAAGTTCGAGGAGGCCACGGATGAATTCGTCGCGCACGAGCGGGTCCAGTCCGCTGAACGGCTCGTCCAGGATGACGAGTTTGGGCCGATAGGCGAGGCTGCTGAGCAACGCGGCCTTCACGCGCATGCCTCGGGAGAGGTCCTTGAGCTTCGTGGCGGGCGGCAGATCGAACTCGCGCGCTAGGCGGGCTTCGAAGTCGCTGTCCCAGTTCGGATAGAGAGGCCGACAGTAATCGAGAAACTGCTTCACCGTCATCCAAAGCGGCAGTTCCATGTTTTCGGAGACGTAACCGATCTGCATGAACTACGCCGGACCGAGCTTGCGCGAATCGCAGCCGATGACCGTGGCGTTGCCTCGATCGGGGCGGTGGAGATTGAGAAGGGCGATGACTTGATTGAGCGTGAGATTGAGTTCGGCAGCTTCCTGGAGGAGCGCTCGGCACTGCGGGGGGATCTGCACGAGCCGTTCGCTTAGACCCGGCTGCTCCGGTTCGGTGACGACCGTGCCGATGCCCGGCCGCGAATTGAGCCAGCCCGCATCCTTGAGCTGGAGGACGACCTTGTGGGCGGTCGTCGGGCTGATTTTGAGTTCCTGGCTCAGCGTCCGGACGCTCGGGAACAGATCGCCGCGCCCCGGCGATCTGAGCCCCCCCCTTGAATGTTGAAGTGTTGCCCCGAGGACGCTATCCTCACGGGAATGAACGCCCTCGAGACGCTGCTCGCTCCTCTGCGCCATTCGCCCCGGTTGGTGGAAGCGGTCGGCGTTCTGCAACATCAGTTGGAGGAGGAAAAGGCCCGACGCCGCCGCTTTTATGAGGAGATGACTCCGGAACAGAAGATTGAGTTTATCGACGGAGACGTCGTGCTCCATTCGCCCGCCCGAAACAAGCACCTGGATGCGACGGGGAACATCTTCACTTTGCTCCGGACCTACGTGAGTCTTCACGGCCTTGGCACGGTCAAGGCGGAGAAGTGTCTCTGTGTCTTCCCGCGCAACGACTATGAGCCGGACGTCGTCTTCTTTGGGGCGGAAAAGGCCGCAAGTCTCACGGACGAAACGATGCGCTTTCCCATTCCCGACCTGGCCGTCGAAGTCCTTTCGGATTCCACCGCAGCCCGTGACCGTGGCGTCAAGTTCGAGGACTATGCCGCCCACGGCGTGGCGGAATACTGGATCGTGGATCCCGATCAAAACATCCTTGAACAATATTTGCCTGGCCCCGACGGCGACTACACGCTTCGTCTCAAATCAAGCTCCGGAACCGTGACCAGCTTCGCCATCCCGGGGTTTGTCATGGAGATCGAAGCCGCTTTCGACAGCGCGAAGAATCTGGCGGCGTTGCGGCGATTGATGGACTGAGCGGAGTGGTTCCCGCCAGAGGTCACCCAAGATCGAAGCGATCGAGGTTCATGACCTTGTTCCAGGCGCCAACAAAGTCGTGGATGAACTTCGTCTCGGCATCGGAACTTCCATAGACTTCCGCCAGGGCGCGGAGTTGGGAGTTCGAGCCAAAGACAAGGTCGATCCGCGTGCCTGTCCACTTGACGTCTCCCGTCTTGCGATCACGCCCCTCAAACAAGTCCGCGTCGTTCGTGAGCGGCTTCCATTCGGTGACCATGTCGAGCAGGTTTACGAAGAAGTCGTTGGTCAAAGCCTCCGGTCGCTTCGTGAAGACTCCGTGTTGTGTCCCGGCGAAGTTGGCGTTCAGGACGCGCAGGCCCCCCACCAGCACCGTCATCTCGGGCGCGGTCAGCGTCAGCAGTTGCGCTTTATCGATCAGCAGAGCCTCGGAGGGTACGGAGTATTTGCCTTTGAGGTAATTGCGAAAGCCGTCCGCGATGGGTTCGAGCGCGGCGAAGGATTCGACGTCCGTTTGCTCTTGAAGGGCGTCCATCCGTCCTGGGGTGAAGGGAACCGTGATCTCGTGACCAGCGTTCTTCGCCGCCTGTTCGATGGCTGCGCAACTGCCCAGCACGATCAGGTCAGCCAGAGAGACTTTCTTGCCACCGGCCACTGCTCCGTTGAATTCGCTTTGGAGGCCCTCAAGAGTCCCGAGAACCTTCGCCAGTTGGCTGGGCTGATTGACTTCCCAATCCTTCTGCGGTGCCAAACGAATCCGGGCACCGTTCGCCCCGCCACGCTTGTCGGAACCACGGAAGGTGGAGGCGGATGCCCATGCAGTGGAAACCAACTCTGAAATCGACAGCCCAGAGGTCAGGATCCTGCCCTTGAGGGCGGCGATGTCCTGGGCATCGACCAACGGGTGATTCAGGGCGGGAACCGGATCCTGCCAGATCAGTTCTTCTGCGGGAACCTCCGGGCCGAGATAGCGCACGCGAGGTCCCATATCACGGTGGGTCAGTTTGAACCACGCCCGGGCAAATGCGTCGGCGAACTGGGCGGGATTCTCCAGAAAGCGCCGCGCAATCCGTTCGTAGAGCGGATCGACCCGCAGAGCGAGGTCGGTGGTCAGCATGGAAGGGGCGATTCGCTTGGATGGGTCGTGGGCGTGCGGTACGGAGTCCGCGCCGGCACCGTCTTTTGGTGTCCATTGGTGCGCACCGGCGGGGCTTTTCGTGAGTTCCCATTCGTAGCCGAAGAGGTTCTCCAAGTAGTTGTTGCTCCACTGCGTGGGCGTCGTGGTCCAGGTCACTTCCAGGCCGCTGGTGATCGCGTCGCCACCTTTGCCGGTGCCGAAACTGCTGCTCCAGCCCATGCCCTGCTGCTCAAGACCCGCCGCTTCCGGATCAGGCCCCACGTGGGATGCCGGGCCCGCGCCGTGGGTCTTGCCGAAGCTATGCCCCCCGGCGATCAGCGCCACCGTCTCCTCATCGTTCATTGCCATGCGAGCAAAGGTCTCGCGGATGTCACGCGCCGACGCGATTGGATCTGGATTGCCGTTGGGACCTTCCGGGTTCACATAAATCAGCCCCATTTGCACGGCCGCTAGCGGGTTTTCGAGATCACGGTCGGCGGTGTAACGCTGGTCATCCAGCCAGATGGTCTCCTTGCCCCAATAGACGTCATGATCCGGCTCCCACGTGTCCTCGCGACCGCCTCCGAAACCGAACGTTTTGAAGCCCATCGTTTCGAGAGCGACGTTCCCTGTGAGAATCATGAGGTCGGCCCAGGAAATTTTCCGGCCATACTTCTGCTTGATCGGCCAGAGCAAGCGACGCGCCTTATCTAGGCTCACGTTGTCCGGCCAACTGTTGAGCGGAGCGAAGCGCTGCTGTCCCCGGCCACCGCCGCCGCGGCCGTCACCGGTGCGGTAGGTGCCTGCGCTGTGCCACGCCATGCGGATGAAAAGAGGGCCGTAGTGACCAAAGTCCGCCGGCCACCAGGCCTGAGAGTCCGTCATCAGCGCCGCGAGATCCTGCTTCACCGCCGCCAGGTCAAGGCTCTTGAATTCTTCTGCGTAGCGGAAGGCGTCTCCCATGGGATCGGACTTCGCGGAATGCTGGTGAAGGAGTTCGACCTTCAACTGGTTCGGCCACCAGTCTTGGTTGGAAGTGCCGCCTCCGGCAGTGTGATGGAAAGGGCATTTGGCTTCAGTTGACATGGGGGCTATTTGGGTTGGACCGAACGGGTCGCTATTTGCTGACCGCCGCCGAGCGGTTGGCGTTCACTTTACGGAACTTGAATGCGAGAGGATGATTGATCCCAAGCCTCAGCCAAAATTTTTCCGTTTGATCACCGCAACATCCTCACCGAGCCATAAGGCATGAAGGGAAATGCGATTGACCGGATGAAGAATCCATTCTTTGCGGGTTTGATCTTCCGGATCGAACAGATGATCTGCCTCACCGATAATGAAGCCAAAGAACAAGGAATCGTGCTGACGGACTCTCAAATCCGATCGACTTTGGTCAAGGCTCGGAAGCTCGTCGAGGGGGGCGATCCCAAGCTGCCGGATGCCACGGAGCGCGAGCAGATTCTCGCCTTTCTTGCGATGCAGATCTATCACGCTCCAGATGGCTTTGTGGAACAAGAGATGGACATGGAGGAGTATGCACGTTCTCCGGAACTGGAGATTTCCGACTGGGTGAAAGCGATTGTCTCGGTCGAGGCCTCGATCAAGGTCCGCGGCTCCAATCTCCCGGGCTCCCGCTCCTACCTGGACTTCGTCCATGGTTTCATCGCGGAGGCCAAGGGGAACAAGTAAGGCCAGATGGCGATAGGCAAAATGCCTATCCACGACAGGACCGCCGCCCGATACCGCGCCCGCCGGATCGGTGAGATGGTCCGTCCATGAAAATCACGTTTCCCCATCCGTTCGCCCTGGCCCTGGCCGTGGGCGGGCTTGCCCTCCCGGTGGGACTGGCCGTCCCTCTTCTCCACGCGGTGGAAGCTTCCGAAGGCGCGAAGAGTCCGGTCGCCCAAATCGCCGTCGATCGCAGTCCGGTGAACCGAACCGGATCAATGCCGGCGAGCTTCGCCCCGATCATCAAGAAGGCGGCCCCCTCCGTCGTGAAGATCGAGGTCACCGCCAAAGCTCAACCGGCTTTGAACCTCAGCGATGACGATCTCAACGGCCTCACGCCTTTCGGCGGAATCGATCCGCGCCGCTTCTTCGAGCAGCGCGGGATGGACCCGCGCCGCATGCGCATTCCCCAAGAACAGGGATCCGCTAGCGGTGTCATTGTCACTGGTGACGGCTACATTCTCACCAACAACCACGTCGTTGACCACGCCGAGAAGGTCCAGATCACGTTGCATGATGGTCGTTCCCTGACCGCCAAAGTGGTCGGCACCGATCCCAAATCCGACCTCGCCGTGGTCAAGGTCGATGGCGCGGCGTTGCCAGCGATCACCTTTGCCGACAGTTCACAAGTCGAAGTGGGGGACCTCGTTCTCGCCGCAGGCAATCCGTTCGGCCTCGGCGAATCGGTCTCCCTCGGGATGGTCAGCGCCATGGGCCGGGCCACCATGGGCCTCGACTATGAAGACTTCATCCAGACCGATGCCGCGATCAACCCGGGGAATTCCGGCGGAGCGCTCCTCGATGCTCAGGGCCGCCTCGTCGGGATCAACACCGCGATCCTTAGCCGGAGCGGCGGCAACGACGGGATTGGCTTCGCGATTCCCTCCAACATGGCCCGCGGCATCATGGAACAACTGATCGCCACCGGCAAAGTCGTCCGGGCTTCGCTCGGTGTCATGATCCAGGATTTGACTCCGGAACTGGCCAAGCAATTCCAGGCTCCTGGACAAACAGAAGGCGCTTTGGTTGGCGATGTGATGAAAGGCTCCCCAGCTGACCAAGCCGGGATCGTCAGCGGTGACATCGTGACGCAATTTGCCGGACAACCGGTGAAGGATGCCCGCGCCCTCAAGTTGGCCGTCGCCAATCAGAAACCGGGCGAAAAGGCGGAGATCACCGTCCTCCGGGCAGGCCAACCGCGCAACCTCACCGCCACTCTGGAAAGCCAGAAGAACCAAGGCGGCAAGTCCAAGGACGAACTGTCCGCCAATCCCGGCAATGGCGAAGGCGCCCTCGACGGCGTCGGCGTGGTGGACCTCGATCCGGCCAGCCGCCGGGAAGCCGGGATTCCCGCAAACATCACGGGAGCCCTCATCAGCCAGGTTGACCCCGGAACTCCCTCTTGGGAAGCCGGCCTGCGCCCGGGCGATGTCATCCAACAAATCAATCGCCAGGCGGTCACCGATGCCGCCAGCGCGATCAAGCTGACGGAGGAAACGCCCACCGCACCGACCCTGGTGCAACTCTGGAGCCGTGGCGGCAGCCGGTTCGCGGTGGTCGATGAGACCAAGCCGTCCGCCGGTTGAGTTCCCAGTCCCGATTCTCCATGCGACGCCGTCTGCCCTCGGGTGGACGGCGTTTCGCGTGTACGTTTCGCGTGACGAAGCAGGCCAACCGGAAGATGATGGATAGATCATGTTCCCCGATTCGTTGCTCGCCCGCCTCCATCGTTCCGGCGTGATCGCCGTCTTGATCGTTGACGATGCCGATACCGCAGTTCCCTTGGCCAAAGCGCTCCTCGCGGGTGGAGTGGATGCCATCGAATTGACCCTGCGCACACCGGCTGCCCTCGAAGCGTTGCGGCGGGTTCATCGCGAAGTGCCGGATCTTCTGGTCGGCGCCGGCACCATCCTAACTCCGCAACAGGCCAACGAAGCCAAAGCCGCCGGAGCTGCGTTTGGGGTTGCCCCAGGGATGAATCCTCGGGTCGTTGCGGAAGCGAATCGCATCGGTCTTCCGTTTGCTCCGGGAGTCTGTACCCCGACGGACATCGAACTGGCCGTGGAGCAAGGGTGCCGCGCTCTCAAGTTTTTCCCGGCAGAGCAGTCCGGCGGCTTGTCCTATCTTCGCGCGATCTCTGCACCCTTCAGCCATTTGGGCGTACGCTACATTCCCCTCGGAGGAATCACCCCGGCCAACGCGGAGACTTACTTGGTGGAGCCATCCGTACTCGCGCTGGGCGGTTCCTGGCTGGCGCCTCGCGAGGCCGTGCGCTCCCGGGACTGGTCCGCCATCACGACTTTGGCCCGGGAAGCGTCCGAGCTAGTCAGCCGGGCCCGGGTCGCTTGATCGCTTTTAGCGAAAGACAAGCCACCCTTCGGTTTTGGTTGCTCCGTTTGGATGGATACCCCGAAGCCTGCATTTTTTCCTTTCGCCAAAACCGAACTGTTGACCGGTAGGGTTTGTTTCGTCGAAGGATTCTGGTGGATTGTTGCCGAACCATTGTTGCTCTCATCGGATTGGCGGCGGGCGTGGTGCCCTTGCGGGGTGTTGGTCTGGAGCAAACCGTGGCGTCGTTCGTGGCCAAGGCGGAGTTGGGGGAGGGGACTCCGGCGTTGGTGGCGCAGGTCAGCGTGGTGGGTAAAAAGGAGCTTGAGGCTGCGGTGGGCTTAGCCAACCTGAAGGAGCGCCAGCCGGCCGGTGCGGAAACGTCATTCCGTCTCGCTTCAGTTTCCAAACCCTTTACGGCGATTGCCGTGCTCCAGCAGGTGGAACGCGGGACGATCGACCTGGACAAACCGGCGCAGAGTTACGCTTCCGACATTCCCTGGCCTCAGGTCACGGTGCGGCATCTCCTCAATCACACATCGGGCGTCCCGGAATATCTGGTGGAACCGTTTCTGCGGTCGAGACCGGACAATCACGACGTCTTGCGATCCCTCCAGAATCGGAAGTTGGAGTTCATCCCCGGGACCGATGTGCACTATCGAAATACTGGCTATGCCGCCCTGGCTCTCGTCCTGGAAGGCGCCTCCGGGGAGGATTACGCGGTCTGTCTCCGCAAACAGATTTTTACGCCGTGCGGGATGAGCCAGGCGGCGGTTCCGAGGTGGGAGTGGACCCATTTGGCGGGACGGGCGACCGGCTACGAGCGGCGCCTGGGACGCTATTTTTCCTCCGACAACGACATCTTCAACGGCGTGGTGGGTGACGGCGGAGTCTATGCATCTGTGGCGGATTTGGACCGGTGGCTGGATGCGCTCCATGGGGGGATTCTCCTCAATGAACGAAGTCTGAAGACGGCCTTTGCTCCGCCGGCCCCGCATCCGGGAGCGCTTCCGTATGGATTCGGTTGGGTGATCACCCGGATGGGGGACGACACCTTGATCTGGCACAACGGGAGTTGGTTGGGGTTCGATACCTTCGTGGGGCGGCTGGTGGGCAAGCGGGCCAACATCATTCTTTTGAGCAACGCCGGGTTGCACGGACGGGGAATTGATCTCGCGGATGACCTCGGTTTTCCCTTGGCTGAACGGCTCCTTGCGTCAAAGTAACCCTGCCATGCTTCCCCGATTTTCCCTCGCCTGCCTGATTCTCGCTGCCTTCTCGCTCGCTTCTGCCCAAGAGCGTCCCAATATCGTTCTCGTCATCGCGGACGATCTGGGGATCGGCGACGTGAAAGTTTACGGCGGGGACCGCTGCAAGATCGAGACCCCGAATTTTGACCGGCTGGCCCGGGAAGGCGTCCGTTTCACCGATGCCCATGCCACGGCCTCTTTCTGCATCCCCTCGCGGATGGCGATGATGACGGGGCGCTACGCCTGGCGCTGCGCGGAACCCGACGCCGCCACCGACGGGCCGTGGGGATACCTGATGCCGCGCTTTGAGCCGGGCACCCCCACACTGGGGACGGTCTTGAAGCGTGCAGGGTATCGAACCAATTATGTCGGCAAATGGCATCTCGGGACCGTGATGACGACCCTGGACGGCAAGCCGCAGGGGCCGGAGAACGTCGATTTTGGCAGCCCGTTGCAAGTGGGGCCGAACGACCACGGATTCGATTCCAGCTTCATTCTGCCAGGATCGCTGGACATGTTCCCCTATGCCTTTGTGCGCGACCACGAATGGGTGGGCCCAGTGACGGCGAAGAAGGGCTTTAGCGGCTTCAACCGGATCGGACCGGCGGCGGAGGATTTCGAGGATCATCTCGTCCTCGATACCTTGGCCGGCGAAGCCGAAGCGTTTCTCAGTGAGGCCGCAAACAACAAAGAAGAGCCGTTCTTTCTCTGCCTCGCCCTGACTTCCCCTCATTCGCCGATCAGCCCTGGCAAGGCCTTCCAGGGCAAGAGCGCTCTCGGACCTTACGGGGATTTGGTGATGGAAACCGATCATTGCCTGGGCCGGGTGCTTGATGCCTTGGACCGGACTGGCTTGGCCAAGGGAACCATCGTGGTGGCCACCTCCGATCATGGCCCGGCTGCCTACGCCGGGAACAAGGCGGAATCGCCCGGGCAGTTCAAGGAGATGCAGGCGGCTGGACATTTCTCCAACGGGACCTTCCGCGGGTTCAAGTTCGACATTTATGAAGGGGCGCACCGGGTGCCTTTCCTTTTGCGTTGGCCGGGCAAGGCTTCCGCCGGAGCCGTCTGTCCCCGGACGATTGGCTTGGTCGATCTCATGGCCACCTTCGCCGCAGCGGCCAAGGCCCGGATGATGGACGGGGAGGGGGCGGATTCGGTCAGCTTCCTCCCGCTCCTGGAGAACCCCACCGCAGAGGCTCCGCGCCGGACCTTGGTGATGACGTCCTCCAGCGCGTTCGCCATTCGCAAAGGACCTCTCAAACTCATTCTCAGTCCGGGCAGCGGCTGCGATGGCCAGTGGGGCAATGAACCGGCCGACGAAGTGGCCTGGCAGGCGGCGGTCGCGGCTTTTGGGCATCCGCCGACGCTCTCGGAGTTGGGGCTCCCCCAATTCGTGCAGCTCTACAACCTTGCCCGCAATCCCGGAGAAACCAAGAACTTGGCGGCGGAACAGCCCGATGACGTCTCCACTCTGCTCGAACAGATCGATACCGTGGTGGCTTCCGGCCGGACGACCCCGGGTGACTGGCTCGAGAACGAGCGCGTCGTGCAGTATTTCGCGAAGATCCCGGGATTCGTGCTGGCAAAATAAGTGATCCGACCGATCGGACGGATCCGTCAGATCTTGCTCATCCTGATTATGCCCCGCATCAACGACAACTACCTCAAACTCAAGGCCGGCTACCTCTTCCCTGAGATCGGTCGCCGTGTCGCCGCTTTTACCCAGGCCAACCCCGAAGGCGCCCAACGCCTCATCCGCTGTGGGATCGGCGATGTCACCGAACCGCTCCCGGAGGCTTGCCGCGAGGCGATGCACCGGGCGATCGACGAACAGGCGGACCGCGCCACTTTTAAGGGTTACGGCCCGGAACAGGGCTATGCCTTCCTCCGTGAAGCGATCGCCAAGCACGTCTATAGCGACTGCGGTCTCGAGATCGGCGCCGACGAAGTTTTTGTTTCCGATGGCTCGAAGTGCGACACGGGGAACATTTTGGAAATTTTCGGACCGGGCAACCGCATCGCGATCACCGATCCGGTCTATCCGGTCTATGTCGATACCAACGTGATGATCGGGAACACTGGCGATGCCGATGCATCGGGTGCTTACGCGGGCTTGGTTTACATGCCGTGCACGCCGGAAAACGGATTCGTGCCCGCGATTCCGGAAGGCAAGGTCGACCTCATTTATCTCTGCTATCCCAACAATCCGACGGGGGCGACGGCGACGACCGAGCAACTGCGGGAGTGGGTGGCTTATGCCCGGGCCAACGAGGCGATCATCCTCTACGATGCGGCCTACGATGCCTACATCGTGGAGGACGGAGTTCCGCGATCGATTTATGAGATCGAAGGGGCGCGCGAGTGCGCGATCGAGTTCCGGAGTTTCTCGAAAACGGCGGGCTTTACCGGGGTGCGTTGCGCCTATACCGTGGTGCCGCGGGATTTGAAGGGGAAGACCGGGGAGGGGAAGGATCAGTTGATTCATCCGCTCTGGGCACGGCGCCAGACCACGAAGTTCAACGGCGTCAGTTACATCGTGCAAAAGGGGGCGGAAGCCGTCTTTAGCGAGGCGGGACAACGCCAGATCGCCGCCTTGGTGGAACACTATTTGGGCAATGCTTCCCTGCTGCGCGCCGCCTGTCAGAAGCGTGGCCTTGCCGTTTTTGGCGGAGTCAACGCACCCTACATCTGGGTAGCTTGCCCGGCCGGGGTCACCAGTTGGGATTTCTTCGACCGGATGCTGCGTGAGATCAATGTTGTCATCACCCCCGGAGCTGGCTTCGGCGCTGCGGGCGAGGGGTATTTCCGGATCTCCGCCTTCAACAGCCGGGAGAACGCCCAGGAGGTCTGTCGCCGGATCAGTGAGGAACTGGCTCTGTGACTGAGTCTGTGGAGTGCGGAAGTTTGGTTTTTTTGGATTGCCGTTGCCAAGAAACCTAAGGTGTCATAAATATTTTGTAATGCTTCACCTGACCGTGCATCACTCCGCATTGGAGGGAACCGAATACTGGCTTACCCGGCCCGTGATCACCGTCGGCCGCAGCGGGAACAACGATGTCGTCATCGATTCCCTCGGCGTGGCTCCCAATCATGCCCGGCTTACCCTGACGGAGAATGGAAAATCCTATCTCATCGAGGCTTTGGAGAGTCTCCTCGGAACTTTTGTGAACGGGCAGCGGATCCGCTCCGCCATCTTGGATCCCGGTGACCGGATCCGTTTTGGGTCGGTCGATGCCGTCTTGACTGACGACCCGGCTCCTCTCGGCGTGAGTCCCGGAGAACCGGACGGCGCGCGCCTTGCTGTGATCCGCATCGCGGAGCTTGAGGCTCGGCTCAAGTCCAAGGAAAACGAATTGGGCGATGTCTCCCGGGAGTTGGCGATTCGATCGAACGAACTGAACCGGGTTCAATCCGATTTGCACCAGACTCGCGCCGCTCTCGCCAAATCTGAGCAAGATTGTCTCACGCTGGACGCCGATTGGAATTTCCGGTTCGACTCCGTCACGGCCGAGTTACTGGATACCCGTCAGCAGCGGAGTGTCGCAGTGGAAGAAGGCATCCAGTTGCAGGGGCGCCTTGCGGACACCGAACGCCGCCTCTCGGATCTCGACGAAAGCGCCCGCAAACGGATCCAACGGGGGCACGACACCATCTCCGCCCTGCGCCGGAAAACGGCTCAGCAGGAAAGCGAAATGCGGGAAGCTCGCTACGAGATCATGAAGCTGCGCCGCGGCAAGGAAGCTTCAGACACGCTTCTCGAATCGATGAAGCGTTGCTACGCTCGGGATAAAAAGCAGCACAACCGCCTCGTCGAGCAGTTCCGTGAACGTGCCCGCCAGGAGAGCATCCGGGCAGAGCAGGCAATGCTCCAGTTGGCGAAAGTTACCGCTGGACTGAAGGCGGCTTCGGAAGCGTCCAAGGTGTGAGGCTTACTACTACTTGGGAGTTCCCTCGCTCTCCTCTTCCTCTTTCGCCGCCCGGCGCAGCATTTTGGTGATCGCTTCGTGCATCTTACGCAGCGGCCAGAAGATCCCGTCCAACACGGCGGCGAAGGCCCACATCACTGGTTGCGAGATTTTCACGACCGGAGTCAGGAGCGCTTTGATGAATTCGCTTTTGGCGTAGAGCAGCGACACCGCCGCAATCAGAATCACGCCGATGAATTTCTGCCAGGAGTGGACCTCGATGTGGAAGATGAGTTCCGCCAGCAAGATGAAGCCGACGTAACCCACCAGCAGGAAAGCGGTCTTGGCCAAGATGGGGAACTTGTTCAGCAGCGTGATGCAATAGCCTGCGAGGAAGCGCAGCGCGAGAATGCCAATGAAAACGCCCGTGTAGACCACCCACATCTCCCGCTCACCGGTAACCACATCTTTGGGGGCCAAGGCCACGGCGGCCACGACGTTGTCCAGGGAGAGACTCAAATCCATGATCTCGATTTGCACGATCGTCATGAAGAGCCCTGGTTTTTTGCGAGCGTTGACTCCGGTCTCCTCTTCCTCTGGCTGAGTGAGGTGAGAGCACATCAAGTAAATGAGGTAGGACGCTCCGATGATGTTCAGCCAGGGATTCTCCGCGATCCAGGTGACCACAGCCAGCGCGATGCCCCGGAACAGATAGGCACCAAAAATGCCCAATCGCAGGGCCAGCAATTTCTGTTTTCCTGGAAGGTGATTGGCCATGGCCGCGATGGCCAACGCGTTGTCCACTGACAGCAGCCCCTCGATAATGATTAACGAGATAACTACCGGGATAGCCGCGAGGATGTCTGGAGCTGTGATCATTGAGACGGGCGGGGCGCACCGTGGATGCGTTCGCTAGGATTGGGAAGCGGAAAATTCGCCGCCCTTTGCACGGCGCTTTGGCATAGATCTTTGCCCGTTCGTCCTCTAATGTCTGCCCCATGATCCGGGCCGCACTCCTTGCTCTCCTGCTTTTTCCCCTCCGCTCCATCGCACAGGAGGTCCCCGCCGGGGCCACTCCAGCTGAGCAACTCACCGTCGCTGCGGGCTTCAAGGTGGAGCTGCTGCGCTCCGCTTCGAAGGAGGAAGGTTCATGGGTCTCGATGGCGGTGGATGCGCAAGGACGGCTTTTCGTTTCCTCCCAGGGAACGCCCCCCGGTGCGGGGATGACCAAGGATGACGCCTGGGGCGGGCTTTTCCGGGTGACCCTCGATGGAGGCGGTCAGGTGGCGAAGTGGGAACGAGTGCCTGTGCCGGTGGGGGACGCCATGGGGATGCTTTGGGCGTTCGATTCCCTTTACGTGAGTGGCCAAGGGCCGGAGGGACGCGGGATTTACCGGTTGAAGAGCGAACCCAGCACCGATGCGCTGACCCAGTGGTCCCTCTGGAAAAAGGTGAACGGCGGCAACGGCGAACATGGAGCCCACGCGCTCGTCCTCGGGCCGGACGGGAAGAGCATTTACATCGTCCAGGGGAATTCCACCCCGCTCGTGGATGGCATCGAGGCGAATTCGCCCTTCCGGAATTATGCGGAAGACGACCTCCTTCCCCGCCTGAAGGATCCGGTGGCGACCTTCTTCGACAAGATCAAATCCCCCTACGGTCACGTCCTCCGAACCGACGAAAACGGCACGAAGTGGGAGATCATTGCGGGCGGATTTCGCAATCCCTACGACATCGCGTTCAACCCAGCTGGCGACCTGTTCACGTATGACAGCGACATGGAGTGGGACGTCGGTAGCCCCTGGTATCGCCCCACCCGGGTCCTCCACATCGTTCCCGGCGGGGAGTACGGATTCCGCGAGGGAACCGCCAAATGGCCGCCTTACTACGCGGATTCTTTGCCCCCGGTGGTCAACATCGGACTGGGCTGTCCGACCGGCGTGACCTTCGGGACAAAGGCGAACTTCCCCGAAAAATACCGAAAGGCTCTCTTCATTATGGATTGGACCTTCGGCCGAATCTTGGCGGTCCACCTCAAGCCCAATGGTTCGACCTACACCGCCGAGAATCCGCTTCCGTCGCCCTATCAACTGACCGGTCCGGCCAGCAGTTCCGACGTGGAGGAGTTCGTCCGGGGCAAAGGGTTGCCCGTGACCGACGTGGAGTTCGGGAACGACGGAGCCATGTATTTCACCATCGGCGGCCGGGCGACGCAAGCGGGGCTTTATCGGGTGAGTTGGGCGGGGGCGGCCGAGGCGGCTCCCAGTTCGGTGCCCCCGAAAGAAGTGGTCAAATCCGGCGAATCGACCGGGAAGGACCTTGGAAGCGATGACCGCTTCGTTCGCTTCCAGGCCCGGATCGCTCTAGAGAATGCCCCCGACCGGAATTGGGTTCCGAAGGTCCTCGCGGAAACTGACCCACGGACGGCCGTCACCGGGCTACTCGCTCTGGCCCGCGTGGGCACGAAGGAAGATCAGGTACCGCTGCTCGAAGCTCTCGGGAAGCTTTCGCTGCAAAACGGTGGGGAGGAATTGATGCTCGATGGCCTCCGTGTTCTCGAACTGACCCTGGCGCGGCAAGGACTTCCCGACGCCGAGGCTACCAGGGAGATCGCTACCCGGCTCTCCGCCGCCTACCCCGCCGGGAGCTTTGCCCTGAATCGCGAGTTGGTTCAGCTGCTCGTCAGCATCGGATCGCCTGATGTGGTGGAGAAGACGCTTGGGTTGATCTCCCGAAGCGAGGAGCCTGCGGAGCAGATTTGGTACGCGCTCTGCCTGCGCGAGGCGACCACCTGGACTCCTGGCCAACGGGAAGAATACTACGGATGGTTCGCGAAGGCCAAGGCGTTCCGTGGCGGCAATAGCTTCGGGAAGTTTATTCTCAAAGTCCGTGACCAGGCCTTGGAAAAACTCCCTGAGGCGGATCGGCCAGCGTTTCTCGCCTTGGCGGAAAAGACCGTGGAGGCTCCCAAGCCGGCGGCTGCCGTGATCGCCCGTCCCTTCGTGCAAATGTGGACGATGGCCGATCTCGAACCCTCGCTCGGTGGCGTTGCCAAAGGCCGCGATTTCGCCCGGGGCAAGCGGCTTTACAGCGAGGCGACCTGTGCCCAGTGCCACCTCTTCGCGGGTGGTGGCGGCACGGCTCAAGGAGGTGCGATTGGGCCGGATCTCACCGCCGTTGGCAGTCGCTTCAGTCCGCGCGACATTCTGGAGTCGATCATCGATCCCTCCAAGGCAATCAGCGAGCAGTATCAGTCGCTCATCTTCACGATGAATGACGGCAGCATGGCCGCCGGGCAGATCGCGGAAGAGAACCATTACCTGCTGACCCTCATCGTCGATCCCTTGACCGGGGCGAAGCAGAATTACCCGAAGAACAAGGTCGTAAAACGAGAAGCGTCTCCGGTCTCCCTGATGCCGCCCGGCCTCGCTGCCACCCTGACGCGGGACGAAGTCCTCGATTTGCTCGCTTACCTGCAGAGCGGCGGGAACGAGAAGGCCCCGAACTTCGCCAAGTAGGGGGGGGCGATTTTCCCTCGCCAGCGTTCCATTCATTTCCTACGCTCCGCCCCATGACCCGGGTCGTCTTGCTTCTTGTCACCAGTGTTTCTCTAGCCGCCGCCGGACCGAAATTCGACGCTCAGATCGTCGATTCCGCGATCGAAATCGGCTATGGCTTGGCCATTGCCGACGTGGATGGCGATGCCAAGGACGACGTTCTCCTTGCGGACAAGCGCGATATCGTTTGGTATCGCAATCCTGGTTGGGAGAAGCATGTCATCGCCCACAACCTCACCCTGCGGGACAATGTCTGCATCGCCGCTCGTGATCTCAACGGAGACGGAAAGTGCGAAATTGCGGTCGGCGCGAACTGGAATCCGGGTGAAACCAAGGACGAAGCGGCTTCCGGTTCTGTCCATTACCTCGTCGCTCCAGAGGATCGCACCAAGCTTTGGGCGTCCGTCACCCTCCCGCACGAGCCAACGGTCCATCGGATGCACTGGCGTCGCAATGAGAAGGGCCGTTGGGACCTCGTCATGCTGCCCCTCCACGGCCGGGGCAACGTCAAAGGGCAGGGAGCGCCGGTCCGGGTGATTGGCTACGAACTTCCGGCTGATCCCTCGGTCGCCAAAAATTGGAGCACTCGGGTGATCAATGAGAGCCTACACCTCTCGCACAATTTCGATATCGCCCGCACCCCCTCGGGGCCGGAGGCGATGGTGATCGGCGGAGCGGAAGGGCTTCTAACGGTGGCTCTCGGCGGCAAATCCGAACTCACCATCCCCGCGTTTCCTGGCACGGCGGGCATTGGGGAACTTCGTTACGGCCCGAACCGGATCGATCGCGGCCGCTCACTGGCCTACTACGCCGCGATCGAGCCGATGCACGGCAATCAAGTCGTGGTTTATTCGGTCGCCTCGGAAACGCCCGATACCCATCTGCCGGTTTGGCGTCGAGATGTCGTTGACGAAACCCTAGCGGATGGGCACGCCCTCGCCTGCGGCGATCTTCTCGGCACCGGCCGCGAGCAAATCATCGCTGGTTGGCGCAAGCCGGACGTGGCGGGCAAAGTGGGCGTTCGCCTCTACGCGTGGGAGGAGTCGTCCGCCAAATGGACCACCCATCTCATCGACGACAACGGCATGGCGGCCGAAGATCTCAAGGTGGCCGACCTCAATGGCGATGGGAAGCTCGACATCATCGCCGCAGGCCGCGCCACCAAGAACGTGAAAATCTACTGGAATCGTTCCACCCCGCCCGTCCCGGTGGCCCTTGATACCCGGTGGAAAAAGCACGAAATTTGGAAGGGGGATTCCTGCGCCACGGCCGTTGCTGCCGATGCCAACGGAGACCGTAAACCCGATATCCTCTTCAGTGCGGGCGGTAAAGATTGGCTTGCCCTCGCTCCGGATTGGAAGCTTGTCGAACTTTACAGCGGCAAGGACCGCACCCGAGGCTGCATCCATAGCGAGGCTCTCGATGTCGACCACGACGGGGACCCCGATTTCGTAGGTGGGGCGCGCATGGTCTATTGGCTGGAGAACCCAGGCGGGGCCAAAGCGGCCGAAGGGAAGTGGACGTTTCACGTCGCCGAGGACCAGATCACCGGGGTCCACTGTGTCCTCCGAGGGGATGTCGATGGCAACGGCACCGACGACCTCATCACCAACGAGTTCAATCCGGGCGGACCGATCGCGAACTCCATCATGTGGTTGGAAACCCCGAAGGTGCCCGACCAACCCTGGACACGACACGTTTTCGCGGCAGGCGATGCTGGGGGCGGCAACCACTACATGGGCCTTGGGGACCTCGATGGCGACGGGGACCAGGACATCGCTTGCGGGGCCAAAGGCAAGCCGTTCCAGCATGGAAATTGGTTCGCCTGGTGGGAGAACTCCGGTTCCCTTCCTTGGCGCAAACACCTCCTCGCGGAGGGGAGGATCGGAGCGACCTGCATCGTCCCCGCAGATCTCGACAAGGATGGCGACCAAGATTTGATGGCTTCCTGCGGCCACGGCACCGGCGTCCTTTGGTTCGAAAACCGGGGAGGGGGAGTCTTCCCTCCGCATGAGGTCGATCCGTTGTTGTCCGGACCGCACTGCTTGATCGCTGCCGATCTCGACGCCGACGGCGACACGGACGCCGCTACCGTGGGCAAAGACGATTTCCGGGCCGTTTGGTACGAGAACGACGGCAAGGGCGTCTTCAAAGTCTGCGACATCGATGACCAGCAAGCCGCCTACGATCTCCGCTCCGTGGACATGGATGGCGACCGCGATCCGGACCTCCTCGTGGCCGGGCAATTGAGCCGCAACGTGGTCTGGTACGAAAACCGGTTGCGCCAGCCCTGATCCTCGCGTTTCAGCGGTCATGTCAGGTAGGGACATTCTTGCAGTCGCGGGCGAACTGGGCATTCCGTCGTCCCTGGTTGAATGCTACGGTCGGGATCGGGCCAAGGTCAGTTTGGAGCACATCGCTTCCGCCCCGCAACGTGGGAAACTCATCCTCGTCAGTGCGATCACCCCGACGCCAGCGGGCGAAGGGAAGACGACGACTTCGATCGCCCTCGCCCAAGGACTTCGGCATCTCGGGAAAAGTGCCGCGCTCGCCCTGCGGGAACCGTCCATGGGGCCCGTCTTCGGGAGAAAGGGAGGAGCGACGGGTGGAGGCAAGGCTTCCGTGATTCCCGTAGAGAAAATCAACCTCCACTTCAACGGCGACTTCCACGCCATCACCGCCGCGCACAACCTCATCGCCGCGGTCCTCGACAACCGGCTTCATTTCCGCGACACTGAGCTCGATCCCGATCACGTCCTCTGGAAACGGGTCCTCGATTCCAACGATCGCGCGCTCCGCACCATCCGGCTCGGGGCGGAGGACGGACGAGGCATCACTCGCCGTTCGGGATTCGATATCACGGCCGCCAGTGAGGTCATGGCGATCCTTTGTTTGGCCGAAGGGATCGACGATCTTCGCGCCCGGCTTGACCGCATTCTTCTCGGCTTCTCGGCCAAGGGCGAACCGATTTGGGCGCGTGACCTGGAGATCACTGGGGCCTTGTTGGCCGTGCTTCGGGACGCACTTATGCCGAACTTGGTGCAGTCGATGGAAGGCGTTCCCGCCGTGGTTCATGGCGGGCCCTTCGCGAACATTGCCCACGGTTGTAATTCCGTCCTCGCCACCCGCACCGCGCTGTCGGGAGCGGATTACGTGATCACGGAAGCCGGGTTTGCCTTCGACCTGGGCGGGGAGAAATTCCACCACATCAAGTGCCGGACCTCCGGGCTCGCTCCCGCCGCGATCGTTCTCGTGGCCACCCTGCGCGCGTTGAAGATGCACGGTGGCGTGGCCCTGGAAGATCTATCCACCCCGAATGCCATCGCTGTGGAGCACGGCTTGGAAAACCTGGCGGCGCACCTCGATGCGGCGTCCCTTTTTGCCCGGCCCATCCTCGTCGCCCTCAATCATTTCCCCACGGACACGGACGAGGAGATCGAGATCGTCCGGCGGTATTGCGAAGGGCGGGGCGTGCCGTGTCTCGTTTCCCGGGGCTTTGCAGACGGCGGTCCCGGCGGTGCGGCGTTGGCGGAAGCGGTCATCGAAAAAGCTGCTCTCGAGAGTCCGCCCCTGCCGATGCTCTACAAACTGTCGGATTCCTTGCCCGCGAAGATCGAGGCCATCGCCAAGCGGGTTTATGGCGCGGACGGCGTCGATTTCACCGCGACTGCGCGTCGCAAACTCGAATTGGCCGAATCCCAAGGCTGGTCGAATCTCCCCGTTTGCATGGCGAAAACGCAGAATTCGCTTTCGGACGATCCGAATCGGCTGGGCCGTCCCAGCGGTTTCCGGATCACGGTGCGGGATTTCGAGTTCGCCACCGGCGCGGGATTCGTCGTCGCTCTCACCGGAAACATTCTGCGGATGCCGGCTCTTCCGAGACGTCCAGCCGCCGAACATATTCAGGTGGCCGCCGATGGGACGATTTCAGGATTGATGGCGGGATAAGCTGACCTCGTAGCGGAAGCGCTTCCAGACTGTTGCAGATCTTCGGGCTTTTCGCCGCTCAGCCCGTAAACTGACCGCTGGCTGGCGTTCGCGCGAAAAATGGCTCCAAGGTTAGCCAGAATGCATCTGAGCC
>Ga0247843_1003511_pt1 | contig 25550 bp, 28 predicted proteins | sample LaCruzMarch2017__FD_192420 | JGI IMG/M metagenome (GOLD analysis project Ga0247843, IMG submission 192420) | Freshwater microbial communities from meromictic Lake La Cruz, Castile-La Mancha, Spain - LaCruzMarch2017_8m | ecosystem: Environmental > Aquatic > Freshwater > Lake | place: Spain...
AAAAAGTAGCTACTTTTATTCATGTAATTGGTGTTTTGCAACGACAAATTACACTAAAGCGGGGAATCCTTCGCAGGAATCCCCGCTTTTAAAAAAGTTTTATCGGACACTAGTGATTCCAAACCTGTATTTGACCCATTTAAAACTGATTTCCGCGTTTAAACACCGAGGCCCAAATTTATTCTTAGTAACATCATGGGTTGCAGAAGGGCTTTAGAAAAAACGCGGAAGTCAGTAGCTATCCGCGTCTAGGTTTTTAGCCACGAATGCACGAATGGCTGGGGTTGGGGCTGTAGCCGCGCATGCACGAATATTCGGGCTTACGTTTTTTGCGGCTAGGTTTTTAGCTAGGAATGCACGAATGGCTGGGGTTGGGGCTACAGCCCCAAAAACATACCATTCGTGCATTCGTGGCTAAGCTACCCGCCGCTCACCTTCCTTGCGCCAATCTAACCTCAAAAACATACCATTCGTGCATTCGTGGCTAAGCAATCTGCGGCTTACCTTCTTTGCGCCAATGTCGCCCAAAAAACATACCATTCGTGCATTCGTGGCTAAGCTATCCGCGGCTTACCTTCCTTGCGCCAATCTAACCTCAAAAACATACCATTCGTGCATTCGTGGCTAAGCTCTCCGCGGCTTACCTTCCTAGCAGATGTCCGCTTGAGACCAAAGAATAGCTCCTCCAAACCTTAGTTCTCCTGCTTCTTCAACAAGCCATAGCCCAAAATCCCCCCAAGAATAATCAAGCTCCCCATATAAAAGGCCCAATTTAATTCTTGGTTTTCGTGGAAAATCCAAGCCGCCAGCACGAACCCATAAATGGGCTCCAAATTAATGGCCAGCACTACGCTGTAGGCCGAAATCTGGGTCAACAATTTAAGGGTAACCGCAAAGGTGAAGGCTGTGCAAATGGAACCCAGCAAAAAAGTTAAAAACAAATCCATGCCGCCGGGCAAGGTGTGCAACGATTCCGGAGCCCACCAAATCAAACATAGGCCCAAGCCCAGCCAAGCTCCGATCATTTCTGCCCAGGCTATAAACAAGCCCGATGTTCCGGTTAGGGCCAGCTTTCGGTTTAATATGGTGAAAATCCCCGATAGGCTGGCCGAAATCAAGCCTACGGTTATTCCAGCTCCAAACTGGGGCACAACCCCCAAAATCATCCACAATCCCAAGCCAATAATGAGTCCAACCATGGGCTCCATCCAACCAATCTTGGTCCGAAAAAACAGGGGCTCTAAAAAGGCCACAAACAAGGTGGTGGCGCTCATGCTGGCCAAGGTTACCGATACGTTCGAAATTTTTATGGCATGGAAAAACGTGGCCCAGTGGGCTCCCACCACCAAACCCGTGGCCATGGATAAACCCAACATTTTCCAAAAGCGGGCGGGAATAACGCCTTTTTTAAATAAAAAGGGGGCTAGGCATAGGGCGGCAAACAAGACCCTCCACCAAACCAAGGTAACTCCATCCAGGCTTATCCATTTGCCTAATATGCCGGTAAAACCAAAAATAAAAACGGTAAGGTGCAAAAGCCCCTGGCTTTTCCATCCGGCTTCCGGAGTCCATCGCATATAGCTTATTGCCCGGATTTATTTTCTAGGGCCGCGATTTTTTTCTGCAAGAACAGCAGGTAGCCCAACACCGCAGCAAACAACACAAACACCACGGCAATTACTACCCAAATTTTCCCGTCTTTGCGCATTCCGGTGGCCATTTCAATTACGTTGGCCTCTACATACACGGTTCGATGTTGTTCGTTTTGCCACAGTTCGATGCGGTTGTCCACATACACGCCTTCGGCGGTTTGGCTTTTTATGTCGATTCGGTAGGGGCGGGCAGAGGCGGGTATGTTTCCTTTGCACAGAACCACTCCCTTGCTGCTAACTTCAAACAGGGTGGTATCGCAGTTGCCAACCTGAAAGGAGCGGATGCCCCCGTTCAGCCGATTCAAATCAACCAAGGTATCGGCAGGCAAGCTGGCGAACAGCGGCATGGGCAGGCATGTCAAGAGGAACAGCAGGCGAATCACATTAAGGTTGGGCATGAGAAATTCGGGTTAAATGTTGGATGCGGAAGCTCAAATTGGCCAGCCAAAAACCAAGCAAGGTCCAAGCCAAAATGGCCGGATAAAAAACCAAACGCATGTCGTTTTTCAGGTCTTTGTAATTTCCGAAACCGGGGTTGCCGCCTTTGCCGGGGTGCAGGGAATCTACATCTTGCATGCGGGGCAGAACAACAATCAATACCACCATTAAAACAAAGGCGAATATGCCATACACGGCCGAGATCTCGGCGCGTTTTCGGGCATCGGGAATAGAGGCCCTTAAAACCATGTAAGCCAAATAGGCCAAAATGGTGATGGCGGCTCCGTTTAACTGAGGGTCTTTGGTCCAAAACGTATCCCAAGTAAAGCGGGCCCAAATCATGCCGGTAACAATGCCGATGCATCCATACAACAGAGCCACTTGGGTTAGGGCCAAGGATTTTTCGTCGCGGATGGGGTTGTTGTGGCGAAGGTATGCAATGCCATGCACCACCGAGGCCAAGAGCAAGATGAACATAGAAAACCACATGGTTACATGCCAGTATAGGTTCCGAATGGTTTCGTGCAAGATGGGCTGAACCGAAACTTCACCCAAAAAAGCCATGGGAATAACCCAAAACATAGCGGCAACGGCGGTGATTTTCAGGTAGGTTTTCATGCGGTTATTCGCGCCAAAGGTAAGGAAATAGGAGGTAACCCAAGGCCACCGCCAGCAAGTTTAGCAGCAGCAGCATGCCCACATACATCCATGCCTGCGCCAATCCGCCCTGCAAGGCAAATAGACTGCCTTTGGCCGCCGCCATTAAGGTTGGAACCATTAGGGGCAGACCTAAAATGGCTGAAAGTCCAGGGCCATTCCCGGAAACCGAGGCCACCGCTGCCATAAAGGTACCCAAAGCGGCCGCGGCCGAACTGCCCACCGCCACCAACACCAGCAATACGGGTAGGTGGCCGCCCGGCAGACCCATCAGCAAGCAAAAAACAGCAAAGCCCAAGCAACCCGACACCAAATTAAATGCCATTTGGTACAGCATTCGGGCCAAAATCAACTGCCCCGGTTGCAGCCAGAAGTACAAAAGGATTTTGCGGCCAGGACTGTCGGACGCAAAGGAACGAGAACTCGAATTGACGATGGAGAACAGAAGAACAATCCACAGCAATCCAACCCAAACTTCAGATTCTTGTATTTCACCCACCGCTTGGTATGCCACCACCAGGCTCACCAAAACATACAATATGGCTCCTTGAATCCCGGCTTTTTGCCTTAATTCCAACTGCCATTCGTGGCGCATCCAGGTCCAAATAGAGGATAGGCTGTTCATCCAATTTCAAATTCCTGTTGAAGGTCGGGTATCAGCACCTTTGAAAATCCATGTTCCTGCAAGCGGTTGGCCCAGTTCTTTTGCACATGCTCTTCTCCATGAACCAAAAACACGGTTTTCAGCTTTTCTGGTTTTTGTAGGCACAAATACTCCAGCATTTCTTCATAGTCGGCATGGCCACTAAAGCTGCCGGCCCTCACAATTTTGGCCCGAACAGGAATGTCTTCTCCAAACAAGCGAACGCTTGCGGCGCCAGAAATTAGTTGACCGCCTAGGGTAGAGGGCTCGGCATACCCAACCACCAAAACTGCATTTTTTGGGTTAGACAAATGGTTAAACAAGTGATGACGAATGCGGCCGGCGTCCATCATTCCACTGGCCGAAACCACCACAGCTCCGTCTCGGATTTGATGGATGGCTTTGCTTTCATCTACGGTTTTTGGGAAATGTAGATTTGGAAATGAAAACGGGGACGCATCAAAAGATAGATACCGCTGAAACCGTTCGTTGAAAGCGGATAGGTGGTTTTTAAATATCTCTGTTCCTTTTGTGGCCAAAGGACTATCTACAAAAATGGGGATTTCGGGCAGCGATTCAAAATTGTGCAGGTAATCCATCGCAAAAATAAGCTCTTGGGTGCGGCCAATGGAAAAGGCAGGAATCAATAATTTCCCCTTTTTTCGAATGCAAACCGATTGAATTAAATCCCGCAGGTCAAAAGGCCCAAAATTTTCTTCTTTGTGCAAACGGTCTCCGTAGGTGCTTTCGCAAATTAGGTAGTCCACCTCAGGCAGCGGAATGGGCGGCTTTAGCATGCCTGGGTCGGGACGGCCGATATCGCCCGTAAATCCGACACGAAGGGTTTTGCCCTGCTCCTTTACCTCTAAAACCACGGCAACACTGCCCAACAAATGCCCGTTGTCAACCAATGTGCATTTAATTTGGGCCGACAGCTCAAACGGAATTTGGCTGGGCACCGGACGAACCAATTTTAGACATTTTTCAACATCTTTAATGGTGTAAAGGGGCTTCCTGGGTTCGTCTTTGGGGTGGCGCCTGTTGTGAAAGGCGGCGTCTGCTTCTTGAATGTGGGCCGAATCCAACAGCATGATTTCAAGCAAATCGCCCGTTGCCTCGGTGCAATAAATAGGGCCCGAAAAGCCTTGCTTCACCAACATGGGAAGTAGCCCAGAATGGTCAATGTGGGCATGCGATAAAACCACGGCATTTACTTCCATGGGGTTGAATCCAAAATGCCGGTTTAATACCTTAAATCGGGGGTCATAGCCCTGAAACAAACCACAATCCAACAAAAGACCAAAACCCTCTTGGGTTTTAATGAGGTGTTTGCTCCCCGTTACCGTTTTGGCGGCCCCATAAAATGTTATTTTCACTCCGTAAAAGTAGGTATTTACTACATTTACCTTATGAATTCTTTCCGCCTTCTGTTTTTTTTGCTTCTGCCGGTTCTAGGCTGCTCTACAGCAGATGCAGACGTTGAGCTTATTCCTGTTTTGGAATGGGAAGGTCAGGCCCTTTCTCTAAATCAAGATGTGATGCGAAACGGGCAATCTTTACGGTTTACCGAAATTTCCTTTTACCTGTCGGATGCCCATGTTCTGCAGGGCAATTCAAAATCAAACCCTCAAGGCATCAGCATATTTAAAAACGGTCTTGGAAGTTTTTGGGTGGTAGTACCCCAGGCCATCAATCCAGATACCTTTTATTTTAGTTTGGGGGTCCCCGGCAGCCTAAACGACTCCACCGGTTCCTTAGCCATTCCCGCTTGGCAGTACGGCGATGAACACCCTTTGTCGGCGGCTCAAAACATGTATTGGTCTTGGAAACCCGGCTATGTTTTCATGAAATTGGAAGGAAGAATTGACCTGGACGGCGATGGGCAATACGTTTCGGCGGGCGAAACCTTTTCGATTCACACCGGCTTAAATTCGTTGTTGCGCACCCTTGCCCTGGCAAATCCCAGCAGCCAATTGGCTCCTAAATATGCATTGAAAATAGACCTTGCTAGGTTGTTTGATGGCTATGATTTGCAGGGTGCTGGATTGAATGTGCATGCCATGAGTACCCAAGATGCCGATTTTGCACGGGCAGAATACATCAGCAACAGGCTTCCGTATGCTTTTTATGCACTGGAACCGCTTCCTTAAATTTGCCGGTTCATTTCTGGCCATGTCGGGCTGCACCTTGGGCTCCAATACCCCTGTTGCTTCCGATTTGGATTCGGCCGCCTATGTTGAACTCGGAAAATCCCTATTCTTCGAAACGGCCTGGTCAAAAAATGGAGCCGTTTCCTGTGCCCATTGCCACCGGCCCGAGTTTGCTTATTCCGACACCCTGCCCATGGCCGGCGGAAATGCCTTTGGCGTTCCTGCCCGCAATATTCCTTCGTTGTTGGGCGTTTCGTTAAAATCAACCTTGAATTGGGATGGGGGTGTACGGTCTTTGGAGGAGCAGGCCTTGATTCCGTTGCATGCCGAAGGCGATTTCGGACTTCCGCCGGCCGAATCCTTAAAACGCCTTCAGGGCAAAGACTACCTAAGCAAATTCAAGCCCAACTTAAACTTGAAAACGGCAGTTACGGCTTTGGCTCGTTTTCAGGAATCGCTGCAACTCCCCGAACCCCTCATTGACAAGGATTACCGTGCTGGTTTAGTATGGTTTAAGAATAAAAACTGCCAAAATTGCCATGCTGGGCCTACCTTTAGCGATGGGCAATTTCACCGTTTAAAAGGAGTTAAAACCAGCACCGATTTGGGGCGGTACCGCATTACGGGAATGCCTCAAGATTCCTTTGCATTTATTACCCCAGCTTTGCCAACCTCTTGGCTGTCGCCCCCTTTCTTGCACGATGGACAGGCCAAAAACCTGCACGAAGCCATGCAGGCCCACGGCCTTGAATTCAGCCCCGCCGAAATTCAAGTCCTTGAACTCTTCTTGCAAAGATTGGCTGGAATGGGCGCAAAAAAAAACAGCTCAGCAACCCCTCAACCCCCTTTTCTTTAAGCCCGCTCAACAATTCCCCATTCCCCGTTGTTTTTTCGTAAATTTACAGCCTAAACTTAGTGCAATGGAACAAGCCGATTTGCAACGCCTTTTTGATTCAAAAATTGAACAAGAAATTCGCATTGAACCCAAAGATTGGATGCCAGAGGCATACAGAAAAAACAATCTGCGGCAAATTAGCCAGCATGCCCATTCTGAAATTGTAGGCATGCTTCCAGAGGCCAATTGGATTTCCCGAGCTCCAAGCCTTCGCCGCAAGGTAGCCCTTTTGGCTAAGGTTCAAGACGAAGCCGGGCATGGTCTTTACCTATACAGCGCCGCAGAAACCCTAGGAACTTCACGCGATGAAATGCTTGAAGACCTCAATTCGGGAAAAGCAAAATACTCTTCCATTTTCAATTATCCAACCCTAAATTGGGCAGACATTGGTGCCGTTGGTTGGTTGGTTGACGGCGCCGCCATCACCAATCAGGTGGCCTTATGCCGCACTTCCTATGGGCCATACGCCCGTGCCATGGTGCGCGTTTGCAAGGAAGAAAGTTTCCACCAACGCCAAGGCTACGAAATTATGATGTCTATGGCTTTTGGAACCCCCGAACAAAAGCAAATGGCGCAAGACGCCTTGAACCGCTGGTGGTGGCCGGCCCTTATGATGTTCGGTCCAAACGACAGCGAAAGCCCACACAGCCAGCAATCGCTAAATTGGAAAATTAAGCGCGTTTCCAACGACGACCTGCGCCAAGAATTTGTCGATAAAAGCATCCCTCAAGTGGAGTACCTTGGGCTAACTTTGCCCGACCCCGACTTAAAATGGAACGAAGAGCGCGGGCACTACGACTTCGGTCCCATCGATTGGGAGGAGTTTTACCGTGTGATTTCTGGGAACGGCCCCTGCAACAAAGATCGGCTCGAGGCCCGGAACAAAGCCCACAACGATGGAGCCTGGGTGCGCGAAGCCGCCATGGCTTTTGCCGAAAAGCGCCAAACAAATGTTGCTTAACCAACCCCTATGAACAGCAAAAACTGGCCTCTGTTTGAGGTGTTTATTCGAAGCAAAAACGGTCTCAGCCACAAGCATGTAGGCAGTTTGCATGCCGCCGACCCCGCCATGGCCCTCGAAAATGCCCGCGATGTGTATTGCCGCCGAAACGAGGGCGTCTCTATTTGGGTGGTGCCCAGCGACCACATTACCGCCTCCGACCCCGGCGATGCCGAAGAACTCTACGAACCCGCCCGCGATAAAATTTACCGGCACCCAACGTTTTACACCATCCCCGACGAAATTGGTCACATGTGATGAGCCCCAACCAGTCTTTTGAACTCTGCCTGCGCATGGGCGACAATGCGCTCATCTTGGGTCAACGCCTCGCCGAATGGTGCGGACATGGTCCTATTTTGGAACAAGACATCGCTCTTACCAACATTTCACTCGATTTAATCGGTCAATCGCGCCTCTGGCTTAGTTTGGCGGGGCAAATCGAAGGGCAAGGCCGAGACGAAGATAAACTAGCTTTCTTCCGCGATTCCAATGAATTCCGGCATTTAAACCTGTGTGAACAGCCCAACGGACACTGGGGAACCACCCTGATGCGGCAGTTCCTGTTCGATGCGTTTCACCTGCCTCTGCTGGAACAGTTATGTAAGGTGGAAGACCAGCAAGTGGCCAGCATTGCCCAAAAAAGCGTTAAAGAAGTGCGCTATCATTTGCGCTGGAGCAGCGAATGGGTGGTGCGCCTTGGCGCAGGCACCGACGAAAGCCATGAAAAAATGCAGCAGGCTCTGCTCGATGTTTGGCCCTTTGCCGGCGAAGCCGTCCAACCCAACGCCTTTGATTTGGAACTAACAGAAACCTGCCCGCCTTACAATGTACAGGCGGTAAACAAAGCCTGGTGGTCCAGCGTGAACGAGGTTTTTAATCAGGCAAATTTAGATGTCCCCGAAGCAAATTGGGCCCCTCAAAAAGGCCGCGAAGGCATTCATACCGAACGCTTAGGCTTTATTTTAGCCGAAATGCAATTCTTGCCCAGAGCCTATCCCGATGCACAGTGGTGAGTGGTCTGTTGAATTGATTCATTCTTGGCTTGCCGCCGTTAAAGACCCGGAAATTCCCGTTTTAAATATCCACGATTTGGGCGTTCTACGCAGCATCGAAATGCTTGACACTGAAACAGTTCGCATCACCATCACCCCCACGTACAGCGGTTGCCCGGCCATGAATACCATCGCCAACGACGTACGCCGATTGCTCAAATCAAAGGGCATTCCCAAGGTTGAGGTTCTGGAATCTTTGCAACCTCCCTGGACAACCGATTGCTTAAGCCCTGAGGCACATGCAAAATTAGAGGCCTTCGGCATTGCGCCGCCTCAAACAGGAAGTCCCGACAAAACAGCCCTTTTTTCAGAAGCGGTTACCGTCCCTTGTCCTCAATGCAAAAGCCGCAACACGCAGCTAATCAGTCAGTTCGGCAGCACTGCCTGCAAGGCGCTGTACCGCTGCGGCGACTGCCACGAGCCCTTCGACTACTTCAAGTGCTTGAGGTAAACAGTTTCTTTTTTCATTTTTTTTTGGGCGGGAATTCCGGCTTTCGCAAATAGTCCGCGGTTGCCGAAAGGCTGGCCCAGCTGGTTTGCGGGGGCTCCTAAAGTCGCCTCCGCACCTAGCGGGCCAGGCTTCGGCACCCTACGGGCTATTTTGCTCAATCCGGCCCGCAGGGCCCCCCCGCATGAAATACCACAGTCCATTCCCATCAATGTTGTACTTTTATATCATATAGTAATCCCAACCCACATTATTGACCTGCTATGTTTTGGATTTTTTCGTTTTTATCGACATGGTGCCGAAACGCGTTTGGCGTTTTTTCCGTTATATCTCTGTTTCTCTTGCTTGCAGGCACTTCAAACATCCAAGCCCAGGTCGGAATAAATACCATAAATCCCGATGCCTCGGCGGTATTGGATTTGAGCAGCCAGCAAAAGGGTTTTTTGCCTCCGCGCATGACCCAAGTGCAACGCAACGCCATTGTAGCTCCTGCCCTTGGATTAATGATTTACAACACCACCTCGCAATGCGCCGAGGTTAAAACCCCCACCGGCTGGAAAGCCATGGCCTGCGATTGTTCGGTGGCCCCGCCAAGTCCAAACCTATTGACCTTAGCGGTTTCCGGTTGCCCCGGCGACACCGCTTTGATGTTGGTGGTGGCGCCTGTTTCTGGAGCGACTTCTTACCAGTGGACCCTTCCTTTTCCGGCTCAGGCCAGCGGGAATATTACCTCCGACACCTTGATTTTCAATTCCATTGGAGCCGTTGTTGGAAATTCCACGGTAACCGCGGTAAACGCCTGTGGAAGCTCAGCCCCATTCAGTTTGACTCTGAACATTTCCCCTCCCAACGCCGGTTTTACCGCCAATCCGGCAAGCCCCAACATCAATATTGCGGCTACCTTTACAGCCAGCACCCAAACGGGTACCCATGCTTGGACTTTTCAAAATGGAAGCCCTGCCACAAGCAGTTCTGCCAATCCTTCGGTAACGTGGAGCTCAACCGGCGCCTATCAGGTAATTCATCAAACAACCGATGCCAATGGCTGTGTGGGAATCGATACCCAATCGGTAACTGTGGTTAATTGTCCCTCCACCACCTTGACCTTTTCGTACACCGGAGCTCCTCAAAATTTTGTGGTTCCCAATTGCATCAACAGCATTGTGGTAGCTGCCTATGGTGCCGAAGGTGGGACCAGCAACGGGGTGGCAGGCACGGGGGGCGACGGGGGATTGGCTCAAGCCACCATTTCCGTAACTCCGGGAGAAACCTTACAGGTTTTTGTGGGGCAATTTGGACCTTCTGGCTCTAGCCTTTTAACCGGCGGATGGAATGGGGGCGGGGGCACCGATTTGTCTTGCTCTGGCGATTTGATTGGCGGCGGCGGCGGAGCCTCCGATGTTCGGCGCTCGCCTTATACCTTGCAAGACCGTTTGATTGTTGCTGGCGGTGGCGGAGGTGCTGGATATCAGCCACAACAGTATCCTACCAATACGGGAGGCAGTGGAGGCGGTTTGACTGGGGCCGATGGGGGCACAGCCAGTTGGTGCACGCCAACCTGCAATGGAAAGGGAGGAACGCAATCGGCTGGTGGGGCTGGGGGGCAACGCAGCGGAGAGCCCAACGGCCAACCTGGAACCTTTGGGATTGGAGGGCGAGGCAAAGGCAGTTGTTCCGGCGGCGGCGGCGGCGGCGGCGGTTGGTATGGTGGTGGTGGGGGGCAAGCAACCGCCGGTGGAGGCGGCAGTAGCTATGTGGCGCATCCCGGAAATTCCAACACATCAACAACACCTGGGCTGCGAACAGGAAATGGAACGGTTGTCATTTCGTATTAAGCAAACCACCAAATCAGCTGTTTCATAAGAATGAAGCTCCGTTTTATTCTCTTCCTTTATTCCATTGCAAGCGGATTGCTGGCCCAAGTATCTCTGGATATTTCCATTCCTAAATCGCCAACAACTCAATTTGATTTCGTTCTTGTGGATGTTCCTGAAATTCCTGTAAATGCCAAAAGCCCTAAAAAGGCGTATTGGATAAGCAAGTATGAGGTAAGTCAGGAACAATGGGCAGAGATTATGGGAACCTGGCCTTCAGCCCGAGGGAAATGCCCCGATTGTCCGGTCGAAAACATTAGCTTGCTTCAAATTTACGCCTTCATTCATGCGCTCAATGCCAAAACAGGGAAGACCTACCGCCTTCCCGATTCGGGCGAGTGGGAATATGCGGCACGTGGAGGGAAATTTAGCCGAAGTTACCGCTTTAGTGGGGGCAATTTTATCGATGCGCTGGCTTGGTACCGCGAAAACAGCCAAGGCCAAACCCAACCGGTCGGCAAAAAAAAACCCAACGAACTAGGCTTGTTCGATATGACCGGAAATGTATGGGAATGGGTTGTACCTCTGCCTGAGCAGGCCTGGCAGCCCATGGATAGCCTAGATGTAGAATGGAGGGGCGGAGCCTGGAATTATGGCTATGCACTGCTTGGACTTGATAAATTGACCAAACATGTGCACCCCAGTTTGGGATTCCCAGTGGCCGGATTTAGGCTGGTTTATTCAAAATAGAATTAACCCGCCATTGTTCTTACGAACCAATCCGCCCCTTAATTCTGACTGCTAAACTCAGGAAAATTTGCCCACACCGCGTAGTTCCCGCCTTGGGCATTCATTTTGTTTTTCCACAACCGTTCGCGGCCTACCCTAGGCCAAAAGACATCTGCATTCGGATAGTCGCTCAGCCAGGCCCCACTCGTCAATTCTTCTTCCAATTGCCCCGGAGACCAACCGCTGTACCCCACAAAAAACGAAACCGCCGACTCAGGGGCACGACCTTGCTTGATTAATCCGCTCAAAACATCAAAATCTCCACCCCAATGAACAGGCCCCTGAACCCGAAGGGTGTCGGGCTGCATAGCCGTTAAAGTGTGCAAAAAAAACAATTGGTCATCGGCCACAGGACCGCCAAAATTTAAGGTTCGGGCAATATGGGATTCCGTTGGCAATACCTCGTTCACCCGCAAGGCGATTGGGCGGTTTACAATAAAACCTAAAGCACCCTCGCTTTTTGAATACGAACATATTAAAACCGCCGTTCGCTTAAAATACGAATCTTCCATGCGCGGATCTGCGTACAACATTAATCCTGGCTTTATGCGTAAAGGTGGCACGGGTTTCTTTATAGATGTTAACTTTGGGAAAAGTACAAATATTGGTCAAACCATGAATCCTGTCAAAGCTCTTTTTTTTCTACTGCTCTTTTTTACCCTGCAAGCTCTTGTGCCAATATTTCAAAGTGAATTAACCGGACAAACCCAACAAATCGAATGGTATCCGGGGGGCGGAAAAAAGGCCGAAGGAGTTGAATTGGAAGGAAAACCCCAAGGAAAATGGACGTATTACCACCCCAATGGTTCCGTAAAATCCAAAATTGATTACCAAAAGAAAACCGCTGTTCATTTTAACGAAATGGGCAACATTATTGCCAAAGGAGCTTTGTCGGATGCGGGCGGCTCAGGAACCTGGAAAACCTTCCACGACAATGGAAAGCCAGAACAACAAAAAAAATACCTTTCCGGAATGCCACACGGAATCTGGAAGTCCTGGTATATTAACGGAAAAACAGCGGCCGTTCAAGCTTTTTCAAAAGGAAAGCGGGTTGGAACCTGGATGAATTATTCCCGAACCGGCACAACTACTTTTAAAGGCAGTTTTAATGAAGATAAGCCCATCGGAATTTGGATCTATTTCTGGGACGGAGGCGAACCTAAAATGACCATTGATTATGAAAAAGGGTTCACCAAAGGCTGGTATCAAGACGGCACCGTTCAGGTGGAAGGAAACGGAAGCCCCAATCAACCTACCGGAAAATGGGCTTGGTTTTATCCCAACGGCCGGCCCTTAGAAAAAGGAAAATACAACGACAAAGGTCAAAAGGAGGGGCTATGGACAGGGCATTGGGACCTGAAAAAGCAACAGCGCTACAAAGGGCAGTATGCCGATGGAATTTTAATCGGCGAATGGACAAGCTGGTTCGATAACGGGAAGCTGGATTCTGTGGTTCAATTTAACGCCGTAGGCATGCCCATAGGCGAATGGAAATGGTACTACTCAGAACCGCATGGAATTCGAAAGCGCTGGTTAGTCGATTCAAATCGGGTCGAAAACTACTACCCAAACGGGCAACTAGAAGCCAAAGGAGGCGGAACCGATACCCTGCCTGAAGGAGATTGGACCTTTTGGCATACCAATGGGAAAATAGCCAAGCAAGTTCGTTTTGTAAATGGAAACCCCAGCGGTACCATGCTCAGCTTTAATTCGGAAGGCGGCTTAGAAGAAAAAACCGATTACCAAAACGGAGAATTACACGGATTTCGTTTGGTGTTTTTTGCTGTCGGAGATACCGCCGCTCATGAACAGTATGCCCATGGAACAAAGGTGGGTCGAGCTCGGTATTTTTACCCCAACAAACGCCTGCAAGCAAACGTGGATTTTTCAGGAAAAACCCAAAGCAGCTATTTTTTCGAATCCGGACAACCTAAAATGCACGGATATTATGAACAAGGCAAACGCACCGGCCCCTGGATTCAATTTCACCCCAACGGAAAAACCATGGAAGAAGGCAACTACTTGCTTGATTCTATGCATGGAGAATGGAAAACCTACGACGCCGAAGGGCGTTTAACCGGGCTTTTTAACTACAACCAAGGCATTAAAACCGGATTCTGGCAATGGTTCCACCCCAGCGGGTTTGTGGAATTGCAAGGATATTTTTCAAACAACCTGCAAGACAGCCTGTGGATAGCCCGGTATTCAGATAAAGTGGAGCATTACCGGGGCAACTATGCAAACGGAAAACGAAATGGAGCTTGGGTGTACACCTATGAATCGGGAGTCAAATGGAAAGAGGGGCTTTTTAATCAAGATCAAAAGGACGGCGATTGGACCTACTTTTACGAATCGGGAAGGGTGGAGCACAAAGGCCGATTTTGGAAAGGCCGTGAACATGGGTATTTTGAGTCCTACCATCCCAATGGACTTCTAAAAGACGCAGGCCGTTTTCGGTATGGAAGCATGGACAGCCTTTGGATAGGAAAAACAGAGAAAGGAGCTTTGCTCTATCAAGGCAGCTATTCAGACGGTTTACGAGAAGGTCTTTGGATTTGGAACCATGAAACTGGGCATCCAAAACGCAAAACAGAATTTAAACGAGGCATGCGCCATGGAAAAGAACAGGCCTACACCTCTGACGGAAGGTTGGAACAAACGGGAAGCTACGCCAACGACCAAGAAGAAGGAACCTGGTATTTTTACTATCCCCACGGAGCTAAAGCCGGAACCTACCGCAAAAAGAATGGGCAGTTCGAAGGAGCCTACGAGCGCTACCACGTGAACGGGAAAATTCAATTGAAGGGCAGCTATTCGAAAGGCGGAAAGTCGGGAACCTGGGAATACTTTAATTCCGACGGAAAATGGATTAAACGCGTAATCTTTCAAAAGGGAGTTGTGGTAGATACCCAGACGCCAGGTAGGTAGGGGGAGGTTGACAATTTACTTTAGCTGCCTCAAAACCATTTCCTTGAGAAGGGAAATTTCTTCGCGTAAAAATGAAATGGTTTGCTCGTAAAGTTCGCGCTCAATCTGCGATACGTGGTTGTGCATAACGAAACCTTGCGCAGTTTGATTGTGATGCAAATTGAAAATCATCTGCTCGTTGAAGGCAATGATATCCTCAGGTTTTACTTCAAGAATTTCAGCAATTTTTTCTAATCTTTGGTATGTAATGTCGGTTTCACCAGCTTCTATTTTAGAATAAGCACTTTGGCTTAACCCAATTTCAGAGGCGATATATTCTTGGGTCAACTCTTTTAATTCCCTAAGTTTTCTGATTTTCTTTCCTATTGCCTGCATAATTCAAGTTTTTTGAATCTTTAGGCAAAGCTAATAAATTTTAATCCAACCTAATTTGGAGAAGGCGCAGGCTTGTTGTCAGACAAAAGCTCTTTGATTTGCAATTTTAATATGAACAACATAGTCAGAAGGGAAAGAAAGGTTGAGCTTGTTATAAGAATTACAGGGGTTACACTTAAATCGGGATTAAACAGGTGCATTGAGCCTTGAATTACGGAGAAAAATGAGAGGATAAAAAAAAGCGATTTTTGTCTGGTATTAAGGGAACCAAACAGGGGGATAAAAAACAAAAGATACCAGGGGAAAAGCCTTGGTATGAAAATGGAAAAATACACCATGCATCCAAAAATTAAAATGGAAGATAAAACACGGAAATTAATTCCTTTTTTACTCACAGCTGCCACTGAAACAATACTGAAGAGGAATAAGCCTAGAAGCTGAAAAAAAATGGACGAAACACGGTGATCAAAATTTTCATTCAATAATATCCTGCCTAATTCATAAAAGACATCTGCCCAACTGCCTGAAGGTCGCATTGAAACACCTGTTTCAAATGAGGATATCAGAGACGATTTGTGAATTAAGTACCAAGCGCAAAGTCCCGTTATCTGAACCAACAATGAAATATAAAACGATTTTCTATTTGAATTGAATAGCTTCAATAGATTAATGAACATAAACGGGAAATAGAGCATCTTAGTTAGGGGGATAAGCAGCGCAAAAAGCCCATTTTTAAATCCATTGTTTGTGGAATATCCGTTTAGCAAAACAAAGCATGCGGCTATGGATAATAGGTCGTTATGCCCTTGACCAATTATTTCTACAATACCTAAGGCCGAAAGCCAAAGCCAAGTATATTGGAATTTCAATTTCCTGTCATAATGAAGAAGAAACAGAAGTACTCCAAAGTTTATTAATTTATAGAAATACATACTGTAAAATGACCCCAATGCAGAGGCAAGGGCTGAAATCCCTATCCAAATCGGCCCGTATTTTGATTTTATTTCCCTGTACTGAACAGAAACTACCTGATAGAATGGGTTTTCCTCCCTGTCTTTTAAACTTATTGCCTTGTAGGGATCAATGTTCTGGTGCAGAAAATACCCCTGATAATTATATACTTGCAGGTCGTTTGTAGTAGAAGGAGGAGCAACTAAGATTGGGATTAAAAATACTGCAGCTTTGAGTTCGGATATTCTTGAGTTAGCTCTAAAATTAAGAAATGAAATGTAGGCTAGCCAGGCTGACCCTGCAATGAACAACAACAGTGAAATATAACTCAGTTGTAGCGGCGGATAATTGTAGTCAATTATGTGAGATTTTGCCCCAAAGAATCTGATAAAGGAAGACAACGAAACAAGCAGCAAGGGGGGGAGAAAAGAAAATCTAAGAGATCGTACCCAGCTCAAAATTTTATAATTTAAAGAAACGAAAAACAATAAATTGATTAATTTCAATTGAGAATCAATAAAATACCTATACTAAATTACAAACAAGTCAATTTTACATTGGAATCTATGCACCAAAATTTAGCCGTGTTTTTTGAAAAAAGTTGCGGGAAATATTTATTAATAAAATTTAAACCCCAATCACTTTTAATTTATAAGTGCAAATGCGAAAACAAATAAAACTATTGTAATCGCAAGGATTACTGCGCCAATCAAAAGTCCGGCCAGTCCAAATCCCCGTCCAAAGTATTTGTCAGAATTCCTATTAATCTTTCCTAAACTTATACCGCCCAAAATAATGGCTAATAATGCTAGAATGATTCCGAATAATAAAATAAATATGGGATTATTAACACCAAATGAAAACAGTATCATTAAAGGACTTAAAAATCCTGTTATAAGTGAGGATATACCAATTCCATCAATAGTTTTTTTGCCTCCGGAGTTAGAGATGTTTGATTTGCTTGTACTACTTGCTTCCTGTGCAGATTTGTCTTGGAACACCTCCTTTTCCCCGTTTTTATAGGATATAACCAAAACTTTACTTTTAAGAATGGAATAGGAAGGTCTGTCTTCGTTTTCGGGACACATTCTATATCTAATGTTGTCTTCTGAAATTTCAATAATTTTCGCTTTGATAATTTCCCCGTTTTTGCAAATTATTTCATCGCATTCATTTGTTTCCTTATGAACTCTCGTGTGATTTTTTAAAGGTTCGTGGATAATAATTGAATTCAGATTTTCAATTTCCTGGGCTATTTTCACATTCTGCTTTGTGCTCAAGTTCGCTTCTTCGTGAAAATCAATTAAATTGTTTTCGATTCCGCTATTTTCCTTTGAAATAAGTAAATCAGAATCCTTCTTTAAATTCCCCTTAGCGATTATTTTCTTGGAGTTTGACTGAAATCCGCCATTTTTGTGGGCCGAAAAATAATTCGAACAACCACTCGCAATAACAACAACAATAAGTAATATTGACAACTTAAATTTCATGGAATTTATTTTCTCAAAACTAATATTAGGCTTACTTCTATAAAATTCAAATTCAGAATAAAATATGAATCGTTTTTTGCGTTCTCTTTTGCCTTTCATATTTGGACTTTTAAGTTTATATGTCAATATCTCCGCCCAAAACGTCGGCATCAACCCCAACGGCACAGCCCCCAACGCCTCAGCCGGATTGGATTTGGATTTTGCCGACAAAGGGTTTTTGCCCCCGCGGATTTCCCTGACCGCAACCAACGACACCGCAACCATCTTGCAACCCGCCAACGGCTTGTTGGTTTTTAATACGGCCACCTCAGGAACCGGCGCTGCCGCCGTGAGCCCCGGTTTCTACTACAATGCCGGAACTCCACAAAATCCAGATTGGTTTCGATTGCTGGTGCCGGCTATGGTCGATGGCAGCGAAACCATTCTTTCGGCGGGAACCCAAATTAGCATCAGCGGCAGCGGAACCACCCAAAATCCCTATGTAATAAGCTCGAGCGGTGGCAGTGGCTTCTCCCACTACATCGGCGAAGCCTACGGCGGCGGGGTGGTGTTTCATGTGTGGAAAGATGCTCAAGGCATTGAACATGGTTTGGTGGTTGAAATCGACAATCAACCCACCAATCATTTGGCCAGTTCGTCTCACCAAATAGGCAATACTGCCCGAAGCACCTGGGATGGAAATTCAAACAGTACCGCCATCGCGAACCACTTTGGGGGCAGCACCGGCGCAGCAGCCTTTTGCCTGAATCTGGTCAGCGCTGGCTTCTCCGATTGGTATTTGCCCTCCATCGATGAGCTCAAATTGCTCTATATCAATCGATTTAATGTAAATCAAACCATTTCGGGAATTCAAAACGCGATCCTCGTTGGCGAATCGGCCCTGTGGAGCAGCACCGAGAAATGGGGCGGCAGCGATGCGTGGTATTTTTGGATGGCCGAAGGACGAAGCTTGGCTCAAGCTAAAACTGGGGCAGTCGGAGTTCGGGCGATTCGTAAATTCTGATGGCTTTTCCCTTTTTGCAATCAGGAGCAACCCCCATTAATTAAGGCATTAACCTTTTGATTTTTAAATTGTATCTACTTTTGTTAAACCAATATTGAAACATGCGTTATTCTTTTTCCTTGCTTGCCTTTTTTTTCATTGTTTGCCTAAAGTTTAATTCTTCTTTAGCTCAAAACTATATTGTTCCTACCAGCCCCTGCGACTTCGGAACGGGAACCGCTCAAAACAATCCCGCCCCCTTCAATGCAAATGCATTCTCTTCCACTGGAAACCTTACTATATCCTCGGGCGTATATGATTTTTCAAGTTTCACCTTAAATGCAGGCCATACCCTGACCATATCTGGAAGTCAGCCCGTGGTAATACGGGTAACAGGGACGGCCAACATTCAAGGGAAAATATTGGCTGCAGGAACCGCGGGGACATCCGTTTCTGCCTCCTCTACCAACACCAGTGCACCCTTAAACGCTCCCGGTGGAGTAGCCACCAATGGGGGTGGACAAAATGGGGGAAACGGAGCGGATTACAACGGCCTAGGTGGTGGAAGCGGGATTTCCTTTATTCCCCTATCAGGGCAAGAAGGGGGAGGTGCAATCCCAGCTCCGGGTTGCGGCACTTCGAATCCAGTATTTGGTGCAGGCGGTGGTGGAAGTTTCGGAACACAAGGAGGAGCAACCGTTTTTGGAAATTGTGGGGGGGCTACTTTGGCCTCTCAGACCTATGGAGACGCTGCATTTTCAACTCAATACAACAATACCAACCTCTTGGGCGGCAGCGGCGGGGGTGGAGGAGCCTACAACGTCAATATTGGAACCGTTAAAGGCGGCGGAGGCGGAAGCGGAGGGGGAGCCTTTGCCATTGTTGCCTCAACCTTAAATCTGGGGAATGCTGCTTTGCTTTCGGTAAAAGGAGGAGAGGGGGGAACCGGCCGACTATCCGGCGGAAGTGGCAGCCATTATGGCTGCGGCGGCGGCGGTGGCAGCGGCGGATCCATTCTTCTTTTGTACAACTCGATCAATACACAACCCATAGTAAATACCAACCCAGCAATCACCGCTCAAAGCGGAATTGATATTTCTGGCGGTGCAGGTGGAGCTAGCCTTTTAGGAAATCCCGGCGGAAACGGTGGTGCCGGCCGACTCTTTTCAAATGTGTGTGTTGCCCAACCCTGTTCAGCTCCTCTAACTCAGGCCTCAAACCTAGTGTTTTTAAACCTTGGTGCAAATTCAGCAACCCTTAACTGGACAAACGGCAGCGGTGCCGGAAGAGTAGTTTATTTGAATACTCAAAACACCTTTACACCACCCATAAATGGGGCCAATCCGACCCCCAATACCCTTTATTCTTCCGGTCAACAATGCATTTTCAATGGAATAGGGTCAGGCCCCGTCTCTGTAAATGGGCTGCAGCCCGGAACAATCTACTACGTGGCCGTTTTTGAATTTTGCAATCCCGACCGGAATTACAATGTTCAATCTGCCACCTTAAACCCAAATTCTTTTCAAACTCAATCGCAAGGCGGAGGCCCTTGTTCCCCTCCCGCTCAACAAACTTCTCAGCTATTGGCTTCTAACATCAGCGGTGTGGGTGCCGATGTCTCTTGGACAAACGGAAATGGAGATGGTCGCGTTGTGTTTTTGAATACCAGCAACTCGTTTGTTCCTCCATCCAACGGTACCTTACCTACTGCAAATACCCTTTATGGAGTAGGGCAGCAGTGCGTATTTGCGGGAACAGGAGGTGGTCCTGTTTCTATTACAGGCTTGCAACCCAATTCAACCTACTGGCTAAGGGCCTACGAATATTGTATTCCCGATCAGCTGTTTTTGACAACCTCCGAGTCCAACAATCCGGTTTCATTCCAAACCTCGGCAACAATTCCATCCTTGGTTCTGTCTCCCGATACCTTGACAGGATTTGTTTATCAAGTAGGCTCAGGGCCTAGTTTGGCTCAGAATTACTCCCTTTCAGGATTTAACCTAACTGGCTCTGGAGGCATTGTACTTGCCTCAAGTGCGAATTATGAACTATCTTTAAATGGTGTTTCATTTTCTTCTTCGATTTTGGTGCCTTTTGCCGCAGGAGTTGTAACTGGGCAACCTATTATTTTATCTGTTCGATTAAAGGCGGGGCTGCCTGCAGGAAATTACCCATTCGAAGTCCAGTTGCACACTGGGGGCGGAAGCACTACTGGATTGGCCTGCAGCGGTCAAGTATTGGCCGCTACCTCCTTGAACGTGGAAAGTCCAATCCAATTATCGCTTGCACCCAACCCTGCACATTCTAGTTTTTCCTTGGTTGGATTAAGTAAGGGCATCCACAGGGTCGATTGGCTGAATCTTCAAGGACAAATCTTGCAAACCAATCTCCTAAATTGTGCCATTGAATCTTGCCAAGTATTTCAAAGACCAAATTTACCCGCTGGGATTTATTTTTTGCGGGTCCATCTTGATCTGGGGGGCGTTCACATCCTTCGGCTTGTCTTAGTTGACTAGCAAGACCCACTTTGAAATTCCCTTAACAGTAAAATCAAAGTCGGCTCTCCTGTTTTCTCAAAACTATTTCTTACTATTGAACACATGAGAGTGGTTGTTCAACGCGTAAAGTCCGCTGCCGTCCACGTAGGCGGAAAACAAATCGGCAGCATCGATAAGGGCTTGCTCATTTTGCTGGGAATCGAAGTGGGCGATTCTCAAGAAGACATTCAATACCTGGTGCACAAAATTGCCCGAATGCGCATTTTTTCCGATAAACAAGGAAAAATGAACCTGAGTCTGCAAGATCTTCTGCAGGCACGGTGCTTGGTGGTATCGCAATTTACCCTTTTTGCTTCCCTTAAACGTGGGCAGCGTCCTTCTTTTGAACGGGCAGCCCCCCCCGAATTTGCCAGAATGATGGTTGAAATGTTCGCGCTTGCGCTTGAAAAAGAAACCAACACCCGAGTGGAACAAGGGCAATTTGGCGCCGATATGCAAGTAAGCCTAATCAACGATGGTCCCGTTACCTTGATTCTCGATTCCTTTATCAAAGACCTATGACCTTAACCCAAGCCCAAGAAACCGTTGACCTGTGGATTAAAACCCATGGTGTTCGATATTTTAACGAACTCACCAACATGGCCATTCTAACCGAAGAAGTCGGTGAATTGGCCCGCATTGTTTCAAGAACCTACGGAGAACAATCCTTCAAGCCCGGCGAAGAAAAAGAGTCCATGGCCGATGAACTTGCCGATGTGCTTTGGGTGCTTATTTGCCTTGCCAATCAAACAGGGGTTGACCTAACCCAAGCCCTTCAAACCAACATCGAGAAAAAAACAAGCCGCGACCAGCTACGGCACCAACAGAATCCCAAGCTGAATTCTTAACTTTCCGACTTATTTAAAAGGTATGCATTTAGCTATTTTGTCCAGAAACGCAAATTTGTATTCTACAAAGCGACTCGTACAAGCTGCCGAGCAGCGGGGACATCGTGTAACTGTCATAGACGTGCTAAAGTGCAACCTATTGATGGAAAAGCGAAATCCCGGTATTTATTACCAAAACGGATATGTAACCGATGTAGATGGGGTCATACCCCGAATCGGCGCCTCGGTAACCTTTTACGGCACTGCTGTGGTTCGGCAATTTGAAATGAAAAAGGTGTTTTCGGCCGTTGAAAGTCAAGCCTTGGTGCGTTCCCGCGACAAACTCCGCTCCCTTCAAATTTTAAGCCGGGCAGGACTGGGTTTGCCCAAAACCGTTTTTACCAATTTTGCCCGAAACGTTGACCCCATCTTAGAAACCTTAGGTACTCCCGTTGTTATCAAAATATTGGAAGGTACCCAAGGCCTTGGTGTTGTATTGGCCGAAAACCGCAATGCTGCAAAATCGGTGATCGAGGCATTTCACAGTCTGAAAGTGCGCATTATTATGCAGGAATTTATTGCCGAAGCCAAAGGTGCCGATATCCGTGCTTTTGTGGTGGACGGAAAAGTGGTGGGTGCCATGAAAAGGCAGGCCAAAGAAGGAGAATTTCGGTCCAACCTGCATCAAGGGGGCAGCGCCAGTGTAGTTCGGTTAAATGCCGAAGAAAAAGAAACGGCCCTTCGGGCTGCAAAAGCCATGGGATTGGGAGTGGCAGGAGTAGATATGCTTCAATCTAAGCGAGGCCCCTTGGTTATGGAGGTGAATTCCTCGCCTGGCTTAGAAGGAATTGAAAAGGCCACAGGCAAAGACATCGCCGGAAAAATCATCCAATACATGGAACGCAATCAGTTCCGAAATGGCATTCAGAAAGACCGAATCAATGCTTGAACCTATTTTTATTGGACAGGCCGCCATTGGTCCCGGCGAAAACCGTGTGGTCCAAATGCCCCTGGGTAGCTTTCCCTCTGGAGCCCTGGTCGAAGTTCCCATTCATGTGAGCCGTTCCCAATTTTCTGGTCCCACCGTTTTACTGATGGCTGGCCTGCATGGCGATGAAATCAACGGTGTCGAAATTCTACGGCGGGTACTGGAATCCGGCATCAATGTTCCGAACATCGGTAGCACCATCACCATTCCCTTGCTCAATGCCTTTGGATTCATTCACTCTACCCGCGACGCCGTTCAAAGCAAAGATGTAAACCGCTCCTTTCCCGGCAATGCCAACGGCAGCATGGCCTCGCGCATGGCTCACTTAATCAACCGCAGCATTTTGCCCCTGATCGATGTAGGTATTGATTTGCATACCGGCGGAGCCAGCCGCTACAATTATCCGCAAATTCGGGCTGAACTGAACCGATGGAACAACCTAGAACTTGCCATGGCGTTCGCAGCCCCCTTTAGCATTCAGGCTCCCCTCCGTCCTGGAAGCCTACGGCAGGCCGCCAAACAATTGAAAAAATCCATTTTGGTGTACGAAGGCGGCGAATCTCAGCGCTTCGATGAAACGTCCATCAGCGAAGGATACCAAGGTATTCACCGGTTTTTAAGCCACTTAGGCATGGCCAACAATCCCCCCATCCAACAAAAAAATCTGCACATTCTAAAATCCATGTACTGGATCCGTAGCCCCATGTCGGGGTTGTTTCAGTCGTTTGTAGAAGCCGGACAATGGATACACAAAAAGCAAACCCTTGGAGTGGTTACCGATATTCATGGTATGACCCGGCAGCTCATTGTCGCCAAAAAAGAAGGTTTTATTGTTGGCTTAAACTGCAATCCCGTTGTGCATTTGGGCGATGCCCTTGTTAACTTGGGAACCAAAGAATGAAACGGGTACTCATCACCGAGCCCTTGCATGCCATTTTCACTGAAAAACTGCAGCAAAACGGAATTCAAGCCCTTCAACTTCCTCCGAATTCGGAACGAAAAGAGGTGCTGAATGCCCTAAAAGGAGTTCAGGGCGTAGCATTGAGAAGTCGCTTTAAGATGGATAAGGAAGCGATTGATGCAGGGCTTGAACTTCAGGCAATTGGCCGAGCTGGTTCTGGTTTAGAGTTGATTGATTTAGACTATGCAACCCAAAAAGGAATAAGGTGCTTTAACTCGCCCGAAGGCAACTGCGCCTCGGTTGCCGAGCATGTGATTGGCATGCTTCTCACGTTAATGCATCAAATACGCAAATCGGATGCAGAAATGCAACAAGGGATTTTTGACCGGGCCGGCAATTGGGGTCGAGAATTAGGTGGAAAAACCATCGGGATTGTAGGGCTGGGGCACACGGGTTCGGCTTTGGCAAGCCGGTTGCAAAGCTGGAATGTTCGGATATTGGCCGTAGATCCCTACCGTACAGAGGCTTGGCCCGATTATGTGCAGCAGGCAAGCCTATCCGATTTGCAGCAGCAGGCTGATATTCTGAGTTTTCATGTGCCGCTAACCGATGAAACCCGGGGAATGATTTCCCTAGAATGGCTGCAGAACTTGGTGCAAAAGCCTATACTTGTGAATGCGGCTCGCGGCGGACTTGCACGCAGTTCAGACTTGGCCGCGGCCCTTGAACAGGGCCTTTTGGAAGGACTCTGCCTAGATACCTTTGAAGAGGAGGCCTTGGGCTTTGAGGCCTTGGGGTTTCACAGCCCCGCTCTGCAGCGTTTGGCAGGTCATCCAAAGGCAGTGCTGACGCCCCACGTGGCGGGCTGGTCTCAAGAAAGTTGGTATGGCATTTCGGCGGTTTTGGCCGATAAAATGATTTCAAAACTTCTGTAAGATGGATTTGGGCGGGGACGGGCTTTCAACGGTAGTCCGCATCCCTTGGCAGGGCTTGCTGCGGCTTTGCGGGGGCTCCCAAGGTCGCCTCCGCAGCACGCGCAAGCCACCTGCCAAGGGCTTTGCGTGCTACCTGTTTCAATCCCTCCCGCGGGCCGCTCCCAACCTAAGCGGATTTGGATTTCATTGGCGTACCAAGGCGGTTCTTGACCAAGGGCTCAACGGGAAATCAAGTTTGATGCCTTAAAGGGCCGCTTGCACCGAAAATGGGTTTATAATTTATTGACTTTTTAAAACTCCTTCCCTTGCCGAAATCCAATGCAGATGCATCTGGGCCGCATCGGCAAGATGGTTCATCCTGGGCGGAGGCGCCTTCTTTCCCTAAAAATCAGCTTGCTTTAAAAACGTATTTGGCTTGCCTTCCCTTGCCGAAAGCCAATGCAGATGCATCTGGGCCGAAACGGCAAGATGTTTCCTCCTGAGCGGAGGCGCCTTCTTTCCCTAAAAGTCAGGTTTCTTTAAAAACGTATTTGGATTGCTTCCCTTGCCGAAAGCCAATGCAGATGCATCTGGGCCGCATCGGCAAGATGGTTCATCCTGGGCGGAGGCGCCTTCTTTCCCTAAAATTAGGTTTCTTTAAAAACGGATTTGGCTTGCCTTCCCTTGCCGAAAGCCAATGCAGATGCATCTGGGCCGAAACGGCAAGATGTTTCCTCCTGGGCGGAGGCGCCTTCTTTCCCTAAAAATCAGCTTGCTTTAAAAACGGATTTGGCTTGCCTTCCCTTGCCGAAAGCCAATGCAGATGCATCTGGGCCGCATCGGCAAGATGTTTCCTCCTGGGCGGAGGCGCCTTCTTTCCTTAAAAATCAGCTTGCTTTAAAAACGTATTTGGCTTGCCTTCCCTTGCCGAAAGCCAATGCAGATGCATCTGGGCCGCATCGGCAAGATGTTTCCTCCTGGGCGGAGGCGCCTTCTTTCCCTAAAAATCAGCTTGCTTTAAAAACGTATTTGGCTTGCCTTCCCTTGCCGAAAGCCAATGCAGATGCATCTGGGCCGCATCGGCAAGATGTTTCCTCCTGGGCGGAGGCGCCTTCTTTC
>Ga0247843_1003512_pt1 | contig 25545 bp, 17 predicted proteins | sample LaCruzMarch2017__FD_192420 | JGI IMG/M metagenome (GOLD analysis project Ga0247843, IMG submission 192420) | Freshwater microbial communities from meromictic Lake La Cruz, Castile-La Mancha, Spain - LaCruzMarch2017_8m | ecosystem: Environmental > Aquatic > Freshwater > Lake | place: Spain...
ACACCTTGAGAATGAATAACCCCCTCCTTCTGCCACCTCCTGTTGGTACTGCAAGAACAGCATCGCAGCTGTAGCTGGGTAAGAGCGTGGCAGGGCGGGAACTTGAGATTGTCGTGATGAAAACTAAGATGACCAATTTTGGCTGACCTCAGAAAGTAAACCTTCCTACGATCGCCGAGCAGGAATCTCAGGAAATGGCTTGCACCGGCTCCTTCCCTACCCCCGTCATCACGGCCACGGCGTGGCATCTTCATCTCAGCATTTACTACATCTGCTTCCTTTAGGGGACTGTTCCTCTCTTTGTACTGACAACAACAAATAATCACCACAACAACAGAGATACCCTTCTTGGATCAATAAGAACGACTGCATCATGATTGGCAACACGAAACTCGATTTCCTTCTTGAGATAGTAAGAGTTAAGACAAGTACGAGGCAAGAGGCTATTAATTCCGAACCTTTTTGTATGATCTCTCACTGTCCCGTCGTTCCAACGTGGAATGGGAATTGTAACTACCTGACATGTCAACTACCGGGAGGTGAAACTAATGTTCGGTTTGATGATGAAGCTCGTGACGAGGATCAGGCGGAGAGTATGGTGACAGTGTATGATGGTACTGAGGAACAGCGGGATCTGCCGTCGTTCGATGTGCCTTCGCCGCAAGAATATACTAGAATTAAAACGAAGTCAAGCAGCGATCGGTTGATCATCAAAGGATATGATTATTCTGGCAACCCCATTTATGTGCCTCTTAATACAGCAGCTCAGTCACCCACGTCGTTGCTAGACGATGATTACGAGCCACCGACCGATCCGTTTTGCGATGCAATTGCCAATGCGATGTCATGTTGTACCAAGGAACAGTCACACCAGCAGCCTCAAACGTGGATGGCTCAGACACCTCCGTCGCAAGAGGAGGAATATGAGCCGCCAATAGACCCATTTTGTGAGGCAGTTGGCAAAGTGCTGACAAAATCTGCTACCAAAGTTCAAGAACTGACATCCAAGGTCCTGCATAAGTCAGACTTTTCGTCAACGCCGTTGGCTTTAAGAGAACGCGTGATCATTAAAGGTTATGACTATTATGGCAACCCCATTTACGGAGACGGTGTTCCACAACGAACTTTTTCTGCTACTTCTTCATTCATTGAATTCAATCCTACATCATCAAGCAAACCAGTACTCCTCCCATCAGAGCATCTCGATGATGATGTCAATCGAAGTTCTTTTGCCAAGCTTATAGAATGTGTCACATCATCGCTCACTTGTCATGCAGGGGAAGTGAAAAGTAAGAATAAAGGTGAAGATGTGAAAGGACCAATAGAAGATATATCTGCATATCCCACGTCGGCACGAAAGAACAACGTGAACGACAAGTATAACTCATACCAATCATTGTCAAGAACGATCGAGTTGAACAATATGATGCTTGAGATACAGCTGAGAAATGAGATGGCGAAAATTCAACGTCAAACTGAGACAATGGAAATAGCATATCAACGCGAGATGTCTCATCGCTTGCCATACCATCATTGGAAAAGTGTGCCAATGATGAGGGTGAAAGATGAGCGTCAATTGATGGCTGTTGAGATTGCTGCAGTTGATGAATCATTATATTCAAAAGTTATATTGGGACCAACGCCTCGAACAGCGGCGGCGGAAACCCCATTAGATTCAAAAGTTAGATGGGGACCAACGCCTCGAACAGCGGCGGCAGAAACACCTGTAGTCACAACAAGCATACCAAAGGCAAGTACTTCGAAGAATATGACCGCAGTCATGACTCCAACGTGGCTTCGAAGCCCAGATCCTCATGGTTATTACTTATCACGAACGAATGAGTAAAATTGCTTAATTGAAGCAACGAGACAAATTTATTGTACAAAAGTAGGCTAGAATAATACGCTTGTTCGTAGTAAGAATATTGTTTATACAGTTAGTTATTCTCTATCTATGAAAAACTGGCTTTAACATTATGCATGTCGGAAATCATAAGAGAGACATTGGATTATCCAATGCTGCATTCACAGACTGTTCGGCTATCTTCTGTTTCAATAATTCCATCTCAGCTCGGATGTGAGCCTGTTCCATCTTGTTCTTGTACATCTCTCGTTTAAATTCGTCAAACGAAAGGCTGCTAGCAATCATCCATGGAGTATTATTACCTGGTGAGTGATGGTGTCCTGGAGAGTGAGAGTGTCCTGGAGAGTAAGTGTGTCCTGGAGGGTGAGTATGCGGGAGGAACTCGGCACGGAAAACAGATCTTGGAGAAGCATTAGTAATCGAAGAATCTGTCCTGCCTCTGGTCAATGGGGTTACATGTTGAGAACTGGTGTTGCTGCCCTTGTTATTGATATTGGTCACATCGGTCAACATCATATTCTCTATCACGGCGCATTCGTGTTTCGTCTTATCGATATAACTCTGTAACTCTGCCTCTCTTGCCGCTTTCGCCTTCGTCACAATCAGTAGCTCTCTCTGCAATTCACCCTCTCTTGATTGCTTTGACTCACGTAATGCCGATAGCTGCTTTCGTAACTCATCCTCGACCTTCATATTCTTGGCACTTTCTTTCAATAACTTGGACCGTAGTTTTTGTAATGTCATGTATGACATACTCGAGAATGCAGGGTTTTTGTATAAAAAGTGTGCAAATGCCGACTCGAACTGTTTTACTACCGGTGTTTCAATTGACGGGGTCGGTTCAATTACGCGATTATTATTATCACCATCACCATCCATCATGGTATTAAAGCAGGCAAGGTCTCCACATGTAATAATCCCCTCGGCAGTTAGGACTGAGTTGTTACGCATAACATCTGGTACATTAAATTGTACAACATTAAACTGCGACAATAGCGATGACGGCTGTCCCCAGGTATCGGTTTCTGATGTTGACTCGGTATCATTATCAATTAAGTTACTGATTTCGGTAACTTCGAATGACTCCATACCACCATCATTATCGATTGATTCGCAGGGTGCTTCTGACTCGGACTTTTTATGAACCACACGGACTGGTGAATCAGTAGTCGATGGACGTGCGACATAGTCGATGATCCCGCTTATGAAGGAGTCCATCTTGGGTACTTTCCTTGGAGGGGTATCAGTCACCTCTTTGTCATTTCTAAAACCGCAGTGTGGCGACATAGCTGGCGATGGATACGCTGACGAAACAACAGAAAAGTAAATATTTCGGTCGAGCGTGTTTTAGAATGTCAGCACATTCAGTCACTGGTCCAAATATTTGCAGAGATGCGGTTTCCATTTGGTTCGACGAAATCTTGTCCTGGCTCCGTAGTCAGAATACTTTCACGGAAGTTGCCTAAGCCGTTCGCATCGGGGTGCGCAATGCGCAATGCATGTGATCTGATGGTGAGCGAGAAGCCCAATCAATTTGGACTACGTTTCAGCTCAAACATACCAACATATCATCGTCGGGTCTCCACCGGCGTCCCTGCTCCTCATCATGGCTGTCGGCAGCAGCAGTGCTAGCAGTGAGCGCAAATCCGTCAAGTCCTCTTCGCCATTATCATCATCCGACTACCTCATAAATTTAGTATGGTTCGGTGCTGTCATTTATGGCATTGGATACTTCCTATATTACGCATATCAGATACGTCTGCAGGCAATTAAGGAATATGGACTGGTCATACATGAATTTGATCCGTACTTTAATTGGAGGGCTACTCAGGTAAGATATTGATAGTGAGAAGTGCGTGCGTGCGTGCGTGCGTGTGGCGCTGTGCCATGGTTTTAATATGCCCCACATTTCCCACCTCCTGGACCTATCCTCGCATTGAAACGGGTTATAACTATTAGCTCACAAGCTACATGGACAAAATGTTGATCCGATCTTTGCTAATTATTATTCAACTCAATCATCCACGTTTGAACTCTCTTTTTTTATATATCAAAGTATCTATATGACAATGGTCCTACCCGATTCTTTAAATGGTTTGATCATAAGGTATGGTACCCCCTAGGCCGTCCCGTCGGCACAACAATTTACCCAGGAATGCAATTCACTGCCGTATTTATTAAACGTCACATCGTGGGTACTGCCATGAGTTTGAATGATGTATGCTGCTATATCCCCGCGTGGTTTGGATGTATTGCCACGTTCCTAGTGGGATGTATTGCCTATGAGGCGAGCCTACCTGCCAATACCGGTGGACACATATTTGGTATAGTGTATGATGGATTAGTTGGACGGTATGCGAGTGATGAAAGTTTGATATCTACTGGATATAAAGCGCGGATGTTTAACTTATCTTCGCCCGCTGTCGAATGCGCTATATTTGCCATGGGCTTCATGGGCATTGTGCCTGCACATTTAATGAGAAGTGTGGGTGGCGGGTATGACAATGAAAGTGTGGCCGTTACGGCCATGACACTAACATTCTTCCTTTGGATGAGATCCTTACGTAATGGGGAAAAGTATAGTTATTTAGTTGGCATACTTGCCGGAGTGGCATACTTTAATATGGTTGCTGCATGGGGGGGATATGTCTTTGTACTTAACTTGATTGGTGTACATGCTGCATTCTTGGTCCTGTTTGGCCGATTCTCGACACGGGTATATCTTGCATACACGCTATTCTACGTTGTGGGGACGTCATTAGCGATTCATGTCCCCGTCGTGGGATGGTCACCTCTCAAATCACTAGAACAATTAGGACCATGTGCTGTCTTCCTTGGTTATCAGTTGCTATACTATTGTGAAATTCAACGCAAGCAGAAGAAAATGACACGTAAGGAGGCATGGAAATTCCGTATTCAAATGTTTTTAGGGGCGTTGGCAGTTGTTACTGTTTTGGTGATATTGGTTACTCCCAAGGGGTACTTTGGTCCAATCTCCTCCCGTGTACGGGGATTATTCGTCCCGCATACAAAGACTGGGAATCCTCTAGTGGATAGTGTTGCCGAACATCAGGCTGCATCAACGCAGGCATATTGGCAATACCTGCACATGCTATGCTTCATGGCACCGATTGGGTTGATTATGGTCCTATTCCGATTTGGTGACGCGGCTTCATTTTTAGTTGTATATGCCCTACCTGCCTACTTCTTCTCGCACAAGATGGTCCGGCTTATCCTACTTACTGCACCAATTGCGAGCGTCTTAGGAGGGATTGCAGTTGGACGAGTAGTTGCCTGGTCGATAAAAGTGTTTTTAGATGAAGCAGATAGTGGCAAGACTATGGAGGAAAGTAATGGCATTGAGTTGGAAGATGAGGATGAAGTTAAGAAATCATCTGATGGCAAGAAGAAAAAGAAGAAGGACAAGAAATCTGCTGACAGCTTTGCCGGTCTCGCAGCGATACGTGATGGTTTCGCAGAGGCATCCAAGTCCTCCGAGGGGAAGATTGTAAAGGCTGTTGTGGCCATCGTTTTGTTGTATGGTCTGTATAAACAAGCCGCTATCTTCACAGACTATTCGTGGAAGATTTCACATAGTCTATCAAATCCCTCAATTATTCAAAGGGGTCAAATGCGTGATGGGACCGTTGTTACGTTGGATGACTACCGTGAGGCCTATTGGTGGCTTCGTGATAAAACTCCCGATGATGCACGAATTATGGCATGGTGGGATTATGGATACCAAATTACTGGGATAGCCAACCGGTGAGTAGAATAAATGATGGGTAACTCCTTTTTGTGAAGCTTATTATTACTCTATTGACTCACAATTTGTATTCAATTGCAGGACTACCATTGCCGATGGGAACACTTGGAACCACGAGCACATTGCTTTCCTTGGGAAGATTTTGACTGGACCCATCGAGGAAGGTTATGAGATTGCTCGTCATCTTGCAGACTACGTTTTGGTGTGGGCAGGCGGTGGTGGCGATGACTTGGCAAAGAGTCCGCATTTAGCACGGATCGCAAACTCAGTGTTTCGAGATCATTGTCCTGGGGATGTGACATGTGCTGCATTTGGCTTTGTGGTAAGTTCCCTTCAGCCTGCCTTTTTCTTACTTCATCAGGGATTTAATTCCTATTATTCGAATACTGTTCTTAGAATAATCAAGGAAAACCATCTCGAATGATGGAAAGGAGCTTGCTCTATAACCTTCACGGTCACAAAATGAGGCCGGGCGTAGAAGTTGACCCCAGCATGTTCGAGGAAGTGTACCGCAGTAAGTATGGCAAAGTTCGTATCTTCAAAATTGTTGGTGTATCTCGCAAGAGCAAGACGTGGGTGGAAGACAGTCGAGAATGCGACGGGGGAGGATGGTTTTGTCCTGGCAAGTATCCACCGGCTCTAAAGAAATATTTAGATAAGAAGAAGGATTTTGCACAGCTTGAGGATTTTAACCGTGATGTCTCTGATGAGGATTATCAAAAGGAGTATTTTCAGAACTTAAATGACCCGAATTTGGCAAGGAGGCGTGCGGAAATGAATGCAAAACCAGATGACTACGTGCCGAAGAAGAAGTCTCCTCCTAGGCCACTTACGGATGAAGAGAAGCAGGAAATTTACAACACCTTTGAAGATACCGAGGATACCACGCTCATGTGGAAGCTCGTGTCATCCAATGCGATAGATGACTTGCAAAGGTGGCTTGAGGATGATCCTGGAGCGGCGTGGCTGCGCAGTGCTGATGGCCGCGGACCAATGTGGTGGGCCTTCGAGTCTCGACACCAGGAGATTGTCACCTTGTTGATGCAATTGGGTGTACCGCACACTGATAAGGACAAGAATGGTGCGTCGCCTGTTGATATTTTGAAGGAGTAAGGTATTGAAATTGTGGCTTGATCGCAGTTCGCTATATAAGGCATAATCTTTTGTAGTGTTGTCAGCCACATCGAAGGTACGCTTGTTTGTGGCTCGCACAGCTTAAGCTAAAGTCCTTTCATTTTTGAGCACACTTGACTAAGCTGCAACTACGTAAATTAGAAAGGATTTCTCAATCTACTTTATTCATCTACTTTATTTGATTCAGGCCAAACAATACATTCATCAACTCCAAGTCGTTATCTAAATACAAAATGGCTCAGTCAAGTCGAGCTTGCGTCCAGCACTCATACAGGGTACCTGCGTATATTTGCCCCCAAGTATCTGTCTCATATTCTGCAGAAGGTGTGTATAATCCTGTTTTTTATTCTTTGTCAATGCCGTAATTAACGCATAACTCATCGCACCTGTAGCCTGACCATTAATCTGTGCATCAGCACTGGTCTGTGAATCCTTACATCCACTGAATTGGATAACATCGGCCTCAGTCGTGCGTGTTTTGATGGATTTATCCCTCGCCGTGGAGTTCCCCCCACCTTTGTCACCACTCATTAGTAACTTTGCACCGGCCATGGCACGAGACATGGCCTCCTTCTTATTCCCACCCAATGCTAGATGAGCTCCAGCGCCAACAAGCTTGGCAATTCCTTCGGCCTTGCCTGACTCAACAATTTGTAGATTACCATCGACTGTGTACAGATATGGCAAATCTAGAATCGACTGAGAGTGACAGCAGTCCACTGTTGTTTGTCAAGAGAAACGGAGGAGGATGAATGAGTACAAAAAAATATTCTTGGATTGGTTTTGATATTTCACATCATTAAACACACTTGTTATTCCCTTGAACACACTTACTAATCGATGTGAGTCTGACACCCTTGGGCAAACCACGACAAAGTATCTCGTGAACTTCATCATCCACGATGACCCCCGCCGTGGCATAGTCCACGGGACAGAGAGTCTCATCCATGCCATCTTCCTCATCACCATCTTGATCCTTCTGACTCCCTCCATGTCCCGAGTAATGGAATATGAGCGAATCGCCGGGCTTGGCACCCTGTCGTAACCACTTGAAGGCATTAATTATATTGGCACGCGTCGGTTGACACTTGGGATCACTCGAATCGTCCGTCAATACCAAATATTCATCAATGTCATAATTACGCGTTAAGAAATCCTTTATATTCTTAACGTCGTTAATACAACCCCGGAGTTCGCTCTTGGTACCAAAGTAATTAATACCGACGAAGAGCGCACGACGATTACCGTGGACTTTGCCAAGTGTTTCGGTGGCACTTTCGGTTGTTGCACCACCGCCGTTTTTCGATAGCTGGTCCATGCAGAAACTCTCGAGCTTGCCCGCGATTTGCGATGCATACTGTTTGCCAAGGTTGCCAAACATTGTTGTTAGTATTGTTGTTCGGTAGTAGATGACGACTCCGTGGCATTGGTTCCAAAAGGTGGAGAGCTCGCGGTGCGCGAAGAAGGCCCTTCCTAGAGATAAGACGGCACCGTTCCCGCACTATGTACCAAAATTCGAAAACCACAATACAACGGTGGCGATAATGAGGACAATTGATCTCGCCGCGGGGGACTCATCATCATCGTCTGATGAAGATGATGGAATCATCATTTGTCGTCGTCGTCGTCAGCCTTCACTGGCCTGTCTATCTAATCCGAAGCAACAAAAGAAGAGGGAGCCGCGGTGTCAAACGCTTAAAAATCGCCGGACGAACAGCAACAATCCATCTCTGTTAGCCCAATCACCCGACGAAAGGAAAATGCCTTTCAGTAGCGACAACATGAATAACAATTCAAATGTGGACGAAAATGATGGGCAGGAGTCATCATTACGGCGATCGGCTCGGCAACGGTATAATAATAATAATGACGAATCACAATCACCAATGAGAAAGAGAAGTCGGGGAGAAGACGGTCGTGGTGGATTCGATGGAATTTCCGCGACTGATAGTGACAACGACATGGATGATAGTAATTCTTGCAATTTATTAGTGGCGAGGAAACCAACCCCCGCCGAGGCCAAGAGACTCCGGTCATTGAATAATAATGAAGTTCGAAGTGTAACGAATGACGAAGAAGAGGAGGAAGAGGAGGTGAGAATTAGTGAAGTAATTGACTTGTCCTCCCCCATTGCACGTCGTAGATCTACTGCTGCTATCATGAATAATGGAATGATGGGTCCATCGTCTACTATTAATTCGTGGGATCAATTACATCGTTCTCATGCTGCAATGTCGAGTCATGCGGCTGCTTCTTCGCAACGGTATCAATACCGCACTAATATGGACATGCCGATTAATGTGGCTGCTGCTTCCACCACTCCTGTTTCCAATGGTAGAACGAGAAATGAGTCGCGACAACATCGACAAGATGTTGCAACGTCAAGAAATGTTACTGTCACAAGTAGTAGAAGAACGCAACGACAGCAGCAGCAGCAGCAGCAATGGGCCTGCCCACGGTGTACGTTGCTGAACAATCAGGATCATTCAATTTGTGGGGCATGTCAGCATGAGAATCCTACACATCGAAATAATAATGTTGTTGGTAGTGTACGGAGTAGTAGTGTTGCTGTATCCGTGAGCGACAATGATAGGGTAATCGCTGAAGCCATGGCAGCGGCGGAAGGAGGATCAAATTTTGGTACTCTTGGACGTGGTTACCGTAACAACACTGGTTCCCTAACAAGTGCATTCCATCCGTCATTGGACGGGATGATGGCTCGTATGATAGCACAGCAATTTGGCCCCACTAATCCTTTTTCCCATTTACTGACATCGACCGGGTTCATGCGTACTGGTCCTTCTCAACAACGTGGCGAAAATGTGGACAATATGAGCTACGAGCAACTGCTACAACGATTTGGGAATGGATGTGAGAATCGTGGTGCCACAACTGAGACAATTTCTTCACTCCCGATTAGCATTATTAATGATCCTGGTCATTTACCGGAGGACAAACGACAGTGCTGTATCTGCCTTGAGGACTTCTCTCGGGGTGATGGACGGACGTCGTTGCCGTGTTTGCATGGATTCCATACAGACTGTGTTAACAAATGGCTTCAGTCCAATGGCTCATGTCCGATATGTAAATCGTCTGTTAAGGGGGATTAGAGTCTTCTGACGCAAGCCTTCCTTCTATGGGCTATGCTCTGTGTTTGATCATGATAGAGTGATTTTGAGAATCGATCCATTGTTAGTCAATGTGTAGATTAGCTCTTAAGTTGATCTTCCTTGATAAATTAGTGATAAATTTTGACCGATGCCTTTTCGCTTCTTCGAAGGTTGTTGCAATGAGCATGAGTGATAGAAAGAAGGCTAAGCAAGAGGCGCTTAGACGGGCTCGGCTGTGGCACGTTGAACAGAAACGAGCAGCAGATAAAGCTAGCACGCCAAGGAAAATAATGTCTAAGATTGAGAGGCATGAAGCGCGGGTGAGAGCCAAGTCTTGGGCTGAGAAACGTCATAAATCTATTACCATTAGTGGCGAAGCTAACATCGAAGTAGTAGCAGTAGAATTGAAACGAAAGGGGTCGTCAGAGTACAACAATGCTACAGATCTGATAAAGTTCGGCATCGTGTTCCAGTCGATTGGGAGAAGGATCTACAGTGATTTGAAGAGTCGACCTGACGGTGACATTACAAGTAAATATAACCATATCAACTGGGAAAACGACGAGCGGGGACACATTTCCTATCCAGCAGTAAATGATAGCCAGCGGATGAAAGATATCAACAATCGTCGTCCAAAAGAAAGAGGAAAGATTTGGATCAGGCAGCAGCCAGTTACGCTCAGAAACGGTTACTCTTCTGTGCAGACGACTCAGAATAAACACGTGGCAAGCTGGATTAAGTATTACATCACGTCAGATCTAGGACAACGAGAGGACAGCGAGGGAGGTAAACGAGTCATTGTCTACATAGGTTACAGGCAGGATAATCCGAACGTTATGGAAGCATTGAAAGAAAAGTTGATAGGATATTGGGACGATGTTAGAATTATTGATTCTACTGAGGAAAGTGCCATACAGCTACGTTTGTTGATGGACAGCCACGACAAGATATTGTCACATCACGCTGATTCTTCTTGTGTGGCAAAGTCAATTGAGGTAATCGCAGCTGATCGGCAAGAGAGGCTAACTTTAGACACTTCTGGCTACGATGGTGATGTCAGCAATGATGAAGAAGGAGACGATGACTCCTCCCTCTCTTCCTGTGAAGCAGCATGCTCATCGCGAGAACTGTCGGAGGACGAACGGCAACGCTCTTTATATCATTATCAAATTCGATACTGCGATTCCTGTTCAAAGCAACAGGAAATATTTGACAAGATCTCTCGTCTCTAGACTGCACATTTATACTCTATTAAGGTCTCAAAAAAATTCACTCCCATCACAGCTTCTCAACAACGATCCGAATTTCCTCATTAGCACGTTTCGTATCTGTATACAGCTTCCTCATCCCGTAGACGCCCGCTTTTTCGTGTGTCTTACTATAATGTTCTTTCGACGGTGGACGGTCGTCGTAATCAGGCATGTCAGTGGCAGCAACAATGAGATGACGGTCCGCCCACGTAAAGCGATGTGCTCCCATATCATTCTTGTTCTGTAATAGGATTATCGTTCGGCCTGGGATAAGTAGGCGAGGATCATCTGGACGGACCGGTGACAGTTGTCCACGCCATATGTCGACATCACCAATCTCAAATTCAGTTTGCATATGCCGTTGGAGGAGGTTGTTAATCGCAGCGCCCATGATGCAGGGTCCACATGTAAAAAGCGTATCCACCGTGTGTGTCACGGAAAGGATAGGATTGGGACAAAGCATATCATCGTAATCTACCGCGGTGAAACGATTACGAATGTTGTTGACGACAATTTCAATAGTTCGAGCGAGGAAAGGGTGACCGGGAGCAGACGCGATAAGGCCATTCCATAAGCAGCTCCGGTGTCCAATGTCGTCACCAGGCTTATCCAGTGGCGTCATAAATCCGACATCATTGGCAATGGCCTCGTCTAAGTTCGTTTGGAGGAGTACATCCATGTCGGCGTAGATGCCACCGCGAATAAGTAACACGCAGTAACGAAATAGATCGGCCTTGAATGCACCCGGAGTAATACTCTCATATGCCTCCTTAATCTCCGGTGGAAAGTGTGTACCTAGGAAATCACCGGCCGTGTCGTCATCGTAAAAGTAATACTCCCACCCGCTCTTCTTCCAGCTTTCGATAAGTCGGCTCATATTCGGGTACTTATCCTTCGTTACCGGTTCAAACCATGTTTGGTGGATAATCTTCGGAACGAGCCGTTCCGGCTCCTTGCGATATTGTGGTGGTCGGACCGAGTAGGTCCGTGTTATTGGCTTCGGTGGTGGACGGACCTTACAAAGCACATCGCAGTAGCACGGACACTCAAGTCGGCACTTCGAACATGCATTCCGTGTCGTCAATGCTGGCTCTCCAGGTTCCGGCTTCTCATTCTCCTCCTTCTTTAGACATCGATGACATTCCTTCCGGTAGGGGAGGCAGTCATTCATAAAGAGCATGTCAAAGAAGTTTGGTGCATCGGCAGGGTGAGAGGGGAATTTAGTTGCCTCGCCCGGACGACAAACACCGGAGGTATTATTCGTTACGAGCCTGACTGATGCAATGTATGCCAAATCAACCTCGGCAACACCTCCGATGGATGGTCCGACAGGAGATGGTTTCTTCGACACTATGGTATTACCATGAACTAGTGCATATGGCATCATCTTCTTCGCTGCATGACTGTCTGATTCAACCCCCGACGTTGACCCTCCGACGGGATTACGCAATGCCATAACTGGGAGTGTAATATCACGTCCACATTCTTCCTTCCCACTCGGGGCCTTGGTATTGTCAGGCATGAATGCAAGACAGCAGTATCCCCCCTCGGACAATGGACATCGCGAAACCATCCGACGAGCAAGGGTGTCCGTGGCATATACGCCCATGGCAAGTACGGATGATGGTGGTGGATTCGAATCGCCCAGTGGGATGCATTTGTTACGAAGCATTGTCCACGTGGCTCCAGATGAGGTTGACGAGTCTTTCCCCGTCTCCCCGACATCACCATTGTTGTTGTTTGCCTCCTCTTGATTGGCAACGATTAGACGATGAAATTCGCGGGGTAGGAGCAATGGATTGGATGCGAGTACATCGTCGGACGTTTCGAGTAGTAGCCGGATCATGGAAGATAATTCTGATGTGGCAGGTGCATAAGGAGATATGGCAAGGAAGGATTCGTGAACGTAATGCCCCTCATTAGCATCTGCGGATGACAAACGACGTCGACGATCGACATCTGTTTCGCTGTTGCTCATGCCGTCTAGGTCACCGTTGCTGCTAATGTCAACATGACCACTATTGAAGTCTGCCGCGGAGGACGTGGAGGAACTACTCGGTGTACTTCCATCACCCGTAGCAACCACACCATAATTGACATCGGCACCGACCACATCTCTAAATGGTACAAGGAGTACCTCATCCCACCCCCAGTACGCATGTCCATCACCATTGTATAAAACACAAAATTTGAATAATTCAATTGCTGCACGTTCTAATGCCGATGATGCCGCGGGTGGGAGATTGTTTTTGTTAGAGTTGTTGTTTGTTGCCGTGGTGATGGCAACGTCAGAGGAGGAGGAGGAGGAGGAGGATGCAGATGTAGCTGACATTAATGAATCATACCGAGATAGTACATCATACCATTGTAGACTGTCAGTATCCTCCTCTTCAACATCAGTGGCTGGTAAATCAAGCTCATCACCACCTTCTCTCTCATTACCACTCCCGGCCTGGCCGGGACCACCTACAGCACTCCCACCCCGTCGTGGATGACAATAATTCCCCCGCCGTACCAAATATTCCCGACGTTCCGAGGGTGCATATATGTCCAATGCAAGTTCCGCTTCTCCTCCCTTCGTCTTTTCCTTACCACCACCACTGTCCTCTACTGTTGATGATGATGGTGCAAATATCATAGCCTGTGTCGTTCGTAATGTACGGTACATGGTTTCTAATTCCTCGTGGGACATATCTGTTGGTTCACGTGGCAATGTTTGAAAAACACGGAATGGGGTTTTTCCATTATTGTTCATCCCTCCTCCCATTCCTCGGCTGTTAGTGGCAGTACCTGCCCCCCTTTTGTCATTGTTATTGTTAGTTTCGACCTCATCGTCTGTGTCCACGGGGCGGTCGGCCTCCTTGGCCGTTCCCTTCGTCTTGGCAGCTCCTCCTTTCGTCGTCTTGGTAGATCCTCCATCCTTAAGTGCAGTGGCTGATGTCTTGGCCTCACCACCCTTTAAAGCAGGCGCCGCGAATGCAACAGGGGTTTGTGATGGTAGTATAACAACGAACATTGTTACGACGAGGCCACCTAGCAGCGCGGAAGTCAAGGAGGTGGCAATTCTTCTCCTACTCTTCTTAGCAGCCTTCTTTACTGACATCATTGGTCGTCTCCGTCGTCGATCATCCCACGAGTCAACGACGTCGTTTGTACCACGAGCCGTCATTTTTTGTTTCGTTTCCCTTTTCGTTGTTTTTGTGGCGTCCCGTCCCGCCAATTATACCCGCCGATTTAATGCGAAGACAACATCATGGGATGAACCAGATCAACGTCTGTTGCGCCGAGTGCGGCAAGGAGGGGGGAACTAGTCTAAAGATGTGTAAGTCGTGCATGCTCGTCAGGTATTGCAATGCCGCGTGTCAAATGAAGCATTGGCCGACGCACAAAGCTGAATGTAAATTACAGACGAGGCCTTGTTCAAGGACCCACCTCCGAAGGAGGACTGTACCATATGCTTTTTACCAATGCCGAAAAAAATAATAAATTGTGTGTCGCTTCCAGACGCTACAATATCCTCCATGCCAATTTACTACTTTGCAAAAGCAAATGTTGAGCTGGCAAATAAGGAAATGGCACATTATTATTCATGCTGTGGGAAGAGCATTTGTAAAGGCTGCGTGTACTCCTTCACTCAGTCTGGAAACATTGGCAAGTGTCCTTTTTGCAATGCTGACCAAGCTAGCAAAACAAACGAAGAGGTTGTTGAAGAACTGATGAAACGGGTGGCGGCATATGATGCCTTTTCAATTTGTATGCTAGCTGATTCTCATTACTACGGATTAATCGGTTTCCAGCAGGATCGGGCAAAAGCAATCGAACGATACACAAGGGCAGCAGATCTTGGTTGCATTAAGGCTCATGATCAGCTAGGTGGCATTTATGATGAAGGGGGAGATATGAAGAAGGCCAAGTTCCACTATGAGGCCGCGGCTATGGCAGGAGACGATATGGCGAGGAACACCCTTGGAACCATGGATGCAAAGGCCGGAAACATGGAACGAGCTATTGAGCATTGGACAATTGTGGCATCAGCTGGGAGTTATATGGCTATGCATCATTTGATATTATGTTTTGAACATGGTCGTGTTACTAACGAATCAATTGATTCAATTTTGGCAGCATACAACAGTGCCTGTGTCGAGATGAGAAGCAAAGCAAGAGACGCTTATATCCAATACACAATTGAAACAATATGAAGTGCAAATAACACCTAGTTTTACCACTATTAGTGTGAAAGTTAATTATAGTAGCTCATTACGTGTCTCATCATACAAAATGCCGTATTTTATCCGACTTAATTTAGCGAATTGTGAGAAATTACTGGGATTGTAATGGGAGTAGAACAACGAACATTGTTACGACAAGTACGAGGACGAGCAGCGTGGCAGTCGCGGAGATAGCAGTCCTCCTCCTTCTCTTCCTAGCCACCCTTCTCTCCCTCGTCGCCATCGTCGATGGTACATAGGTGAAGGAGGGATATAAATCATTATTTCAATGCCAATACCACCTCGAGAGTGTGGGGATAGCCCGGGTGGTTATGTTCATGAATCTATCTGAGCTTGAAAACTAACCGGGACACAACCGGACTTAACTTATGTCTGTAATGAATTTTGCTCCCTTACGTTGGATGACCAACTCTTTGGCAGATTACCATAATCATTCGTATTGCCGTTCAAAAGACTCTGATACAGATCCGGTGTAGCAAGACCCGTCATCTCCTTTAAAACAAAGTTTGACACCAACCCATCCCGGCAACATTTGCGAAACAACCCCTTGACAAGATTATCTCTGACATCACTTTCTGGCATGAGATGATAAATCGCCTTGAGGAATGTACCATAGGATACATCAGACGGTTCAAGATAATCTGACATTCGCAACTCGTCAAAAGTCAAGCAAGCGACTCTAAAGGCATCTTCCTGTTCGCCTTCCTCTCTACCACTGAATGCTGCTGCGTTCAACACTGCATTGTACGAGTAAACATTCGGTCTGCAAGCGCTATTACCACCTCTATATTCGGCCTCCATTTTGTGCAGCAGCTCTTGAGCTGCGATTGCTTTACTCTTCAAACGACTTCGTGCAATAATATTTAGAACTATAGAGTAGACTCGTACGCATGGTCTTACTGAATCATGACCTTCTTGGTAAAAAGCATTCATTCGATCTAATATTTCTATGGACTTGCTATATGCCTTGTAATTCTTGCTTTTTGCATATGTATCTAATACAGCACAGTAGGTCCGCCCGTTGGGAGTTATGGCACTGTCCCCGCCTTGTAACCCAAGCTCCTCCATCAAGGATAAGATTTCTGTAACCCGAAAGAGAGCCGCTTTTTCACCACTCTTGGCCCAACAGTTGATCAGTGCGTTATATACACTGGTGTCAGGACGAAAATCACTCTCTCCGCTGGCATACCTGCTTTCGATATCATTAAGAATGACCTCGGCTCTACGAACTGCTTCAGCTTTGTCTTCGCTACTTTTTGACCATGCCTTGAGAACTGAGGTGTATGAATGCGAATCTGGTTCTATCATCGCAGCATCTTTCACAAGCATTTGCTGAAGTAGTCGTTCAGCTGACTTAGCATCGCCTTCCTTCGAGAATACATCCAGAACAGTGTTGTAACTTAGCAAGTCGGGTTTCAGGTTACTATCTCCCGTCGTAAATGAATCTTCCATCCTCTGTAGCAATAAATTTGCCTTGCGGGCAGCACCTTTCTCTCCACAGTTGGCGAGCGCCTTCATGACAATGTTGAAAGTATATGTATCTGGAGAGAGATTGGTGTTCCCCTCCGCGTATAAACTTTCCATGAATCTAAGGAGTTCCAACGCACGCTTTCCACCTCCATTCCTTTGGCCTCCATTTGCATACGCTAATAGCACTGCATTGAAACACCTTGTCGTTGGCCTTGGTGCGTTATCTGACAACTTATTTCGATCATACATTCTCATTAATATTGCTTCGGCATTGTTCCCAGCGTCAGAATTAATCGACGAGCATTCCGCCCATGCCCCAATACAAGTTGCATAAGAAACATCATCAGGGGCAACAATGCTATTTGCCACTTTTGTGGACTCCTCCTCCATCAAGAGTAGGATATCTGTCGCTCTTTGGGCCGCTCCAGGAACATCAGCACTGCACTCCTTCCACATGTTGATACAAGTATTGTAGCTCACAGTCGTCGCAGTTACATTCCATATCATCCCCTCGCTTTGCCAGGTGGCCAGCCGGGCGAGGACTGCCTCTGCACGTCGTGCCACGTCGGGATAATGTGATCGAGGTGTAACCATCCAAGCCTTGAGAACGCCATTGATTGTGTCAGCATTGGGTTTGGGTACAATCCTATTCACGGTGGTGGTGGTGGTGGATTGCTTATTCTTGCTACTCTGACGCCACCCATGCTCTCTCTTAACAGTGATTACCATGTAATACAAAAGATCCTGTGCCAACGGGCCAGAGAAAGGCTGAGCATTTAATGCAAGGTCGAATATGAGTTGATTGAAATGCCATGTACCAATCCTACTTGTTGCTGAATCCTTTCCTTCTGCGGTATTTGACAGTAATTGATATGTTGGCACAGCCTGACGGAGAAGATTCACGCCAAATTCTAATACCTCATGTACTGTCATTGATTCAACAATGTCTGCTGACGGTAGAACGTTGTATTCACTGTAGTCCTCTTCATTCTCATCCATATTATTTGGATCGTACACCTTTAATCGTCTCTGGCGTAGATTCTTCACAACCTCTAAAGCCTCGTCACGCTTCGTCTCATCGACTGCTAATGCTCTCCACACGTCCATGACTGCTACATATGACGATATACTCGGTAGACGTGTTACTGACTCCCCCGTTTCACGATAAAGTTCCTCTGATCGATTGAGCAGACGCAGTGCTGACTTGGCCGACTTGTATAGGTCAGCGCCACTTTCGAGTGCATCGACACAGTGTGATGCAATGACTTGGTCGTACAAATGCACTGGTGGTTCGAATTGTGTTTCCATCAGATCGAGTATCCGCGTTGCTCTGTTACTTCTATCGGTTTTCTGTTCATCTCGTTCACCATCAATAGATGCTGTTGACGATGTCACTAATGATGAGGGCAACGATAATACCGCCACAATTACATTCTCAAATTCACGAGCAGTCGGTGCAATTTCCTCATCATCACCCCATCGTATTGCCGATTCCCCATCGACAATGTTGCGATTTAAATCTTCCACCACAAGCGATGCCATCGATGATGAGCCCCCACTACTACCACCGCTCCGTCGACAACGTTCTACCCATGAGGTAAGTTCTTGTTCGGCACGTCTCACCACTGCCAATCGATCGACGTCATCCTCCTGAGTGATAGATATTACACGCGATGATGATTGGTGCGAGGACGAGGCAAAAACAATTGTCCCATCGCGACGGCGTCGACGAGATGTAGATATCTCACCCCTGAACGAGGACGACACAGACATCGTCAGCGCCGTGGTTGACGTCACGACGGAGAGGATTATCATCCGCATCATCCTTCCCCTGCCCCACCAGGAGATGTCCCCCCACTCTTTCCCGCACAAAACTAGCAACTCCAACATGACGGATGTGGCTGTACCAGCACCTCCGACCACCCAAAGGAGGACGGGTGAATATACAACAGTTTGGACCTGTGATTTGTGCCATGAGGCACAATTTGATACCTTTGAGGATGCATGTGAGCATGAGAAGGCATGCACGGGTCTTCCTCCTTCTTCTCCACCGCCGCCACCGCAGGATCCAGTGCCCTCGAGTAAGATCACGCTCTTCTCGCCCTTGATCGAGAATGGACTGAACCACAAACCAACAGGCTCCTCGTCCACCATAAACCTGGCGGACCCGTCCATGATGATGATCAATGCCGCCGCAAATGTCAACGATCGTCAAAATAAGAGATCTCGGACTGACGACGCTTCCTTTGTCCTTGCGGTTATCTCCTCTGAACTTGCTCAATTTATTGGGGTTCGCAGTCTACTCAACTTTGGAGCCACGTGTAAGTCTCATCGGGAAGTGGTTGCGGGGGAAGTATTGCGTAGGAAGGCATGCATTATGCAGATTGCAGTCGAGGTGAAGCGATTGTTGGCGAATCAGAAGCAGTCTGTAGAATTAAATGAGTACATTACAAGGAATGGGGGCAGTGCGGTGGGATTTGATGAAGAGGGCCATGCTGGTATCGGTCTCGGGATGTTCCGTGGTCAAGAAGACCCCCGTGACAATGCATCACGTGATGGAGAAATAGTACTGGTTTCTAACCCTACTCGTATTGACGTCATTGCTGCCAAAAAAATGTTGTATCAAGGGATACGATTTATTGATGACGAAACATACTTTCTCCATAAGGCGGTAAAATCGGCAAGTCTTGCTACATCCAGTACCCAACGTACCAACAGCCGCAGGCTAATGTTCCAGAGCATCCACAGGTGACTTCTTTCCTCCGAAGTGACCAAAATACTATGACATATGCGGCCTTTAAGAACCTTGGTCACGCGCAAAATTTTGCTAAGAAGCACTTTGGGAAGGGATATAATGAGGTTGAGTATCACAGCGCAATAGCCGAGGCAGGCGGTGTGGGGAAAAAGGCGTTCGTAAAGATCATCAAAAGCGCTCCTGGCGTGTACGATGCACAACGTGCTAGGTACTTGAACGATCAGGCTGCGGGCGGTGTCAGTTGTGCCAGTGGATGGAAGGGTTATCAACAGGCCGAGAATTGCAATATCAAAATTCGTCAGAATCTTCGAGCTGTTGAAAGTAAGCACCTCTTCCAAGATGAAATAGGTGTCCTCCAGTCTCTGAATGTGCTGCCCGATTGCTTTTATTTTGGACTCGAGGGCGAATTTAGCACTTTATCTCGAGGAGACATTCGAAAAGCATGTAGACAGGTAACAAAGGTGTACATGTCCGAATTAAGTCATCAGTTCTATGATGGAAGTTATAAAGTGAAGTTGTGTGGGGATGTGGCTCATGATCTTCTTCGGCATGGTAATGTTGATGGATTCCGTATTGCCTCCAGGGAGTACATTCTTGACTTCCAGGATTTGAGAAACGCATTCTGGTGCACAGTCAAAACTGCCGATGCGTTCATTGGCGGCCATGATATTGACAAAAGCTTTGACGACAACCTAGATATTTATTATCATCTGTGGGAAGGGAGCTGTTTTGAATACTCACCTGCTACTGAGGGGAGCAGCAGCGACTACTGAGGACTTTTTTGTTTTTTCCCAGCATTGTCATGGAAGCGATGATGATAGGCCGAAGACAGATCAACAATGGAACATCGCGTTGAGGTCTCGATAGCTGATATAGAAGCGAGATAATACATATTCCATATTGATTCAGATATCATCACTTCAATCTCTTAATCAAGCCGAGAAAAAATCCACCCGAGTTGTTATCTTGTGGAAGGAGTCGCATACATCGATTCAAACACAAATTCTTATTCACTACAGCGTTTGACCATAATGTTGGTGACATGTCCCCACTCACTCCCTTTGCCAATGCACTGTCATAGTTATCAAAGAATGATAGGCTCCCAAAGTCATCGTCACTCTCCTCGTGCTCACTATTTGCTCCATCCTGATCGAAAAATGCCACTCTCCATTCGTTCACGCCCGGCCGTCGAATGAATCCTGGAAGCAGGCCCTTCGGCCAGGCCAATAGTTCATATGTGGCGCCATCAGCTCCATAATTCCTAGTCAAGGCCGCCGCTACCACCGCCTCATCCTCGATAGGATTCATGCTGCATGTACTGTAGCAAACAACTCCACCAACTGTTACGAGTTCGAGCGCTCGACGCAGTATCCTCAGCTGCAAGTCGTGCATCGAATTACTTATATTTGGTGTCCACATGGGTAGGATATGAATATCCTTGCGTATTGTCCCATCGCCACCGCAGGGCACGTCGCATATGACCGCTTCGAATAGCTTACCTGACTTGGGAGATGGGAAAACACTCGCATCGTAATTCGTGTACGTGACTCTGGATGTTAGACTGTCTGACATGCCCGATCGGAGAACTGCATCACGGAGAGAGTCCAATCTACCAGAATGCACATCGTTTGCGATTACTCTCCCTATCTTTACACCATTATCACATCCGAAACACGTGACCTCCAGAGCTTGCAAAGTTTTTGATCCAGGACTGGCACAAAGATCCAAGACCTTAGACCCTTTTGTCATCGCCCCGACTGCACGTAAGCATATGACTGGAAGCATGGAACCTAATTCCTGCCTTGCAAGGCATCCGTTCATACTGCCTTCGACTATCATCGCTTTTAACTCCGGTGATACCTTGCCGAGATTGGATTTGCAAAGTGACGAATTCGGCGTCGATTGATATATCGACATGGTTGGATCGAAAGATACTGGCATGATGAGGTTTTGAAAGTCCACGTGCATTCTTCGTTGCAGATCACACTCTAACGACTGACGATGATTACGGTCTTCGTTTTCAATACAAGGTGATCGACTTCTACAATCTCGCAACCTCAACGTGAGAGGAAGTGGACGCGACAACGCATGTACAAATCGTCTCAGGTGTGGATACTGCCCGTTTGTCGTGGCAAACGCTTGTATTAGGGGATGCATTGCATCCATAGATTGTTGTGTCTGAGATTTCACGTTGGATGACGAATCACCGATATCTTTCACTACCATGTGCTTATCTTCGAGAGTATTATCGTGGCTACTCGGACTCGGTCCTCCCAAGCTCTTCTTTTGTCTCCTCTTCTTAGCGGCACGTGACATACCTCGGTGGGAAGAGGCAATTCGAACATCGACGCCATTTGGGCTGGCAGTAGAAGAATCATCACACTTCTTAATACTATCTTCGAGGTCGTCGTCAGATGTGATGACCCCGAGTGGTTGTGAGCCGTAATACGATAGAAATAGTCGAAATCCAGCACCACTCTTACGCAGCCACAAAGCTCGAGCCTCGCGATCGGCCTTGCTTATATTATTACTGCTAACACCACTACTATTACTTCGCCCGTCAACTCCTCCCTTACGTGCGGAGGAGAGAGGATTCTTGTCGTGGACGCCGCCATCTCGACGGCCTTGTTTCTTCGGCATACGGGGAATGGTGGGGCGACATGATCCCGCAAAAATCAAGAGCAACACAAAACATCACATCATAATATGTTTTATGTTCATGTTGTTCTAGAGAGCGTCCGTTATGCGGTACAGGTTTGTTCGCCTCAATCCTAGATTCGATCGCGACGAGACACTAGGTCTTCTGCAGTCTGAAATAAAGCAGCAGCCTCAACCCGTATCTTGGTTCAATTCGAAACAGCTTCAATTGGAATTCTTTGCCATCCCAGGAGAATTTTGTCTAAATCGATCAACTTCATTTCAATCTGGCCGAGTATACGGTCTAGATGTTACATCTGGTGCGGCTGTAGCAGCCTTGTTATTTGACATTTTCGATCGTGATGTTCAGAATGAAATGAGTCAACAACAACAAAAACAATGCTTCGTCGATGGTGCACCTATACGTGTGTTGGATCTATGCTGTGCCCCAGGTCTCAAATTGTGCATGATGGCTGATTTATCTCCTCCATCGTCAATTGTCGTGGGGGTTGATATATCTTCTCAGCGTTTATCCTTATGCAAGAATATTGTCAAGAAGTATCATATTGATAGCATCACTTCAGCATCATCAATGCCTTTATCATTTGATGTTGACAACAAATGTCATCATATTACAGACCGTAATTGCCAATCCCGAGTAACAATTCGCTTATATCACGCAGATGGTACTAGATTTGGAACAAATGATTCAAACTCACATAATATCCATGATGGATTGGTATTTGATAGTACTGCAGCATTGGATGATATTCAAAGCAGAGGCAAGAGAAAGCGAACGAATAAAAGTGCAAGGGCACGCGAAAAACGGAATTTATCAGAGCTCCAACGGAGAGATGTTTGCGCCGACGCAAATACCAATGTAATCGGGGACGATTTGGTTGGGAAGTGTATGGAATCGGTATCGAAGAATGAATGTCAATTGGATACTGAACGCACCTCTTTTACTGTGCCACAATTTGACCGTGTCCTTGTGGATGCAGAGTGCAGCACTGATGGAGCAACAAGGCATCACATTGAAAAGCAACAGTCATCGTGTCAAACATTGCGAAGACCAGTATGGGATGATGGAAATATGGATGAGCTTGTAGATTTACAAAACCGTCTCATTCGTTCTGGTTTCCGGCTACTTAAAAGTGGAGGTATATTGGTGTACTCGACATGTTCACTCTCTTCAAAGCAAAACGAGCAAGTCGTTTTGTCTTTGTTGCATGAATATCACGATTCATTCATAATTCCTCTTTCTTTTTGTACATGCGATAAATCAAATCAAGAGACTCCATTTATTGAACAAGGATCCATACCTGGCACAATTAGGTTCAATCCTTTATTGTATGATGCAAAGGATGCATGTGATGATTCACATGACCGCATTCATCCAGGAAGTGGTTTTTTCTTGGCGAAGTTAGGAAAGAGATAGCATAAAGCGTCTCGTCAATAAAATAGTTGTAATCTAAACGTTATTATTGATACACATGTTTCTAATTACACTTCACAATTTCAAACACATTAACTAATAACCGATAATATTCAATCCTTCTGCACACAAAATGAATTTTTCTACTCTTCCACATACCAGGTTACTTGCCTTGTTGATTTATTTGCAACAAACCGCCTGCGATTTACCAAGAGTCCTTCCACAATTTGGGCAGCTATGTTCCGTGTCCTTGCACTAATGCAAACCGAGAGATGATTAAACAATAAATTACGTTAGAGTGAGAAAATTGAGATTTAATGTAAATGATCATGGAAATTATTCAAATATTGTTGTCACACTCACGTCGTTCATAACGAGTGGAAGCCAAAAAAGTGGCCAGAAACAGATAACCAACACAACGATGCCAACTATAGCACAAGTCCCGATCTGTCCATCCGTCTTTGAAGGACCAGTATGATTGCATCCACCACAAGTGATTTTTACAGGAGTAGGTCCCAAATCAACTCGAGGAACACCGGCTTCACATACAATTGCCCGTGCCCCAGCGGTGGTTGCATTAGCAGAGGATCGGACGGGCGTCGAGGATTGCTGGACATAAGAGGTCGTGACAGGCTCGGCCGTGACTACGACTGCTTCTTCGTCCGTCTTATTAGTAGTCTCGAAGGTATTTACGGTCATGGTGGTTGTGATAAATCGATTGAAGTGTTCGACTCGGTCGGGGTGTTGAAAGTGCAACGTTGAAAGTGTGTGGAAGGTGGAAAGAGTTCGATGTTGTGTCGTGCACTCGAGGCGAAGCACCCACGAACAACTAAAAAGCATGGCGTAAAAAAAGTACGTGGATGTAAGACTAAACATCCTGGAAGCGAATTCCTTGGTGGAGTCAGTTCCTAATTTGTCAATGGCCACAATAGTGATAGATGATAATAAAAATACAGATCTTTACTTCTTCTACTACTAAACTCCTACAAAACAGCATTTACATGTAATGTTAGTTGCAACACGCTGCTTCTGATTTACCGACTTGTCTACCACAATTTCGACATGAGTGTACTGTATCTTTGCACTATATTAAACATTCAAGATCAAATCATGTAAGTTGAGTTGAGGTGAATGATATATATACCTTATCTGTGTTAATATCAAAAATGTTGTCATGGAAAAAAAAACGAATCGTACAAAACACCACAATCTACTCACGCTGGGACAAATGAATGGTATCCAAAATAGCGGAAAGAATAATAACAATAGTACGAAAAAGCTAATAAATGTGCATATGCCAAATTGTTGATATGCCTTCGTTTTGCCAGTACAGTGACAACTACCACACGTTATATTCACTGGTCGTGCACCGAGGTCTTGTCGACGTATGCCAGGTCGACAAAGTAATGCCCCGCCCGTGCTCATCATCATCGTCGTCGGGGCAGTAGGTGGTGATGGTCTCACTGCGGCATTGTTATTGGTGGCTGTATTTGACGACTGTACCCTCGATTGCTGCTGCTGCTGCTGTTGTTGTTGTTGTTGTTGTTGTTGCTGCTGTTGTTGTTGTTGCTGCTGTTGTTGTTGTTGGATAACTGCCGCAAGCCGTCCATCTTCGTATTCTGTACTACTTACAACCCTCGCAGTAGCAATCGGCGTCGACGTCGATGCTGACGTGATGGGCATGGCCGTAACCACTGGAATATGATCGTCATTTTCTTCGTAAGGCGGTGCAGATGGTGGAGGCCCCATATCCTCAGGTTGTGTACAGAGGAGGGTGTCGTGATCAACGGCTAGCTGGCTCTAAATAATGAGGTTGCGTTGAATGTTGACTCTTGCCGGCGGAGCCCCACACCGGCTTGGGAATTTTTTGTCGTGTCACGTCACGCCGTGATGAC
>Ga0247843_1003516_pt1 | contig 25509 bp, 16 predicted proteins | sample LaCruzMarch2017__FD_192420 | JGI IMG/M metagenome (GOLD analysis project Ga0247843, IMG submission 192420) | Freshwater microbial communities from meromictic Lake La Cruz, Castile-La Mancha, Spain - LaCruzMarch2017_8m | ecosystem: Environmental > Aquatic > Freshwater > Lake | place: Spain...
CCGGCGAGTGAGGGCTTTGACATGCCGAGCTTGCCGGCCCGCTCACCTTGTCAAACCTTTTATTCGGATTTTACCGGATTTAAAGCACTGGTGGCCAACGTTTTACGGCTTAGACTGACGCGAATGGGCGTCGGCTTGTCGTGGTTGTATGAACTCTTCGGACCGCTGGCGATCGTGCTGTGGTGCGTGCTCGCCGCCTTCCCCGCGATGTTCGCCCATTTCCAAGGCCTCGCCGCCGCACGCGAGGTGAGCGGGTGGAAGTTGGCGGTGTTCACGGCCCTCAACTGGGGCGCGTGGGAATTCATCCGGGCGGAGTTGTTTCCGCTGAAGTTCCCGTGGATGACCGCAGGCCTGGCGCTGGGGCCAAGCCGGCTCTTGCCGTGGGTCGGGGCTTACGGGGTGAGCGCCATCGTGATCGTGGGAGTGGCATTGCTGGTGACGCGGCAGTGGAAGCTCGCGCTTGCACCGACGGCGGTCCTGTTAGGTGCGATGCTGTTCGTTTCACGTCATCCGGTGCCGTCGCCGGACGATCCCACCGCGCTCAAAGTCGCCGGGATCCAGAAAGAAGACGTCTCGCTCCACGGGTTCCTCACGGCGACCCGCGGGCTTCCCGCGGACATTCCCTACGTCGTCTGGCCGGAGTATGCGGTGCCTTATGATATCCGTGCGGACAAGGGGGACTGGGAGCTGGTCCAGCAGCTTTGCCGCGACCGCGGGATCACGCTGACCTTCGGCACGCAGCTTCATCAGCAGGACGGACCGGGCTGGAGGAACATCGCGCTGACGGTCGATCCCACCGGCGTCCGTGGGGAACACAACAAGGTCCACCCGGTGCATTTCTTCAACGATGGCATCGCCGGCACCTCCGCGCTGCCGATCGAGACCGCCCACGGCAAAATCGGGACACCGGTGTGCTTCGATTGCGACTACGAAGGCGTGGTCCGCCGGATGACGACCGCCGGTGCCGGGCTGTTCATCGTCCCGATCATGGATGCCGAGGCGTGGACCGCCCGCCAGCACGACCAGCATGCGGCGCTGTTCCGCATCCGGGCCTGCGAGAACGGGCGATGGATGTTTGTCTGCGCGACCTCCGGCGTGTCCCAGGTGATCGATCCAAATGGCCAGCTCCACGGCCGGCTGGGCGCGATGGTCAGCGGCACCTTGGTCGGAAGCCTGAAGCGGGAGACCCGGCTGACCTTCTACACCCGCTTCGGCTGGCTGACGCCGTGGGCGGTGCTCGCGGCGGCGGGAGTCGCATGGATCGCGCTCTTGCGTGGACCGGGCAGCCGCAAAAAGGCCGGAGCCGCCTGAACCCAGGCGACTACTCGGCCGACTCTAACAAGCGCTGGCGCACCTCGGCCGGCAGGTCGGACCGGCGGATGGCGGCGCGCGCTTGTTCCCGGTCACGGGCGATCCAGTGGGCCGCGATGTTTTCCATCTCGTTGGTGCGCTGCCCGCCATCGGACAGGGTGGCGGCCCATCCGAAAGCGGCGGCGGGGTCGTTCCCGGCGGTGGCGTGAATCATCTGGCGGACGCCCGAATCGCGGGCGACTCCACCGGGGAGGCGGTCGACCCATTCCGCGGCCCCATCGGGATCCTGCGGGTGCCAGCCGGTGACGAGCTGGGTGACGGCGTAGCTCTTCGCCGGGCTCTCTTCCAGGGCCGAGGTCCATTCCGCCGCCGCCGCCGGATTGCTCTTGGCCCAGTGGTGGACCAACTGCGATGCGGCGGTGGCCAGATTGCCCTGCGTGTCGTTTGCTCCCGACTGCATGATATCTCCGAGCAGGCGGGCGGCACGCACGGGATCGTGCTCCGCGATGGCGGGGACAAGGGTGCCGGTGGCCAGGACCCGGGAGTCGGGATCCAGTCCCGCGGCCCAGACCGATGCCGCGTCGGGATCCCGGCTTGCCCACACGCTGGCGGTGGCGAGCAGGGCGGATTGGTGCTCGAGGGACCCGGATGGAAGCAGGTCGAGCCGCTTGCTGGCGGCTTCCGGATCCCGTTCCGCCAAAGAGCTGAAGGCCTGCGCGGTGCCACGGGCCCGCACGTCTTCGGATTCGCTGCCCAAGGCGAGTTCGAGGGCGGCCTCGGGATCCCTCGATGCCAGGTTGGTGATGATGTTCCTGAAGGTGGAGTCGTCCTGTTGTTCCACTGGCAAAGACTGGTAAAGTTCCAGTGCTCCTGCCGGGTTGGCCTGGGTCATCTGCTCCAGCATTTGCGAGCGGAGGATCTTGTGATCCCTTCCCGAGTAGCCGGCGAGGATCCGCTCTGCCTCATCCGGAGTCGCGGACCCGAGTTGGCTGCCGAGCCGGTTAAGTGCCGAGTTGCGGGCGTCGCCGGGTGGCAGCTCGGCCAGGAGTTTCACGAGTTGGCCGGAGTTGTGCTGGATGCTAGAGCTGCTGGAGGCGAAAGGATCGTCGCCGAGGTAATAGTCGTTTCCGGCCAGGACCTTGAGGGCGGCAATCTTTTCGGCGGGATCGGATAGGGCGGACGCCTTTTCCAACGCAAGGTCGAAATCGAGATCCACGAGGGTGGAGAACACCGCCTTGATGCCGGCCTGGCGGGCGGAGGAATCGAGCGCGTCGAGCGATGCGAGCGCCGCATCCGGATCGCGGGCGGCGATGCCCCCCGCGACCGCACCCAGGGCGAGTTGGCGCTGCTTCGAGTCACCAAGCGAGAGCGCCCAGGCCTGCGCGGCTCCGGCGTCCTTGCTGGCCCAGACTTTCGCCAGGGAAACGACGCCGCTGGCCTGCAGCTTGGCCGGGAGCTTGCCAAGGCGCTCCGCGGCTTTGGCGGGGTCGTCCATCGCCCATTCGGAGACGATCGATGCCATGCCATACTGCTCGTGCAAGGAAGGATCCGCGAGCAGCGTGGCGACCCATTCGTCGGGATCCGCCACGGCGAGGGCGGACAACAAGCTCGCCTGCGCGCTGCGGCGGAGCGACGGGTCCTCGATGACCGCCAGCTCGGCTCGCGCCATCGCGGGATCGAGCTTCGCCATCCCGGCGAAAAGGCTGCCAAGTGCGGCGTTGCGGAACGATGCCTGGCGACTTGAGAGAATGAAGCGCAACGCCGCTCTCGGATCGACTTCCGCCCAGCGGGAGCAGGCGGCTTGGATCTCCAGCGTGAAGTTGTAGCCGGGAGTGCTTGCCTGGGCCTGGGCGAGGTCTTCGACCAGCCGGGAAATCTCGGCGGCATTCATCCGGGACAGCGCCGCGTCGGCCATCGCGCTGCCGAGCTGCATGTTCCCGCCGCTATTCTTGAAGACATCGCGGAGCTGCATGGCGCTGGCGATTGCCTGAGCGCCGGCACCGGGGCCGCCGGTCCGGACGGGGGGGCGGGAGCCTGATCGATCCGAAAAGCGGGCGGGTAGCCGATTCACCTCGCTGGATGCCTCCCGCACCCGGGGCGCGGAAGCCCGCCCTGCCCAGAACACCGCCACCAGCAGCGCGAGGGCGGCGACGATCATTCCGGCCGGAATCCGTTTCGACATGATTGAAGACATATCAAGGCCGGATCTCTTGGAAAGGACGGACTCAAGGGTTGGGGCGGAATCCCGGGGTGCTCTCTCGAAACGATGCCGGAAGGTAGTCGCGGCACTGGACGACCGCGGGCCGGGATGGCATGAAGCGCGCATGTCCGACGTGCTGTTCATCCGCCAGGTCCGTGTGGTTTCCGAAGATTCGCCCGCCTTCACCGAGGCCGACGTGCGGGTGGAGCAGGGAATCATCACCGCCGTGGCCCCGGGGCTGCCGGTGCCGGAGGGGGCGAAGGTGATCGATGGCCGCGGCCGTTTGCTGATGCCCGCCATGTTCGACGCCCACGTGCATTTCCGCGAGCCGGGCTTCGAGGCGAAGGAAGACATCGCCAGCGGCACCGAGGCGGCGATCAACGGCGGGATCACCGGCGTGGTGATGATGCCGAACACCTCGCCGGCCATCGACTCCGTCACGGTGGTCAAGATGGTCCTCGACAAGGCCAAGGCGGTCGCGCGGATCCCGGTTTACACCTCCGGCTGCATCACGAAAGGCCGCGAGGGCAAGGAGCTGGCGGCGATCGACGGCATGCGCGGGCTCGGCGTGAAGATGCTGACCGACGACGGCGACGGGGTGGGGGACCCGGCGGTGCTATACCGGGCGATGCAGTACGCGAGCGAGTTCGGGATGTTCTTCGCCAGCCACTGCGAGGTCCACGAGTTGGCCGGCCCGCGGGCGCTCAACGACGGGCCGGTGGCCTACCGGCTCGGCATCAAGGGCAGCCCGGCCTGTGCGGAGGAAATCATGATCGACCGCGACATCCGGCTGGCCCACGCCACCGGCGCGCACATTCACATCCAGCACGTGTCGAGCAAGCTCGGCATGGAGACCATCCGCTGGTGGAAGGAGCGTGGCGACGTGAAGGTCACCTGCGAGGTCGCGCCGCACCACCTGATGTTCCGCGACGAGGACATCGGCAACTACGACACCCACTACAAGATGAACCCGCCGCTGCGCACCGCGGAGGACAACGCGGCGCTGCTCGACGCGTTCAAGGCGGGCGTCTTCGACCTGCTGGCCACCGACCACGCGCCGCACACGCCTTTCGAAAAGGCCCAGGACTTCACCAGCGCGCCGAACGGGATTACCGGCATGGACACCGCGCTGGTCTCGATGTTCGACCGCTACATCTCCCGCGGCGAGTTGGGCTGGGACATCCTCGTCAAGCGCTACTCCGCCGAGCCCCGCCGCCTGATGGGCCTGGAGCCGGTGCCGGTCGCCGAAGGCAAGCCGGCCGAGTTCCTCCTCTTCGATCCCGAGGGCAGCACGACCTTCACCGCGGACTTCATGAAGTCGAAAAGCCGTAACACGCCCTTCCTCGACCAGACGCTCAAGGGCTCGGTCGATCTGGTGGTGCGGGGGACGGAAGTGCTGCTGGAACGGTGAAGGAACGCGAGGCAGGAGACGGCTCCTCGCATCGGTGGTCCCATGCTCCGGGCTTCATTGACGATTGTTGGTTGAGGATTTTTGATTTTTGATCGGAGACCATCGATTATCGACAGTCAGCGGTATCCCGTGCCATTCGGGACTGGTACCATTGGGACCCCATGGGTTTCGACGGCTCACGCCAAGTCTTCGCCGCCGGCGGTGTCGATGCTGTCGATGCGCCGGCGGTAGCTCTCGACCGCCTGGGTCCAGACGGCGTGGATGCCTTCCTGCGGGCGTAGCCAGACGGCGCGGTGCAGCATCAGCATGCCGGGCGCGAGGTAGAGCAGTTCGATCATCTCGTCCTTCGAGAGGGCGACGGGTCCTTCGTTGAGGCAGCGTTCCACCAGGGCCTCGTTTTCCGGGGAAAGTTCGCCGGGCTCGAGCAGGGAGACGTGGACGCCGTTCACATAGGGGTCGACGACCGCCGCGATCACCCCGTGGCGGCCGGGAGCGGCCGCGTCGAGCGCGGGGTCGAGCGAGGCCTTCGCGAGGTCGGCCAGCTTCAGCACCGCGGGCGGGTCGAGTTCCTCCGGCGTCGAGAGGATGCAGTGCCGGGCGAGGGCCTTGCCGTAGCGGGCGCGGCTGGTCCAGACCGAGACGGGAATGCAGAGGATGAGGCCGAGCAGGATGGGGGACATCCAGGCGGCGAAGACCGGGCTGATATTCCAGGCGAGGATGGCCCACGCGATGCCGATCAGGGTGGGCGTGGCGTGGACGGCCGTCGCTTCCCCCCAGCCGGTGCCGTCCGCCTCGCGGTTCTGGCTGCCCCAGCCGACGGCGCGGCCGAGGACGATGCTCAGGACCATGAAGGTGTGGGCGGCCATCACGCAGGGGGCGAGCAGCATGGAGACCAGGGTTTCCAGCAGCGTCCCGGCGATCAGGGGGAGGGTGCCACCGAAAGAGCGGCGGACCCGCGGGACGAGGATGGCTCCGATGAGGGCGAGGATTTTCGGCAGGAACAGCAGGCTGAAGATGACGGCGGTGAGGATCAGGCTCTGGGTCACGCCGTCGATCCCGAACAGGCGGTGAACGAGGGTGCCGTCATAAGGGAAATTGCTCAAATCGCTGGTGGCGCGGTCCCAGGCAACCCAGGTGCCGAAGATGAGGAAAAGGAACCACAGCGGGCTGCCGAGATACGCCATGATGCCCATGAAAAGGTGGGCGCGGACGGTCAGGGGTAGCTTGCGGGCGAAGATCAGCCAGAGGTGCTGGAGGTTGCCCTGGCACCAGCGGCGGTCGCGCTTGAGGTGGTCGATCAGGGTCGGCGGGGCTTCCTCGTAGGTGCCCTCGATGTCCCACGCGAGCCAGACTTCCCAGCCTTGGCTGACCATGAGTGCGGCTTCGACGAAATCGTGGCTGAGGATTTTCCCGCCGAAAGGTTCGCGGCCGGGGAGGGCGGGTAGTTCGCAGAAATCCGAGAACGGCTTCACGCGGATCAGCGCGTTGTGGCCCCAGTAGCTGCCGCCGCCGAGCTGCCACCAGTTGAGGCCGCGGATGAAGAGCGGGCCGTAGAGCCGCATCGCGAACTGCTGGAGGCGGGTGAAGACCGACGAGCCGCGGATCAATTTCGGCGGGGTCTGGAGGATGCCGAGGTTCGGGTAGGCCTCCATCACCCGCGTCATCTTGAGGATGTCGCCGCCGTCCATCAGGCTGTCGGCGTCGAGCACCACCATGCCTTCGTAACCGCCGCCCCAGGTGCGGACGAAGTCGCCGATGTTGCCGGCCTTGCGGTTGTCGTTCTTTTTACGACGCCGGTAGTAAATGCGGCCGAAGCCGCCGAGCTTGCGGCAGAGGTTGGTCCAGGCGGTCTCCTCGAGCACCCAGAGGTCGAGGTCGCGGGTGTCGCTGAGGATGAAAAAGTCGTAGGACTCGAGATGGCCGGTGGCTTCGATCGAGCGGTAGATCGCCTCGATGCGGGCGCAGAAGCGGTTGCAGTCCTCGTTGTAGACCGGCATCACCACGGCGTAGCGGCGGGCGAGGGGGCCGTCCCCGGCTTCTTCGGCGAGCTTGGTGATGCGGACCGCGCGCTTCTTTCCCCACAGGATGTCCCAGGCCCCGAACAGGGCGTGGAAGGAGCCGAGCACCAGCAGGCCGTTGAGGATGAAGAAGACGACCAGCAGCAGGATATGGGCGCGGTGCATCCCGACCCGCGAGAACAAGTCGTAGAGCCAATAGGTGGAAGCGAGATTGACCACCACGACGCCGCCGAAGAACACGAGCCGCCGCAAGGTGGCGCGCAGCGGGCTGAAGAAGGTGCGGACCTGCTTGGGTGAATCTGGAGAGGTCTCGTCCATCACGTGCGAAAGATGAACCACAGGGTGCCGCCGATCAGTGCCAGCAGGAAAAGGGCGAACATCCTCCGGACGATCGGCCGGCGGTCCATGGTCTCCCACCACTGGGCGGCACCTTCACCGATGACATTCAGTTCGAGCGGCTTCGGGACCATGGTCAGGTTGGCGAAGCGCGGGCCGGCGGCGAGGTAGGACTTCCGCATCGCGTCGGTGAATGCCGGCGGCCACGGCTGCGGGGTCAGGAACACGCCCTGCCATTTTCCAGGCATGTCGGCGAGGAGCAGGGCGAGGCGGCCGCGGGCGGCGAGGCGGCGGTTTTCGAGGGGTTCGTCGAGCACGTGCTGGGTCCAGGTGGCGATCTCGCTCAGGGTTTCCTCCATCGCCAGCACGCGGGCCGGCACGCCGGGTTCGTTTGCGCCGCGGGCGGAGGCGCGCCAGAGGATGGCGCGGACCAGCTCGGCGACGAGCAGCCGGTTGCGGAGGCGGAGCGCCTGCAGGTAGGCTTCCACGGCGGCGTAGGCTTCTTCCCACTCGGAGAGTTCGGTCTCGCTGAGCGGGCGCAGGGTTCCTAGGGGGTGATGCGGTAGGCCCATGTTTCAGTCAGGAAATCATCACCCTTTTTCAGGCAGCAACGCAACTCTTGAGGCCCGACATCGGCCAACTTGCCGCCTTCCGCGGAGGGCGCGATCTGGAAGGCCACGCGCCAGCGGCCTTCGGGGAGCGGCTGGACCGCGAGGCCCTGGATCTTCACCTTGGCACCGTTTTCGCCGATCGCGGTCACCACGGCTTCCGGGGGCTCTCCCTCCCATTTCTCCAGCGCGCCGCCGGCGAACTCGACGGCGATGGTCCGCTGCTCCTTTTGCCAATCGTGCAGGCCGGTGCGGGTCGCCACGACGTGCCCGCCGGCACCCGCCGGGTCCTCGGCCATGGTCCAATGCTGCTTGTAGGTAAACTCGATCCGCTCGCCGGGCTGCGGCGTGTGGGACGGCTCCCACATCGCGACCGTGTTGTCGGCGAGTTCGTTGCCGGTGGGGATCTCCATCAGCATGACCTTGCCCGAGCCCCAGTCGCTGGTCGGCTCGATCCACAGCGACGGGCGCTGGTGGTAGTTCGCCTCGCCATCCTCGTAGGCGGCGAAGCGGCGGTCGCGCTGGAGCAGGCCGAAGCCGGCGCACTTGTCCATGGCGAAGAAGCTGAACTCGAGGTGGCCGCTGTCGTTGGCGATCGGTCGCCAGATCTTTTCCCCGCTGCCCATCTGGATCGACAGGCCGTCGGAGTCGTGGACCTCGGGGCGGAAGTCGTCGAAGCGCCGTTTGGAATTCTCGCCGAACCAGAACATGCTCGACATCGGGGCGAGTCCCAGCCGCTTGACCGCCACCCGCGGATAGAGGACGGCGCGGACGGTCATCACCGTATCGTCGCCCGGCTGGATGATGAAGCCGTAGGCCCCGGTGTAGGAGGGTCCGTCGAGCAGGGCGAAGAGCATGGTTGCCTTGTCTTCCGCGGTCGGCTTGCGCAGCCAGAACTCGCGGAAAAGCGGGAATTCCTCGGTGACTCCCTCGGCACCGGTGTTGACCGCGATCCCGCGCGAGGAAATCCCGTAGCGCTGGTTCTTGCCGAGGGCGCGCCAGTAGCTTGCGCCTTGGAAGACGGCGAGCTCGTCAAAGTAGTCGGGACGGTTCAGCGGCGCATGGATCCGCAGGCCGGCGAAACCCGCGTCCGGCGGCAGCTCGCCGCGCTGGCCGACCAGCGGGCCGTAGTTGAAGAAGGCTTCCGACAGGCGAATCCGCTGCTGGTGGGTGTCGGTGTATTCGTTGACCGCCACCGGCTCGCGGAAAAGGTAGCCGGGGTGGAAAAGCATCGCGCGGAAGGGCAGGTTCCCCTCCGCCCAGAGCGCCCGCTCCGGGACGAAGCGAATGTCGCGGTATTGATCGTAGCTCAGGTGCTTCATCCAGTCCGGCAGCGCTTCCTTGTTCGGAGCGGAGTAGGGCTGGGCGACCAGTTCTTTCGCTTTCGCGTCGATTTTCTCGAAGGTCACGTCCTCCCGCTCCCAAATCTGGCCGTGAGCGAGCGGGGCCAGGAGCAGCGCGGCAGTTAGGTGGGGGATGCGATCGAGCACGGAAGAGCGCATATCCGGTCCCACGTTCCTGTCAATCCGAGGTTCTGCACCTCCGATGCAAGTTTCCGGGACTTTCGCCGTATGGTGGCGCTGTTTCTCCCCGTGGGGTCGGGGTGAGCGCCTCGCCGCGTCGTGACGTGTGCCGAAGCGGACCCCGAATCCAGCTTTTGCCGCAAAGAATGGAACGATCCGTGGTTTTTCATCTGCTCCGGGCCGGGTGGCCGGAGGGCGTGTCGCAACCGTCGTTGCGAGACGAGATCTTGCCATGTCGGGAAATCTGCTCTCTTTGCTAAAGGCGAACCGCGAATGGACCATTCCCAATTTCGAACCCACTTGATCCACGTGTTTCCGCCGGGCGCTTTCCTTCTTACTCTGACGGCGATGGTGCTGGTGGCCCGTGCGGAGGCACCTGCAGGAGCCGCGAAGATCGAATTCAACCGGGACATCCGTCCGATCCTTTCCGATGCCTGCTTTCACTGCCACGGTCCGGACAAGAACACGCGGGAGTCCGGGCTGCGGCTGGATGTTCGCGAAGAGGCATTGAAGGAGGGGGATCTGGGTGAACGGGCGATCGTCCCGGGGAAGCCCGAAGAAAGCGATCTCGTCCGGAGGATTTTCGCGGAGGACGAGGATGAACAGATGCCGCCACCCGAGGCGCACAAGGTGCTGAGCGCCGCGCAGAAAGAGACGCTGAAACAGTGGATCGACCAGGGTGCGGAGTATCAGATTCACTGGGCGTATCTGCCGATCGAAAGGCCCGCCGTCCCGGCACCGGGGACCCATCCGGTGGACGCGTTCATCCGGCAGCGACTGGCGGCGGAGAAGCTGCAAGCGGCTGCCGAGGCGGACAAGGTCACGCTGATCCGCCGTCTGACGCTCGACCTGATCGGCCTGCCGCCGACACCGGCGGAAGTGGATGCTTTCGTCAACGATGCCGCGCCCGGAGCTTATGAGCGGGTGGTGGATCGATTGCTCGCCTCGCCGCACTTTGGCGAGAGGATGGCCGTGGATTGGCTGGATGCCGCGCGCTATGCCGACACCAACGGCTATCAGGTGGATCGCGACCGCACGCTGTATGCCTGGCGCGACTGGGTGATCCGGGCGTTCAATGAGAACAAGCGCTTCGATCAATTCACGATCGAGCAGATCGCCGGCGACCTGCTGCCCGATGCCACGCCCGAGCAGCGGATCGCCACCGGGTTCAACCGCAACCACATGATCAACGAAGAGGGCGGCGTGACTCCCGAGGAATTCCTCGCCAACTACACCGCCGACCGGGTGGAAACCACGGCCACGGTCTGGCTCGCCCAGACCCTCAACTGCACGCGTTGCCACGACCACAAGTTCGATCCTCTGACCCAACGGGATTTCTACAGCCTGAAGGCGTTCTTCCACAATGTCTCGGAGAAGGGGGTGGGAGATTATGCCAAGCCGGCGAACCTCAGCAGCCCGCCGTTCCTAGCGCTGCCCGCGCCCGATATCGAAGCGAAAATCGCCGCGCTGAAAGCGGAGATCGAAACGGTGACGCAGGACCCGGATCCGGCAGCAAAGGGACGTCTCCCGGCGCTGAAGAAATCCTTGGTAGAAATCGAGAATGCCGTCCCCGTGTCGCTGGTGATGGATGACGCCACGCCGCGCGACACCTTCATCCTGCTGCGCGGCGAGTTCGATCAAATCGGCGAGAAAGTCACCGCCGCCACTCCCGCCGTCATGCCTCCGATGCGTGCGGATCTTCCCCGCAACCGCCTCGGGCTGGCGCAGTGGCTGGTCGATCCGGAGAATCCGCTGCCGGCCCGCGTCACGGTCAATCGCTATTGGCAGATGTTGTTCGGCACCGGTCTGGTGAGCACGGCGGAGGACTTCGGTTCGCAGGGCGAGCCGCCGAGCCATCCGGAGCTGATCGACTGGCTGGCCGCGGAATTCATTTCCAACGGCTGGGATACCAAAGCCATGCTGCGCTTGATGGTGACGAGTGCGACGTACCGGCAAAGCTCGAAACTCACACCCGCGGCCCGCGAGCGGGATCCGGACAACCGCCTGCTCGCCCGCGGCCCGCGCTTCCGCTTGCATGGCGAATTCGTGCGCGACCAGGCGCTGGCCGCCAGCGGACTGCTGGTGAGGAAGATCGGCGGTCCTTCGGTGAAGCCCTATCATCCGCCCGGCCTCTACGAGCAAGTGGTCAACACGCGGGATAATCCCAAGTCGACCTACACCCAGGACAAGGGCGAGGCACTTCACCGCCGCAGCATTTACACGTATTGGAAGCGCTCGGTGCCGAACCCCGCCATGCTGCTCTTCGACGCGCCCTTCCGCGAGTCCTGCGTCCTGCGCCGACCGCGCACGAACACGCCGCTGCAGGCGCTCAATCTCCTCAATGACCCGACCTACGTCGAAGCCTCGCGGCGGTTGGCACAGCGGATGATGCTCGAAGGGGGAGCGTCCGTTGAATCGCGGCTCGGCCATGGATTCCGGCTGGTCACGGCCCGTCTTCCGCGCCCTGCGGAGATGAAGATCCTGAAGGCCTCGCTCGAGCGCACGCTCGGTGACTTCCAGGCCGACTTGGCCGGAGCCGGTGCCTTCCTGAAAGTCGGCGAAGCCGCCACGGATGGCTCGTTGAACGTCGCGGAACTGGCAGCCTACGCCACGGTCGCCAGCACGATGCTGAATCTCGATGAAGCTGTGACCAAGGAATAACCCGCCATGCATCCGGATCCCTATCTCGACATCACCCGCCGCCAATTCCTCGGCCGTGCCAGCACCGGCATCGGCGCGGCGGCGCTGGCTTCCTTGCTGAACCCGCATTTGTCTGCCGCACAGGGCAGCGCGGGACTTCCGCATTTCGCGCCGAAAGCAAAACGCGTGATCTGGCTGACCCAGGCCGGCGCGCCTTCGCAGCTCGATCTGTTCGATTACAAGCCGGGGCTGCGCGAGATGTTCGACAAGGACTTGCCCGACTCGGTCCGCAACGGCCAGCGCGTCACCGGGATGACCTCGGGACAAGCGCGCTTTCCGATCGCGCCGTCGGTTTTCTCCTTCAAGCAACATGGCCAGGCCGGCCACTGGATGAGCGAGCTGCTGCCCCATACCGCGCGGCTGGCGGACGACCTCTGCATCATCCGCTCGATGCACACCGAGGCGATCAATCACGATCCGGCGATGACCATGCTGCAAACCGGCAGCCAGGTCGCCGGCCGGCCTTCGTTCGGTTCGTGGCTGTCGTATGGTCTCGGCTCGGACAACGCGGATCTGCCGGCCTTCGTCGTCATGGTTTCCCGGCCGAGCGGCAAGGGCAACGCGCAACCGCTGCACGAACGCATGTGGGGTGCGGGCTTTCTTTCGCCGCGCTATCAGGGTGTCCGCTTCAGCGCGGGCAAGGATCCGGTGCTGTTTCTTGCGAATTCCCCCGGCATCACTCCGGAGCGCCGCCGTGCGATGCTGGATGACCTGGCCGGACTGAATCAGATCAAGCTCGAAGAGTATCAGGATCCCGAAATCCAGGCACGCATCGACCAATACGAGATGGCCTTCCGGATGCAGGCCTCCGTTCCGGATCTCGCCGACCTATCGAAGGAACCCGCGTCCGTCTTCGAGCGCTACGGCCCGGAATCGCGCAAGCCCGGCACGTATGCGGCGAACTGCGTGCTCGCCCGGCGCCTGGCCGAACGCGGGGTGCGCTTCATCCAGCTCTATCACCGCGGCTGGGATCAGCACGGCGACCTGCCCCGGGACATCCGCACCCAGTGTTACGACACCGACCAGCCGAGCGCCGCGCTCGTCGAGGAGTTGAAGGAACGCGGCCTGCTCGACGACACCCTGGTCATCTGGGGCGGGGAATTCGGCCGCAGTGTCTATTCGCAAGGCACGCTCACCCCGACCAACCACGGGCGCGATCATCACCCGCGCTGCTTCTCGCTCTGGCTGGCGGGCGGCGGAGTGAAACGCGGCACCATCATCGGCGAGACCGATGATTTTTCCTACAATGTCATCAAGGACCCGGTGCATATCCACGACCTGAATGCCACCGCGCTCCATCTGTTAGGTTTCGACCACACCCGCCTCACCGTCCGCAACCAGGGCCGCGATTACCGCCTCACCGACGTCCACGGCAATGTGGTCCGGGCTGCCATGGCGTGAAGGCTGCTGACGCATTTCAAGAACACCGAATCATGAACCATTCCCTTAAGAAATACGACGTCATCATCGTCGGCGGCGGGCACAACGGTCTGGTCGCGGCGAGCTATCTGGCCAAGGCGGGTAAGTCCGTGCTCCTGCTCGAAGCCCAGGATGCACTCGGGGGTGCCACCACCAGCGTGAAGCCGTTTCCAGACTACGAGGCGAACCTCTCGCGATACTCCTACCTCGTGTCGCTGCTGCCGGACCAGATCGTTGCCGACCTGGGCATCCACTTCAAAACCCTCGGCCGGGCCGTCGCCTCCTACACCCCCTATCACCGCGATGGGAAAGACGACGGGCTGCTGGTCTCCACCGATTGGGATGAGGCGACCGCGGAGAGCTTCCGGCGGGTGAGCGGATCGGATCGGGAAGGAAAAGCCTGGCGCGAGTTTTACGGCGAGATTGCCGAGCTTGCCCGGCGTTTCGCCCCGAGCATGCTCCAGCCCCTGAAAAGCGCGGCGGAGCTGAAATCCGAAATGGGATTGCCCGCGGTCTGGCGCGATCTGATGGAGGTTCCGATCGGTGAGGTCATCCGCGATCGTTTCAGCGACGATCTGGTGCGGGGTGTGGTTCTGACCGACGCGTTGATCGGAACGTTCGTGTCCGCCGACGACATGCAGGCCAACCGTTGCTTTCTCTATCATCTGATCGGAAACGGCGACGGCCAGTGGCGCGTGCCGCAGGGGGGGGGGATGGGCGCTTTGGTCAAAGAGCTGCATCGCGTCGCCACGGCCCGCGGCGTGGAGATCAAGACGCGGGCCAAAGTCGCCGCGCTGGAAAGCGGCCCGATGGGGGTCCGCGTCGAAACGGAATCCGGCGAGACCTACACCGCCAAGGACCTGCTCTTCGCCGCTGCGCCGCAGCTTCTGGCGCGTTTGCGCGGGAGCGCCGTGCCGGAGTCCCTCGAGGGCTCGCAGATGAAGATCAACATGCTGCTTTCACGACTGCCACGGCTGAAGTCGGGCATCGACCCGCGGATCGCTTTCGCCGGGACCTTCCACGTCAATGAAACCTTCTCCCAGTTGGAGACCGCCTACGCCGCTGCCCTAGCCGGGGAAATGCCACAGGCCCTCCCGTTGGAGATGTATTGCCACACGCTGACCGACCCCACGATCCTCTCCGCCGATCTGGCCGGGAAAGGCTTTCACACGCTCACGCTTTTCGGCCTGCACACCCCGGCGAAGCTCTTCGATGCCGATCCGGAAGGTGCCAAGGCGCTGGCGAAGGAGCGCGCCATCGCCAGCCTCAACGAGTATCTCCTGGATCCAATCGAATCCGTCCTCGCCCCCTGCCGCGACGGCTCCTTGGCGATTGAAGTGAAATCGCCGCTCGATCTGGAGAAGGACATCTCCTTGCCACGCGGGAACATCTTCCACCGTGATCTGGATTTCCCGTTTCTCGAAGGCGATGCCGGGGTAGGGGACCAGCCGCTTTGGGGTGCGGAGACCGATGATCCGCACATCTTTCTCGCCGGTGCGGGAGCCCGCCGCGGCGGCGGGGTCAGCGGCATCGCCGGTCACAATGCGGCGATGGCGCTGCTGGTGGGGAAGGCTTCCCGGTCTTTCTGAGGCGAGACCGCTTGTGATTCTAAAAAAGGAAAATGGGATCGGTCGTTGAGCCTCCGACCCCATCCCCGCTTTGACCGGGCAGCCACAAGGGCCGAAAGTTTGCCAGGACCGGCTTCTTCAAGACTACTTGAGGACCGTGACATGGCCCCGGTAGCGGGGGCCGGACAGGGTCATGCCGAGGTCCGGGCTGTAGACCCGGCCGGGGCTGACGAAGCTGCGGACCGACGGTTCCCACATCGCTCCGGGGACCAGCCAGCGGAGCGGTCCGGCCGCGGAGCTGGCGGAGGTCGGCGTGCCATTGGCGTCGAGGAAGATCGGGGTGCCGCCGTCGTCGCAGTCGAAGCGTTCGAAGGGCGCGCCGGTGGAAGTCGTGAGCAGCGACACGAAGTGGCCGGAGGTCGGCCACACGCGACCGCCCCCTGGGCAGTTTCCGCTACTCCGACCGGCGATGGCATGGCGTCCGGGCGGGCAAGTGCAGATCCGGGGTCCGCCGCGCATCGCCGCGCTGCTGTCGACCGGGTAATAGAGCGTTCCGTTGCGGGTCGAGATGCAATGCTTCACGCCGCCGGAAGCGACGAAGGTGACGGCGGCGTCGATGACCCCCGTGCCGTTGTCGGTGAGCTCCTGGATGCAGGTGCCGCCGTCATAGACAAAGCGGGTGACGACCTCTGGCAGACCGCCGCTGCCGCCGGTGGTGCGGCTGGCGACGCGGCCGGAGGGATCGTGGATGTAACTGACCAGAACGGTGCCGGTGCCGGGATCGCTGACCGAGACGAGGCGGTCGGCGGCATCGTATTGAGACAGGTGGGCGACGGTCCCGCGGTGGATGGTCCGCAGGTTGCCGTTGTCCGACCATTCGAGGGCGCCACCGGGCCAACTCGTGTATTGGCCCATCTGCTGGTCGCCGGGCGGGTTGCCGTTGTCCTGGGTGTAGAGACCCGGATTCGCGCCGCCGGTGGCGGTGATCCGGCGGCCTTCGAAGTCGAGGCCGTAGGTGACGTCGCTTTCGACGATCGGCGGTGCGCCGGCGAGCTCGCGGCGGCGGGTCAGGCAGCGGGTGACATCGCCGAGCGGGTTCAGCGTGAATTCCTTGATGCGGCCCGGACCGCCGGCGCTTCCGCTGAAGGCGGTCTCGCAGCGGATTTTGCGCTGGTTGGCGTCGCGGAAATGGTTGGTTTGGCAAAGCAGGTTCGACGAGGAATCGCGCACCGTCACCTTGACGCAGGCGTCGAAGCTGAAGTCGGACGGATGATAGTCGGCATCGTCGCCATCGCCGCGGAAGACGAACTCCGTCACCACGCCGTTGGCTTGGGTGCTGCGCCAGAGGCGGGTGCCGGCGTATTCCATGACGACGACCGGGACGGGATCGGGGAGGCCGGTCGCATTGAGCGCGGTGATCGACAGCGGCAGACCGAGGGCGTCGCGGGTTTCCGCGAAACGGCGGCCGTCCGGGTAGGTGACCCGGGTCCGCCCGCGGTGGTTGAAGCTGCTGGTCACCTGCTGGCCGGTCTGGTTCTCGACAAGCAGGTTGCCGAGCGAGTCGTAGGTGAACTCGAGCAACGAGTCGCCCTGTTCGCAGCGGACCAGGTGGCCGAGGCCGCTGTAGCTGCAGGTGCTTGGCGGCAGGGGAAGGACGTCCTTGGGCAGCGAACTGTGGCTGACTGACACGACGCGACCCCTGAGGTTGTAATCGCAGGCCACGATCGCGCCGTTCTTGCGCCGGAACGAAGCCGGCCGGCCTAGGGCGTCCCAGGTGATGGTTTCAAAGGTCAGATCGGGATGGTCGGTGCGGATCACCCGGCCGAGGTTGTCGCGGCTGAACGAAGTACGATGCCCGTAGGAGTCCTCGCCGTGGACGCTTTCACCGCAGCGGACCAGCGAGGAGCGGAGGATGTCCAGGTCGCCGTCGCCATCGGCATCCGCGGAGACCCGGACGCTGAAGGAGCTGGTGGTGGTTGCACGATCGTAGGCGGTGTGGACGACCAGCCCGCCGGGCTCGGTGACCACGACCGGCCGACCGAGCGAATCGAGCATGAAGTGCGTGGCGTTGCCACGGCCGTCGGTGCGGCGGGTGATCCGGCCGAGCGGGTCGCGGAGGAAAGAGAGGCTGAAGGTTTTGTCCGGCTTGTTGGCGATGCGGAAGTGGTCGGTCGTGCCGCAGAGCAGGATGTCGCCCCTGCCATCGCGGGTGATGGTGACGGTGGAGGCGCCGTCGGTGCAGGTGGCCGGCCGGCCGGCGCGGTCGTAGGTGCAGGCGAGGAGCAGGTCGCCGTTGCGGGTGACAGACTGGACCAGCCCGGCGGGCGAGCGGTCGACCACGGTCGTCTCCGTCACCGGCGGGGCGGTCGAGCCCGGGGTGAAGCGGTCGGCGACGATCGTGTCGTCCTCGGTTTCCACCGCGAAGAAGGCGGCGCAGCTGCCGTCCCAGCAGCGGACCGGCCGGGAGGACGGGGAGACGCTGCGGTTGGCGTTGGGATCGCCCTGCTTGTTGCTTTTGAGCACCTCCACGCGGGTGCGCCTCCTGTAGCCTGAGCGCGACTCAAGGCTTCCGTCGAGGATGTCATTCCAATCGTTCCAAAAATCCGGGCGCGTCCTCATGCGGACGACCGACAGCAGGGTGTTACCTGCCGAGCCGGGGGCATCCTCAAGCTCGCCGTGGATTGACAGCGTCAAGGTGCCGTCGTTGGCGTACGCGCAGGTCGTCACGTTGCCCATCGGGTCGGTGATGGAGGACGGACGGTGGAAGCTGTCGTAGGCGAAGAGGGTCGCCGCGTCCGGCGGCTCGGGACTGTCCGGGTCCGGCGCGGGGCGCGGGTCCAGGATGGCACAGCGGGTCAAGGAACCCAGCAGGTCGTAGTCGCACTCCGTGGTGACCGATCCGGCGCTGCCGAGGCCGCCTTCGATGCAGCGTTGGAGCAGGCCGCGTTCGTCCCAGCGGTAGTCGCGGACCAGGTCGGACGCCTGATTGCGGCAAGCGGCGGGAACGGTCATGCGGACGCATTGGCCGGCCGCGTCGTAGCTGAAGTCACAGACGGCGAACTTTGCGAGTTCGGCGGCGGGAACCTCGGTGGCGGTGCCCGGGTTGGAGGAGAGTTCTTCTTGCGCGACGCGGACCAGCCGGCCGCGGCTGTCGTAGGCTTGGAAGGTGGAATAGGCCGGGTTGTCGGTGTCGAGGCTGCCGTCCGGACCGCGGTGGTCGAGGTCGCAGCGGAGCACCCGGCCGGCGGCATCGAGGGTGAAATTCATCGAGATCCGGCTGGGCATTGCCGGGCCGCTGATCGCCACCGGGTAGCCGGCGGGATTGTAGGCGATCACGGAGTCGTGGCCGAGCGGATCGGTGATGCTGGTCAGGCGGCCGAGGTCGTCGTGTCCGAAGTTGGTGGTGATGCCCAGCCCGGTGCCGCCGCTGGCGGGATCGATGACCGCGGTGAGGGGGAAGCCGGTGGCGGGGTCGTAGGTGAAACTTTCGCGGAACGACGAGTCCGGGCCGTTGGTCTCGGTGACGCCGGTGCACTGGCCGCGGGTGTTGAATTGGTAGAGCGCGCCGTGGCCCGGCAGCGGACCGGCGGCGGAGGTGCAGTTGCCGGTGGTGTCGCGGTCCCAAGAATAGACCTGGCCGTGGGCGGTGACCAAGCGGGTGATGAAGCCGCAGTTGTCGCCGGCCTGGCCTCGATCGAGGAGTTTGCGGGGGGGGGAATCGCCTTCGTCCACATTGCGGTCGTCGCACTCCTCGCCCTTGGTGAAGCGGCGCTCGCCGAAGGTCGCGCCCTGGGTTTGTTTCGGCACGGTGACATTCATCGAGATGCGGGCCAGCGGGTCGCCGTCGCCTTCGTTCAGATTCTTGTCGTCGCATTCCTCGTCGCCGACGATCAGCCCGTCGACCGGGCTGGCGCCGAGGTTGCTGCGCGGGCTCCAGATGAGCTTCCGCGTGGCGTATTCAACGTGGGAGGTGTTGATCGTGATGCCGCGTTCCTTGGTCATGTGCGGCCGGCCACCCTTGACCGAAATTCCCTTGATCGGGGTGCCGGCGACGATGCCGTGTCCGCCGCTGTTGGGGTTTTGGCCGCCTTTGACGATCATCCCCTTGATCGGATTCCCCGGCAGGGCCAGCTCCGGCGTGCCGAAACCGGGCTCGTAGTCGCAGCTCACCGTGCGGGTTTCGCCGTTGAGGCCGACCAGCGAGATCACCCGGGGGTTGCCGCCTTCGCGGACCGGGCAATCCTTGCGGAAATCGCGGTCGTAAACGATGCGCTCGATCCCGCCGCCGGGGCGCGTCAGCGAGATGCAGCGGTGGTCGGCATTGAAGGCGCAGCGGGTTTCAAAGAAGTCCGGATCGCCGGCGCGGAGCTTGCCGGGGAACGGGCTGGAGGTGTCGGTGACCGCGACGCCGGGGGTGGCGAAGCCGGTGAACTCGCGGGAGATCACCGCGCGGTGGAGGCGGTCGAAGACGGTCTCGGTGACGCGACCCAGCTCGTCGTTCTCGATCACCCGGTAGCCGCCGGGGAAACCGCTCGACGGCGGGACTTCCTGGAGTTTCAGCACGGTGACGTGACCGTTGCCGTGGCGGTCATGGGTGGCGCAGGTGTCGTATTCGATGTTGCCCGGAGCGCTGACCGACGAATAGGTGAAGGCTTCCATCAGGCGGCCGCTGGCGTCGGTCACGCTGAGCAGGTTGTCGTCGATCCGCGGGTCGCTGGAGCTCGAGTCGTAGGTGAAAGTCATCGCCCCGGACGCGGGCGGGAATGCAGGTAGGAAGGGCTCGCTGCAGGTGCTCTTCTTGCCGGCGCTGCCGGCGTAGGTGTAGCTGACCTTTTGCAGCTCGGTGGTGCCTTTGCGGGCGGTCACCGAGAGGATCCTGCCGCCGCTCCACTCGACCGCCAGGCTGCGGCCGAAGTTGTCGCTCACCGCTCCGAGTTGACCGGCGGTGTCGTAGGCGCAGGCGAGGGCGACGCCGTTGCGGTCGATGATCGACGCGATCCTGCCGGCCGCGGGGGACGTGCCGAGCGGCTGGAAGACCCAGCGGCCGGTGTTGGCAAAGGTCAGCGTGAAGGTGCCGGTCGCGTCGAAGCGGCCTTCGCGGAACATCCCGTCGCAGCGGTAGCTCCCGTCGGCCTGGCGGTGGAGGATCGATGCCTGGCCGCCGCCGTCGCGGAGCCGCAGGCGTGGCGCGCTGGCACCGGCTCCGGCCGGGATCGGCTCGATCGAGATGTTATACGAAAAATCCCAGCCGGGGCCGTGACCCGAACTCAGCGGAAGCATCGAGCGGTAGGTGCCGATCCATGCCAGCGGCGGCCCCGCGGGGCAGGGCACGACGAGGTCGCAGGTGCGGAAGGACACTTCGCCCGGCAGCGCGAAAGGGTTCGGCAGGGTGCGCTTGCCTTGGTAGAGCGGGTTGATGACTTCGCGTCCGGTGTCGTCGTAGAGCGGGTTAACGGTGTTGTCCGAAGCGAAGCCCGGCATGCTTCCTTCATTCCGGCTGTCTTGGAAGGTCGGGTTGTTTTGAAGGCTGGTTTTCGCCATCGTTCCCTGGTGCCGGTGGTCCTGGAAGGCCGGGTTGTTGTGAAGGCTGGCGTGGCTGAGATCGGACTGGGCCTGATAGTAGTCGTAGCCTTTCTTGCTGATGAAGGCGAATCCCCCTCCACCGCCGCCGCCGCCTCCCCCGTTGGGCCGATGCTGGTAGGGTTTGTTGGATTTGACCACGATCCCGATGCTCGGGATCGGCTTGGCGCCATCGACCGGGCTGGCAGGCGGCGAGCCGGGTGGGGAATCGGTCGCGCGTCCGGTGGCGGTCACCTCGATCGGCTGGTTCAAGCTGACGAGGGTGGCTCCGAGGGCGTCCCTGATCGCGGTGGCCACCACGCGGCCACCCGGATTGAAATTTGCGGTGGCGTTCGCGTGGTAGAGACCCGCCAGAACCATGATCGGAACCTCCATCGGGACTCCGTCCACCTCCAGCACCAGCACGCTGCCGGCGGGCAGGCATTGGCCGTGGATCCACAGGTTGCCGCCGAGCGGGGACAGCAGCGGCGGCGAGATCGAGAAGACTTCGGCCTGCGGTTGGACCACGCGGTAGAAGGCACGCTCCGCCGTCGGTTCGGGATCCCGCCAAACTCCCTCGGCCGCGGTTGCTTCCACCAGCGCGACCTGCCGCCAATCGCCGGCGAGGTCGTTGGAACGTTCGATCCGGTAGCGCAGGCCCGCTTCAGCCGGCCAGCTCAGCCGGACCTGCCGGCCGGGAAGGCCTGAGGTAAACTCGAGCAGCGGCGGCGGGACGGCCTGGTCGGCAGAAAGTGACAGCGGCAGGACGAGGAGCACCGATGCCGCGAGGAGACGGGTTTTCATGGGGCGGGGATGGTTTTGGGTAAGCCGCACGGCGGGCGAAGCCGCGGTAAGGATCGGGCAAATCAAGAGTGCCGATTCTTTCCCCGAGCTTCTAACCGGTTCCACGCCAAGGTCAACGTGCAACTCCACATGCAAGTCAACGGCCGCCCCGGATACCGCGGCGGAGATTTCAGGCCATGAACGGTCGCGGGAAGGAGGGGATCTGAAAGGCGGTAGCGCATCAGCGCCGTCAACAGTTCTGCGTGCGGCCGAACTTCGTACGATATTCCTCGTAGGTCAGCAGCGAGGTCCGGCGCGACAAGAACGGCTGCGAGCAACTCTACGTCGTGAAGCCTGATTTGCTCCACATCAACGCACCGCTGTGCCGCGGCGAGAGACTTGCCGGGCTTGGAGTCGGGTTGTCGTGCACGGTCGGCTGCCTTTTGGTGCAGCTCGGAGCAACAAAGAAGAAGTCGCTGAATCCTCGCAACCCTTATCCCACAAGGGAAAACCAGCGTTTTCAAGGAGTAGTCCCGACAGGAATCGAACCTGTACCTACGGCTTCGGAGGCCATCGTCCTATCCATTGGACTACGGGACCATTGAACGACACCCCAAGGTGCCAATCGCGGCGGACGGGAAGGTAGCGAGGGGCGGCGGGGCTTGGCAAGGAGAACCTCGGGCGGGGTCAGTGCCGCTCCCGGGCCAGCATCTCGATCTCTTCTTCGGTCGAGTGGATCTGGAGGCTGACGTTCACGTCCTCGCGTTCGGTGATCGATTTCATGACGCCGCGGATGGCGGAGGCGCTGAAGCCGTTGCGGCCGATCAGCAGGGCGACATCGGACTGGCGGAGGACCAGCTTGAAGCGCAGGCGCTTGGGGCCGAGCTCGGTGACCTTGAGCTGGGCTTCGGCCGGGAATTCGATGAATTGCACGGCGATGTACTGGAGGAAACTCCGGATTTGATCGGTCACCAGTTGCATGGGCCGATGATGCCCGGATCGGAAATCAGGGCAAGGGGGAAGCTCGGGGGGAGGCCGGTCGGGGAAGAATTCGAATTGCGGTGAATAGCCGGCGGGGCCCTGCCGTTTCAATTGCGATGAATTCATTCCTCTCCCTCATCGGGGCCGCCGTGCTGGCGACCGGAACCTGTCTCGCTGCCGAACCGGATCACGACCTCACGCCGCAGACCGCGGTGAAGCTGATCAACCTGTTGATCGAGGACCATCAAGAGCGGATCGAAATCGCGATGATCGTGGAGGGATCCAAAACTGAGGACGGGCTTGAGGAGAATCACATCCGCCGGGTGATCGCGATCCATCCGGTGGCGGAAGAGGGCAAGCGTGTCCGACGGGTGCAGTGCTACGATTTCCGCTGGAACGAAGCTTACGGCTGGCACCATTGGGAAAAGCGGGAGGAGCGCGGCGGGGACGCGATCTGGATCTGGAGCGAGCTGAAGGGCGAGGTGGTGGTGCGGTGATGCGGCCCGTGCTGCCTCCTCATGGAGATCCGGCGGACTTTGCCGGATTGATCCAGGCGAGTCCGGGAAAGCGGTCGAAGCCTTGGTCGGTGCTGACCAAGGTTGCGCGGCTCTCGATCGCCAACGCGGCCAGCCAGGCGTCGTTGACATCGTTTCCTGTCAGACCGAGGTCGGTGATGAAGGCGCTGAAGATCCCGCGGTGGCGATCGCCTGCCGCAAGGCGGCGCGTCCCCGGATAGGTCCAGAGATCGTCTTTCCAGAAGCCGAGGGTTTCCGTCATCGGGACCAATTGCAGACGGGGAAGTGTCGGAATCCGCAGCAGAGCGGCCTCCACCAGTTCGCAGAGGCCGATGGCATCGCCCGCCGTGGCCGCACCTGTTAGCCAGGCGCGGCAATCCTCATGCTCCACGGAGTCCTTGCGCAGGGCATGGATCAAGACGTTGGCGTCCGGCAGGTAGAGCGCCATCAGGAGGGGCGGGCGGCGAGGCCCAGTTTGGCGAGGTCGTGGGCTTCCTGATCTTCGTCCGCGAGCCGGCGAATCGTGTCCCAATCGGGCGACGCCGGTTTGGTGGCTTCGAAGACCCGGAAGGTGTGCGGGGCAGCGGCTGTCGCCGGCTTCTTCTCGAGCCGGAGGCGCAGGCCTTCTTCGAGAAAGCGAGTCAGGCTGACCCCTTCCCGGGCCGCTTCCGCCTTCGCCTCGCGATAGAGGCGGTCATCGATCCGAAGCGTGGTTTGCATGATTGGAATCTATCGAATGAAAGATTTCTGTCAATCTTGCTCCGGGTGACTCAAGCGTCGTTCGCCGCCGACCGGACGAGTCGAGAGCGGTGCTTGAAACCTGGACCGATTAAGGTTCCGGGAGCTTGGACTCTGAATGCAATGACTACCTCCGATGGCTGGCCGGTGGTGAGGCCAAAGTTCACGAAAAAGACTTCAATATTCAAGCCCCCGAGACGACCCCCCGAGACGTTGAACCCGATTTTCGATTTGCCACTCTTCCGCTGCGGTATTACCCTGCGTCTTACCATGAAGACCCTGACCGTGAAAATTCCCGAAGCTCTGGAGGAAAAGTTGCGAAACAAGGCGAAAGCCTCAAACCAACCCGTTTCCGAAGTCGTGCGTCGGGCGCTGGTCCACGAGATCGAAGCGGATGCCGTGGACTTCTCCAAGCTTGCCGCGCCTTATCGCGGGATGTGCTGATGATGAAATACGAGCGCATGGATGCCGCCGACGCCTCGCTTGTCATGCTGTCCGAGATCCATCGCAACGCGAGGATCATCACCACCGACCGCCGCGACTTCACCACTTACCGCCGCTTCGGGCGCCAACGCCTGCCGGTCGTCCTCCCTCCTTCATGAGCCCCGCTCGGTAATCAGCCGAGCCACTCTTCGAGTGCAGGATCGCTCACGATGGTGCTCGTCCTGTGATCTTGAATCGGCATGAGGCGGATGGGTGATTGAAACGCGGATGGATGAAAGTTCCGTAAGCTTGAACTCGGAACTGCATGGCTCCCGATGATGGCGTGGCTGTCGTGAGGCCAGAGTTCAACCTGCCGAAACTTCAGAATTCAAGGACTGACCCCCGGGCTGACCCCCGGGCCGAGGCGAAGCGTCTGCGGCGGAACAAGGCTGCGGCAGCCAGAAGACCGGCCAGCGCGTTGCTGGGCTCCGGCACCGGCGTCCAGTTGAGCGAGTTGCCGGCGAGCGCGAAGGCTCCGGAACTGGTGGGCGCAAGCGTCTTGCCGTTATAGGAATATTGGAAACCACCGCTAAAGACCGAGGCCCAGTCGGACAGGGTTTGACTTCCGTTCGTGGATTTGAAGATGTCCGTCCAGGTGCGGTCTTGGCTCCAAAATGCGTCGTCGAAGTCCTGAGTGCCGGTAAGCAGGATCTTGAAGATCGCGGCGCTGCCGGTGACGGCGGTGGCGTTGAGGCCGTCGTAGGCGATGCCACGGTTGGTTTCCGGGTTGCTCTGCGAGGTGTCCAGCTCCCATGCGAAGATCGAGCCGCTTTCGAAATTGGTGGTTGTGGAAATGGTGGTATCTTGAACCTCATAACTTGAATAAGTATCAGTAGCGTGATTTGCAACATCCCACATCGGATCCGATCGCAAATCGGAAGTGCTGATTGCGGATATGGTGTTGGTTGGTGAAATGGCTCCAGTGAAACCTGACGGTAAATCAAAAGCGGACGGCGACAATTCAAATCCATTGATGTCGAAAGATGTGCCAATTGATAGATTTCCCCCAAATTGAGTGCCAAGCTCACTAACAATTCCCAAATAGCCTTGATAGGTTCCATTATGGCCAGAAGATCCGGAAATGATGAGGCTCGCTGAAGAACCGGGCTGCTCCCATAGAAACCATATGTCAGTGTTCACGTTATTCGTTTGACTTCTCACTTTGGTGTGATCATAGGTGACTTTCATTTGGAAATTGGCACCAACGATGCCAAGATTGTCCGAGCCATAAGAAGGCTGCGAAAACACCCCAGAATATTCGGCTCTCCGTCAGATTTGCTTGAGTGATTGAGCCCGCATTTTGAGGAACAGATGTTTGAGGTTGGTCATGCCGCAGGCCCGGTGGATCAGCCGGGC
>Ga0247843_1003518_pt1 | contig 25498 bp, 25 predicted proteins | sample LaCruzMarch2017__FD_192420 | JGI IMG/M metagenome (GOLD analysis project Ga0247843, IMG submission 192420) | Freshwater microbial communities from meromictic Lake La Cruz, Castile-La Mancha, Spain - LaCruzMarch2017_8m | ecosystem: Environmental > Aquatic > Freshwater > Lake | place: Spain...
AAATGCAGATACTACCAATGGCATCAGAACCATTGCTAGCCATGAGAATCTTGCTATTCTTATTACATCCGAAGCCATAACTTCTTGTGCACCTGACCAAGTAGCTGCGACAGGGGAGGGAGGGAGGAGAAGAGGCGAGGAGGTTCAACAATTAAGCGGGAACAGATCTCATTTCTCTTCTCCCCCCACGACACATGGGTCAGATATCTAATTTTCATTGCGGCGATAACTTTCATTAGCCCTTAGTCGTCGCAATTGGTACCTAAGGGTGGGGTTATAATAATGGCGGCCGCTGCCCACGCTGATGTTATCGTCATCGGCCTTGGCGCGATGGGGTCCTCTACCCTCCTAGCGCTTGCTCGTCGTGGAATCTCCGTACTCGGGATTGATAGATTCTCTCCTCCTCATGCGAACGGCTCGAGCCATGGGGATACACGAATAACTCGACTGGCCGTAGCAGAAGGGCCAGAGTATGCTCCATTTGTTAAACGATCGCATGAGCTATGGCGTCAGTTAGAGGATGAGGCTGGCGAGTGTCTATTCCTACAATGTGGTGGATTGGTTGTTGGAAGAAGACCGAGGAAGATGCAGGCAGGAAGGATGAATTCATTCGTCGAAAGAACGATCGAAGTGGCGCGTGAATATGACATTCCTCACGAGGTCCTAAACAGTGACGAAATAGGAAAACGATGGCCTCAGATTGGTGGAGGACTCGTTGGCGATGAGCTAGGTTGTTATGAGCCGTCTGCCGGTCTAGTATTTCCTGAGAGATGCATAACTGCTCAGCTGAATATAGCGAAGCGACTCGGAGCAAACACGACACTTGATACCATCGTTCGATATGTAGAATCAACCGATGGTGGTGGTGGAGTTCGAGTCGTTACCGACCGAGGTGATTTCCATGCAGCACGTGCCATAGTTACTCCAGGAGCTTGGGTTACTGACCTTGTACCATCACTTAAGCCACTAACGCGTGTACGACGACAGATATTGCATTGGTTTCCACTTGCACATCCTGAGGCATACTCACCAGATCGTTTCCCCGTATATATTTGGCATCACGGTTATGACGCAGGAGATTATATATACGGCTTTCCCTGTCTTGCAAATGAAAATACCATGAAGGTTGCGACGGAACAATCTGAGATTAATACTACTGCCGACGATGTTGATAGACTCGTCGATCCAATCGAGTCGGAGGCGTTTTACAAAAGGCACGTAGAACGTCGATTCGATGGGGCGATGTGTCCAGTGATGAAAAGGCAGGTTGAGCGTCGTCTTGAAGGGTCGCTGTCGCCGGTGATGAAATCGGTCACTTGTTTGTACACTGTCACTCCCGATGGTGGATTCATCGTTGACGAAACACAGCCTGGAGTGACTGCAGTGTCGGCGTGTTCAGGACATGGGTTCAAGCACTCAGCTGGCCTTGGCGAGGCGCTGGCTGATGGAGCATGTGGCAGAGGAGGCATAGGGATTAATTCAGTATCATCGTCAAATCTTGACACCTTCGGCATAGAAAGATTTCTAAGGTTTGGCAACATCGTGACGGAAAATGATTTTCATTCTGGATTGGGTTATAGATAAGTAGAACTACTTGTATAGTAATGTGTGCCCTAACATCATAGTTCCTCCTCGGTACTGCCACTGAGGATCATTTGCTGTAGTATAAAGACTCGGGTTTCGAACCAACCTTTCAAGTCATCCTTCATACCCGCTCCCTTAGACACTTTCATTAGCCGCTTAACCTCTTCCTCGAGCTCATCACGATCACCACCGTACTTTGTTTTAGCCTTTTTTATGTATTCTTTCATTTTCTCATCACATCCGTCCAACGTCTTGGGATCGCATGTTAGTGCTATCACCTTTTCACCCTGTATCTCAATCATTTCAATTGTGAACACCAATGCAGAATCTCCTGGGATTTTAGGAGGTGATCCACGATCACCATAGGCCAAATCACTTGGTATGTAAAGCTCCCACTTATCCCCCTCAACCATCATCTGCATAGCTTCTGTCCACCCTTTGATGACTTGATTCGGCGCAAAAGTCGTGGGATCACCACGCGAGTAGGACGAATCAAATTCAGTACCATCAATGAGGGTACCGGCATAGTGACATAGACAAGGAGTGCCAACCTTAGGATGAAAGCCACCTTGTCCCTTCTCCAACACCTTGTAGCGCAGACCACTCGGGAGCGTAACTACGTCGGGCAATTTCGATCTCTCTTCGAGGTATGCCGTACCTGCCTCATCGGTAGCAACGACGGCGACACCGCCAATGAGGATCACTGACACGAGGACAAGCAGGTGACGAAGCAGGAATGTCGTCATTGCAAACTATGGCACAGATTCTACGCGTGGAAATCTGAATGTGGCGGGAGAGGTCTCGTTTTGTGTCGACATGGTGACCATGTCTGTTTTGAATGTTGCAGCGTTTGCGTTGATAATATCGCTGTTAGAGAGAACGACGGTTGGGTTTGAGACAACATCATTACGCACGGTGGATTTCACAAGGCATAATCGGCAAAAGTTTCATCGCTTTCCTCATTCGTTGAATGAATTAAAGAGGAATCGATTGTGGAAGAATGAATTGTGCAAGAATGGATTGTATCCATCATTGTTGTCTGATCATTTTCCGAGGAAACTTTCACTGATACGACCGATACTCGATGCGACAATGTTGACTGCATTCCGGATTTTGTCATCGCTGGTTTTGGCACTGTCACTGGTCTTGTCGTTCCCTGTGCAATCCTCCTCTGCAAGCCAAGCTCAATATACCCCCGCGTCTTCCACTTCCTACTCTCTGCAAAGTAACATGAAACGCAACAATCCATCAAGACAGACGATTATGGGCAAACGAACTATCGGCAATCGGTATGACAAACCCCGTACTGATACAAGAGCGGTCAAGTGGATATCCATGGTGATCATTGCAATGACAATCACCGCGAGCTCCTCCCGTGCCTCACTTCGTACATCGAAAAGAAAAGTGAGGAATGTCACCCCCTTTGGTATAATTAGAAATCAATCTGCACTTGGGAACGGCGTTTCTGTGCTTCGTGTTTGCATGGCATTCAAGTTCGATGACAATGAAATTAGAATGAAAGAGGATGATGTCCAAAGTCTGTTGAGGCGATTGAAACTCGAGGAAAACGAGCTGTACTCGACAAAAGCATTCATTTCGACATTACCACAACAATCACAGGAGAGTCTGAGGCAAAGGGCTCTCGTGGATTACTTGTCAAATGGTAAGAAGTTGCTATGCATCTCTATTTGTTATGATGGACTTTGATCCAAGACTCATTATTCTTTATTGTTAATGTTCATGGTTGCGAATCTCAATTTGGAACATGTAATAAGTCGCGTCGGTATTTCTTGAGTACAGCAAATGTATGACGTATGGATCACTCGAATCAATGCGTGTTCCTTTCGTGGAAGAGGCGGTGCGTGACTTCCGCGAAATTGCCAAGGAGGAACATGTGATGTACGATAGACAACAAATTCTTCATAGACCAAGACAGTCGACGACGAAATTAAGTTCACAATACATTGTTGCCACAATTTTGCTTGTGATAAAGGGAGATCACACTAGTGTGTCGCTTCCATTTGGAATTGTAAGACAACGAGATATGTCAAGGGCTCTAACTCGTATCGTTAATGATGTCCGGGTGGATGATTGTTTGATTGGTTCAGAGTTGTTGGTCCTACCAGACCTAAGAACAGTTTCAATGGAAAAGCGAGGAGAGAAAGCAACAACAACAACAATTACAGAAACGGAAGTCCTGAAAGTATTCCCAAATTTGGTACCACTGACTTGACTGTGCACCATTTTTTCAATTCACTGGATGGATTCACAAATGCATCGATCAGCTAGTACAACAATGAAATTTGACGACTACATAGCATTACGCGAATCGATTAAGCAAAGCTTCCTTCTTCTTTTGCAATAGAACTTGTGACACGACATCCAGCGAAGGCACAGCCGCTTGCGGTTCAATCCCATTCCTTATGGCATCGAAGAAGATATCACCGTCAGAGTTTTCTTCGCTTCCCATTTTGCCATCATCATTATCATCAGCAATATTCTTCTTCCGTTGTTGCATCATTTCTCTGTATTCCTCACGACGAACTTTCAACTCTTCTTGTTTCTCAGCAGCCATCTGTCCTTCTAGCTCCAGTAACACACCATCCTCTTCATCCCTTAATCCGTAATAATCTGGTGTGATGTACTTGTATATATCCCCCCGTTTGCGCTTCGTCGTTTTCGCAGCAGCACGTGCAAACAATTCTTTCACCCCCGGCAGATCACGTGCAGCACCAAAGTATCGATATCCACCACTACCCTTCAGACCAAGTCCCATCGCAGCGAGTGCATCCGGATCTCCTCCGGCCCCACCAACTCCTACATCGCCACCGCCACCCTCCCTCTCAGCAAGTATCATCGCTTTTCTCTCCTCCTGGTTAAAATCTTTCCCACCCAGCTCCTTAATCCGACGGTTCCAATGATACTTTTCCCTAAGTAGCTTGTTAATTGTATCATTGAGATCACGTATCGCATGCTCCCCCAAACCTGCATTCTGGATTTTACGCACCCCTTCACTAATTTCACGTATGATTTGTTTACGAAAGTGTTCGGCATCGGATAGGTGTTCGCATTGTGATGATAGAAATGGTCGTTTTTCACGTCGGGCAGAATCACGACTTATCTTTGACGTTGGATCGCTCTCCTCGCTGCGAGTTCATGGATTGGTTTTATCATATAAGCAAGGGAATGACGACGAGGAGTGGGTATCATGAATAACATGAATAGAGGAGAGTCAAACAAAATGACAAGTTCACATAATAAATAAGTAAACTCACCGCATCTTCACCCACTTGTTGAGCATGGCCCGGGCCTTCTCCTCTGGACGTGCCATGATTTCGTGATGATGTGCGTGAAGAGGAAAGTTTGACCGGGCCCGGGGTCCTCGTTCCCGCTCTTCGACAATGACACGATGAACAACCCTCTGAAGTTCAATCAGCCTTAGTAGGCAAAGCATTTCTAGACACCCCTTCGTCAGATCCCTCGTCATCTTCACTCTGTCGGTTTGTTGGGAATCGCTGTCCAATTATTAAAATTTGATCGCCCACTGTGAACGTCGACGAAGAAAGAGCCATAATTATCTAACTATGGTTTACATCTCAGCCGACGGGAGTATCAGCAATGACGCACCACAAAGTCGTTTCCTTTCGTACGCGTCATCATCGCCTCGCGCATTTATTACCATCGTCGGTGTTATTATTGCGATTTTCTGGAGGATGTGTGATTTCTACTGTCCTTTGTCGAATGGTAAAGTGCCAGCGGCGAAGAAGTCGCCGACTGAACATTGGAACTTCATGAGGAACAACTTGGCATTCGTTCGTGAAATGACGGAACCGCTGCATTCAAAGACCAAGGCAACGGATAAAGTAGTCAAGAAAGTCCTAAAACAATATGAAATTCAACGATCGATTAGCCACATTGATTATGGAGGCGTGGATGGACATGTAGCAGAATCGGGTGACCTCCGTGATTTGGAAACGATCAGGGTGACCCGCTGTACCACCACAAGGTCAGCTATCACTGCGTACATGTGTGGAGCGGACATTGCCACTAATCATGACATGGCTCACGGAGTAGATCGGAAAATGGGATACAACATCGGAGGAACGAAGTCATTCAGAATCTATCTCACCTGTTTGTATCGCAAGGGTATTTCGAATGGAAATCACCGAAGATCTGTGTATCGGTTAGGTATTGGTTGCAAAGACGAAATGGCAGGTTACTCACATGCCTTTAGCATCGTAGCGCAGCTCGATGGAACCTTCTTTTGGTTACAATCGTTTATTTCGCATTATTCACTCGCAACGTGGATGAAGAAGACTAGTAGGTCAAATAAGTCAGGCTTGGCTGGGCATTTGACATTCGATGAGCTACTGGTAAAGCTAGATAAAATTGATCGCCTGATGAGGATCGATGACTGGACTGCTCAAGCAAATCAGGATTACCTTGACCTGTTTAACGTAGATAAGACGTTGGAGAATGGTGGACAGAACAAATGGAAAATTGACCACCGCCTCGATCATTTCAGCTGGGACGAGGCCTGTCAATACCCTTTACCCGATGGATATAAACTAGAAAATAAGGAGCAAGGAGGAGATGTTGATGCTCAGATTGACATCACGCAAGAGAATGATGAGTGTTCCACTCTCTTAGGTTTCATGAGCGAAATAATGTATGGAGATTTGATCGCAAATTGAATTGGCGATTTTAGTCACAATAGAACCAGCTAGTTAATGTGGAGATAACATGAACGTTCTTTACTGTCTCGACCCCTTCATAGTGAATAAATATAGAATATACAGATATTAAGATTTTGCTCAATAACATCAGCTGTAAACTCCACCGCCCTTGTCACCTAGAAAACAAACTCTTCCCCCGAATCATCGCAACAGCAGCATATTATATTGTATTATTCCAGAATATTGAACGGCTCCAACCAACTCTGAGGGCATGGCTCAGTTACCATACCAATGTAGAATATCGCCGGTGCAAATCCATAATACAATGCGATCCTAGTTTTGGCAAAAATGTAATTCATATCAAAGAGACGGAGTGCCATCTTCGGAATATCGGCGATTCGGAATACACCGGACCCTCCATTGCGTCTCCGTGGTACGGGCATATTGTTCTGTGGAGAAGTTGCGAGATGAAAAAAACTGTGTAATTGGCAAAGAGGCACCTCACGGAAATCTCATGGACTACGATACATCATCTCCCCACCCCCACCCCACACCACCACCCCACACCACTACCCACCGTCCATCTCGCCGAGATGGCCAACCGAAGAATCACTCACCACAGGAAGGAGGATAGACGTAGACGCGGTGAAAGGAAAAAAGATGGGATATTTCCCGCCGTTATCAGAGATAAGAGTGTGTTTACAAAACCATGAGTGACGAGCAATCCGCTTCGATGGGAAGCATCGACGACGACGTTGACGAGGAGACGATGATTCCAATGAAGAATCCTGCAATAACCAATGATGGCGACGATCCAGACTCATTCCTTGATGATGACTTTCTATCGTTTGCCAACCACAACAATGGCGGGCAACAATTCGATCGTCCTGATCCCTCCTCTCTTGATGACCGTTACAGCTCTCCAGGTGCTGAGAAACCTGCAATTATTCCGTGGATGACTAACGCTGTGACAATACCGGAGCATCAGTCCTCGAACAGGCAGCAACAACAAAAATACGATCGGGGATATGGCAATATTGCATACAACAATAATAGTCAACGCAGAATACCGTCGATGATACGTCTGCATAACGAGATTGTATCATTCGTCAACCTCATGTCACCAACAGTTGATGAAATGAAATTGCGTGAAAAGGTTGTCGAACGGGTAACGAAATTAGCCCAAGCAACATTTCGTGGTGAGGATGTGAAGGTACTGCCATTCGGTTCACAGGTTACGGGACTATGCTTGCCGGGTTCTGATATCGACTTTGTCATTCGCCTGCCATCACGTGATCCTGCTGATATATCAAAAAACAATCCCCTTCATCGGTTTGCAGACGCAGTCCTGAACGAGTTTGGTACACGCAGTGAACTTCTTGAGGGTGGTGCACATGATGATGAATATGACGGCAAAAAAGACGACCACCAAGGCAAGGAATACCTATCTTATCTCGAAATCATTGAACAAACACGTGTTCCACTTGTAAAGTTCACTATTGCACCATACGACATTGATGTTGACGTATGCTTCAATCAGCCGCACGGACCAGAAAGCGCAGAATTAATGTTTCGATTTATGGAGAGTATGCCTCCACTACGACCAATGACTATTGTGCTCAAGTACTTTTTAGCAAGTCGTGATATAAACAAGCCATTCACTGGTGGGATTGGAAGTTACCTGTTACAGCTAATGATTGTGAGCTACCTCCAACATCGTGCACGAGAGGATGTGGCTAAGCGACATGGCGCGAGTGGCAAACATTACAATCTGGGTTCATTGTTATTAGACTTTTTGGAATTGTATGGTATGGATTTTAATTATGTTACCACGGGGATATCTGTCCGACACGATGGGTACTACTTCCCCAAGGGATTGTCAGACCGTCGTGAATCATTCTGGCAGCCCACTCGACCTTTTAGTTTAGCAATGGAAAATCCCCTCGACCCAACTGCCGATGTGGGTGCTGGTGCATTTCGGATGCAAATGATTCAACGTATCTTTGGTCATGCATTCAAAACCTTACTCGCATATGTGAGTGAACCTTCTGTGGAGACTGAGTCGATACTGGCACGGATAATCCCGCCAACCGAGGAGATGGAGCGTAGGATGATTGCGAAAGGGAGGTGTGATGACGCGATGAGACATGCGGTTGATTACGACGACGGAGAGGGTGTCGGTGATGAACGCGGTGATGACTCCAAGAAGCGCAAGTCTTCTCAGAAGAAAAGGAGGAGAGATGATCATGGTAGACAAGGCGGTGGTGGAGGAATCAAGAAGAGTCGACATTCCACGTGAGGGGAACTTCCTCCCATCTTGACTTGTCTCATTGTTGAGACCCTCCCACTCAACAGCGCACTGATTGAATATTCAATTCTTTTGACACATGTTAGTACATAACTCTCATCTATTATTATTCAGTTAGAATCGATGCATGAATTGTTTATTTCATGGTACTTGCACTGCGTTCGGCTAAAAGTTTCTTCACTGCCTTCTGTTCCTCAAGCAAAAATGCCCTAACAATACGCATCCGAACGCATCCCCCGCAAGCACTACCACCATATGCACGACTGACGGTCCGTTCCCTCTTCTTCAAGTTCTTGTATGCCGATCCCTTCAAGTGCTTAATCCCAGGCAATGAGCATTTGCAATCGGAGCATCGTGGTCCCTTGGTCGTCTTCTTGATCTTCTGGGCCACGTGACGTCCACCAGGTGTTAGGATGGTACGGATACGTGCCGACCTGGTGTTGTAGGAATGACGTCCTGGACGCGTGACTCTGTTGTCTCCCATAATTGCTAATTGTTATTGATAATGTAAATAATAAATGAGCTGGGATATGAGGAATGAGAGGTTTGAGTGACAAATAAGAAAAATGTAAGAAGATGTGGGAAAGTGTTGATACAGAGCCACTTCAAATACATTAAAAAAGCACCGCCTGCCATGGACGCAACCCAAATAGATCTCGCACGAGTATAGAGCAAGAAGACAATAGCCACACTATTCGGTGGTAATGCTCCGCTCGCATTGCAATATCGTGCAACTCAGATCTCTCACGACTATCAGGCAAGACAGACAATGTTTGAATGAAGCAGCTTGCATTGTTTATCGTGGATATTTGCCGATAAAGTGGAAGTCTCCATCATTATTTGTAATCGTCAAACCGGAGTGACGCCACCGGAGCCGACGTCTGATGCCGCCGCTGCACCGACACCGCTAATCCATACACACCCCTAATGCTTCACCGCCAACCCATCATACAACTCACCGTAAAAAGTGTGTCCTACGTCTTACCGCTCTACTTATTGAAAATAGGTACGATTTCTATGTAGGATTTCATTCTCAAGGCACCAACAAAAAAATACCAACAAAATAATTCATCATGGCAAAAACCGGGTTAGCCAAGGGCATCAACAAGGGCCACATTACCACTGTTCGGGAACGTGCCCCAAGGCCGTCTCAATCGAAGGGGGTGAGTAATTGAATAATTTTATCACATCGAGAGCGTCACAGTTCAACTTTGGGTGCGGGGTCGGGTTGTTGCTTGTTGCGGCTGTGGAGATGTTTTACATCGACAATATTCGTATAACATTTTGTTTACGAGGGAATCACATCGGATAGTCCATAGCATGCATCTTTGATACACCACATACGACCCAGACATCCCAATTATTTAACGATCAAAATTTCTGACATTGCCCACCATCCACACGCTCGTCACAGAAAATCGGTAAGCGGACTGCCCTCTGCCGTGAGATTGCACGGGAGGTTGCTGGACTTGCACCATACGAACGTAGAATTCTGGATATGATCAAGACTGGAGGTTCATCTGCCGATAAGCGTGTATACAAGTATGCCAAACGTCGCTTGGGAAGTCATAAACGTGCCTTGGCAAAGAGGGAGGATATTAAGGCGGTCAACTCGAAGATGCGTGCCAAGCAGGCTCAGGCATAAATAATATGAGATTTGTTTAAGAAGTAGAATTATGAAACAAATTGTTCTTAATAAAAGTCGTCAGTAATACGGACGCACACATGCTTTTTAGCACTTTAATTCTTGTGAAACAGGTGTCGGTACCATGGAAATGTGATTCAACAAAAAATGTCTCCACGAAGCACACATCTTGTGACTTGAATGGAACATACCTTGTGTGGGTTTCAAAGACTTCCTTTGAAATTTGTTAGTCGATGCAAACTTAACAATTGCAGATCCAGCAAAGGACGTGTGTTTACATGCGATCCGTAACAAGCAGAGTTTATTCTGTATCATAACACGTTCATGCAGTTCCTTAAATATTTTTATTTTTCACACAATCAACTTTTATATCTTAATTCAATACATTCACACACTTTAGGTCTTCGGCAGCCTTGATAAGACGTGCAGCCATGGCTTCCTCGCCGGCACGGAGACTCATTCGTGGATCGTAGTACTTCTTGTTTGGCTTATCGGGTCCCTCCGCATTGCCAATCTGTCCCTGTAGGTAGTCGTGGTACTTGGCCTCGTATGCGCGAACACCATCCCAAAATGCCCACTGAGTATCCGTATCAATGTTCATCTTAACAACACCGGCACCGATTGCGTATTGGATATCCTCGACACTCGATCCTGACCCTCCATGGAAAACGAATTTCATTGGCTTATCATCATCGGACCCAAGCTTCTCCTGAATGTATTTTTGGGAGTTGTAAAGGATGATGGGCTGCAGGTCAACATTGCCGGGTGCGTAAACTCCGTGAACATTACCGAACGAAGCAGCGCATGTGAATGCACCGTTGGGGACCTTTGACAACTGTTCATAAGCATAGTAAACTTCCTCCGGCTGAGTGTACAAACGAGATGAGTCAACGTCGCTGTTATCTACACCATCCTCCTCTCCTCCCGTCACACCAAGTTCGAACTCAAGTAGGATCCCGACCTTAGCGAACTTCTCGAGGTATGACTTGCAAATAGCAATGTTCTCCTCAAGAGGTTCCTCCGACAAATCAAGCATGTGCGATGAGAAGAGAGGTTGGCCAGTCTTGGCAAAGTGCTCCTCCGATGCAGTGAGGAGTCCGTCAATCCATGGAAGCCAGGCCTTTTGGCAATGATCCGTGTGCACGACAACGGGAACGCCATACAACTTGGCAACCTCGTGAACGTGTTTGGCACCGGCGATGGTCCCTGCGATCGAGGCCTGGTCATTCGCGTTGCTAACGGCCTTACCTGCAATGAATTGTCCACCTCCCTTGGAGAATGTTACCATGATCGGACCGCCGTATTTCATGGCGGCTTCCATGCATGAGTTAATAGAGTTTGTCCCAACGATGTTGACTCCCGGGATGGCGTATCCACGTGCCTTGGCGTCATCGAGGAGATCGACGAGCGCTTTTCCAGTGACAACACCAGGCTTGATGGACGCCGGGAGCTTAGCGTACGTCTATGTTATGTAAACGAATAGAAATATAAGCGATCAGTATTGGATAGTCATCATTGTAAAATCTTTTTGCTGTTCCTTGTCAAGCCTCACCTTGGCGCCTTCGGTGGCGGTCCCAGCCGCCATGTTCAATGAACTGCTACGGCCACTGAAAGAAGCAGTGGGGGCGAATGCAGCGGCAGAGCCGACGAGGAATAAGGAGGCGATAGTAAGCTTCATGGTGGGGTCGATCTGTACCGGTATCGTCGATTTCTACAAAGCTTTGCTTCGGGAGTACGTGGTGTTTCCCGCTAGCGGGAAGGAACCCGCTAGCGGGAAGGAACCTCACATCGAAAATACTAGAAAATAAAGGCTCCGTCCCCCCATTTTTTAGGTGTTGTTATCTCATACCGCAGCAACCATGGAGGCAGCTTTTATGGATTCGGGAACGACAGTTGATAAGGTGAGTATGTTTGTTTGGTAGAAGCTGATGATTGATGCCCTCTTTTATCACATCCGTTCTCATGCGAGCATCATTTTTCTGTTTTCTCTTATCTAACAAATTACACATCTCCGTAATGATGACGTTGCAGGGTGAGAATGCCCGTCTATCGTCATTCATTGGTGCCATTGCCATTGCGGACCTTGTCAAGACAACACTCGGTCCCAAGGGGATGGACAAGATCCTCCAACGGATTTCAGAGCATGATCAAAGTGTGAGCGTGACCAATGACGGTGCGACAATACTAAAGAGTATCAATCTTGATAATGCCGCGGCGAAGGTTTTGGTTGACATTGCGCGTGTCCAGGATGATGAGGTGGGAGATGGCACGACAAGTGTTGCCGTTCTATGTGGAGAGTTACTGTGAGTTTTCTTGTGTGTGTATCACATCAACGTTGTGATTTGCAATGTTGTGGGGAGACTATTGATGAGGGAGCTTACGTTGATCGCATTGTTTTTTTGCATGAACACCGTCCTCATCCTTTCCTTATATTCATGTTTCAACATCAAAAGTCGCGAGGCGGAGAGTCTCATCAACCAACGCATACATCCCCAAACAATTGCTGAGGGATGGCGTCTCGCAAGAAAGGCCGCACGTGACGCCCTCGAGGCATCGGCCATTGACAATAGCAAGGATGAGGCCATGTTCCGTGAGGACCTTCTGCGTATTGCCCGGACCACACTCAGTTCGAAACTCGTAACCTACGACAAGGATTACTTTGCAAATCTTGCCGTCGACGCTGTCATGCGTCTGAAAGGGAGCAACAATCTCGATCATATACAAATCCTAAAAAAGTCGGGGGGGCACATGAGGGATTCATACCTCGAGGAGGGGTTCCTACTTGATAAGAAAATTGGTGTCGGACAGCCCAAGAGGATTGAGAATGCTAAGATCCTGCTTGCCAACACGAGTATGGACACTGACAAAATTAAGATATACGGCAGTCGCGTTCGCGTTGATTCGTTAAACAAGGTTGCTGAAATCGAAGAGGCAGAGAAGGTATGTCATATCTCTAACGATTGTCATTTATCACGTAACACTTTCCTCGAATGTCCTCAACCTTTATCCTCCCGTATTTCAGGCACGAATGCGTCAAAAGTGTGATAAGATTATTGCGCATGGTTGCAATGTATTCATAAATCGGCAGTTGATTTACAACTTACCCGAGTCGATATTTACCGAAAACGGAGTAATGGCCATTGAGCATGCCGACTTTGACGGCATTGAGCGACTTGCGGCTGTGACTGGTGGTGAGGTTGTGAGTACCTTTGACAGGCCAGATCTTGTCACCATGGGGGAATGTGATGTCATTGAGGAAGTCATGATTGGCGAGGATAAGGTGATTCGTCTCGGGGGATGCAAATCTGGTAAGGCATGCTCGATCGTTCTAAGGGGAGCATCGTCGCACGTCTTGGATGAGGCCGAGAGGTCACTCCATGATGCCCTGTGTATCTTGACGGCGACTGTGAAAGACCCAAGGATCATTTGTGGTGGTGGGTGTACTGAGATTCTCATGGCACAGGCTATTGATCGGCAGGTGGAGTCTACACCGGGAAAAAAGGCACTTGCCATGGCGTCCTTCGCTCGTGCTCTCCGCCAGCTCCCTGCAATCGTAGCAGACAATGGTGGATACGATTCTGCCGAGCTGGTAACTCAGCTACGTGCCGCACACGCATCGGGTAAGAACACCTATGGCCTTGACATGTACAATGGTGCCATCGCCGACATGAAGGATCTAGGCGTGGCTGAGGCATTCAAGAGCAAGCTTTGTGTCTTGATGAGTGCGAGTGAGGCAGCCGAGATGATTCTTCGCGTCGATGACATCATCAAATGCGCCCCTAGAGCTCGGGAGGGTCACTGAGTACGAATCTTTCGCAAGGTTGTGCTACGAAATAAATACTGAGTTAGTCAATGATCTAATACTATGAGATATAAAACCTGAATAATAATTGAATACACAATAAAAAGCATTAATCTTGCTCGATTTCAACAGGTCGTTCCCATGTAACATTCGATGTGCCTTTCATATAATAATAAGTACGGCCCGATGCTGGATCTACTGCCGACCGCCACAATGTCTTTTTACTTTTCACTGTGGTGGGTGACTCGACGACAGGAGAATCTTCCACATCAGTTAAATCTTGAGTGGCATCAACCTTGGGTTCCTCGGTTATCACGATTTTATTTTCCACATCAGTCAAATCTTGAGTGACATCGACCTTGGATTCCTCTGTTATGGTGAGTGTTCCGTCTTGATTTGCCGCGTCACAATCGTCTGACTTGACTTGATGCCGAGACTCATGTTCTTCATGCGGCTCATCAATCGATGTTACAGGTAGAGATCTCGACGATAAAACAGCACCATCTTGTGCTTCATTTGCTCCTCCGTCCCACATCTTATACGGTTGATTTGGTGGACTATGAAGTTTTTCCTTCATGGCATTTGCGACATGATTGATACCTGAAACGACCGACGTTTTAATTTTGCGAGTCGAAGTAAATATGCTTGTATATGTTTCACCTGAGCTTTCACTGATTTCGTCATCACTTCTTTCATTACGTTTCTTCCACGAATCCAGTTTCTCAATCTTGTCGGTGTCATTTACTTTCAGCTGTTCCACATTCACGCTACGTTCATCCAGTGATTTGACCTGTTCAATCTGCGACGAGACGGATTGTTGTGATGATTTACGATATTCTTTGGACGGCGAACTAGGACTAGATGACTTGGAGATCTTCCTTGTTAAAAAATGAATAATTCCAATCCCTTTACGTCCTTTTCCGTCACTTTGTTGCGAGGAAACTTCAGGAGATATCCATTCCTTTGGAGTTTGATTCGTATCAAAATCCGGTGGAGCTTCCCATGTTGTCTAGAGCAAACAAGTGAGCATAAATGGTTAGTGTGGACATAAAATAGATAAACAGGATGAATGATATCCAAACTCACCTCCTTGGTTTTAATATGATAATAGTACATCAGACCGGAATTCGAGTCTTTTGCTGCTCTCCAATCACCTTTGGGCTTTCTCCTTGCTGGTGATTCGGCGTTTGGTGATACAGCGCTATCTGTCGTGACATTGTTCTGATGTGATTCAGCCGGCACGTCATTCGTGTTTGAAGGAGAATCCCCATCGTTTGATTCATATAGCCTCTCTGAAAGGCCAGCCTGCTCTGACGGGTCCAACCGAGTAGGAGGAGGAGAATGATCCCGTGCAGATGGAGTATCGGTGTTCATCTCACCAGCCCCAGTGTCAAGCCAACGACTCCTGGCGGGGGAATCATGAATGTCATTCTCGTCATCATCATCGTTATCCTCCACCGGATCCGATGGATTGCGAATTAGATCGTACACGGCATGCAAATCATCTTCTGAAAGCTGAGGCACCTCCTCGCTTACGTTGTAGTCAACTGAGGGGCCATTAATCCTGGCTAAATATACAGATTGACGAACGACTGCTCTTGCGGGGAACCAGCCTGTTCGACCACCACATCTACCAAGCCACCAAGGACCACGTTGATTCGAATGCGCTTCAACTTTCGTGCCAGTGGTGAATGACAATTGACCTTTAAGGTTATTTCCCTCAAACGTAACAACTGCAACATGATGAATTTCTGCTTCAACATCCTCATCTGCAAAATTCGGTACAGATTTGTTCTTTTCACCTGCTTTGTCGACTGACAACTTCTTTTGTGCAAAATACTTCTCCAAATCTGTCTGTTCATTTTGTGCAGAGACGTTGCCATCATCTGCTATAATTTCATGGTGTAATTCAATTTGTTCGGTCTCACTTCTCATGGCCACATAGATGTCAATTTCATCACTCAACTTGGTACAGATAGAGCTTTCAAGCACGTTGTCCAACTTATTACGGTTATCATCTTCCTCGATGAGGGATTGTGGGACTTTATCATCATCAAACGAATAAACATGTTGGAATTTCCTCACCGCATCGACGTCAGAATTTGCTGACATTAATTCATTAATATCCAATTCTTGAGCTATCTCGTCGTCTTCCGTTGCTTGTGCGGCTACCCTCTTCGCTCTCAGCAATTCCAGTTCTTTCTCTGCTTCCAATCTAGAGGCTGAAATGTCTTCTACGAGGGAGTCACCAGATCTCTCCACCACGGATTCCGGCTCATCTCTCCCAATAATCGTTGGCGTCAACACTGAGCCTACAACTGTTGCTAATTCTTGTGACTCCAATAATGTGGCATAGGCTTCATCTTCCACTGGCTCTTGTTCATGATCGGTAAGCATATCTTTCTCCTTGACCAGCTTCTTATCCAACTTTAGACGTTCCAATTCAATCTCGGCCTTCACCTTTGCCGTCTCGGCCTCCAATCTGGCTTTACGCTCAGCCTCGAGCTCTCGTTGGGCATTCATCAACGCGACAGCCTGCTCAGCCTGGATTCTCGATTCCTTTTCGGAAATCAACCGTGTAATTTCTTCTTCGACTACAGGATCGTTGTTGTTGGTTGCATCCCTCTCTTGGTGAAACTGTGCAAATTCCCGTAGACGCTTAAGTTCGGCACGGGTGGCATCAGCAATGGCCGACATGGAAGAGTGATGTGACAACGCGCTGACAAAACTTTTGTCATTTGGGGACGCTACCATTGTATAAAGTGTATTTACTGGCAGACCACATGTTTCCTCCTCATTAAGCGTTTGCGTGCCCGCATGAATTGGGTGGCCAGTTATTACATCTTCTTCATTCGCCTCAACGTCATCGGAATCCATTGTAGTGTTTAAGTCTGCACTTTTCTCCTTGGTGCCTTCATTCGTGTCATAATTCTCTTCGCTCGAAACATTGACTATGTCGCTGAGCTCATCTTGGGATTCTATTAATGTACTAAGATCTAGTCCCCGAACCTTATACGTATTCTCCCTTTTCTTGGATATCTCTTCCTCCATCATCATCCTGTTGCGAGCGCGTATCCTAGCCTCAACACTATCAAGTTTGGCAGATGTCTCTGACGACAGCTTGGCCTTTTCGTATTCTGACTTAATCTGCATTCTAGTTGTTAGCAGCGCCATGTCGGCAATATCATCACCTCCATGACCGGAAGACTCGACTGTGATACTATTTGGTGGGCGTTTCAGAATTTCGTCAAATGAATACATCTCATCACCACCTCCGACAGAGGGTGTCATCTTGAATGGCATGGTCGACTTGGTTTCCATTGTTATCACCGATATTCCATCATCGTTATTCGATATGTGGGATGCTGTTTTCAGTAGATCGTAGTCAGGACTTAATAAACCCATTTGAGCGGCAGACCCAGATGATAGAGCAGATTGAGGTGAGCATATCATCATCATTTTCTCCTCCAATCGCATGCGTTTTTCTACAAGTCGCTGGCGCCTCTCCTCCAATGTCAGTTGCTCAATCTGCACATCATCTTCAGAAGTTGTTGCGTTGACATTCAAACAATTATTTGGTATTGTACCAGGATCTTCATCGTCCTCTCCCGTCATTGCAGCACAACTTTGTTGCGTGGAGGAATTGACTACAGTTTTGGGTAATTTCCTCGCAATATCTGGAGGCATCAAAAGTTCATCTTGATCATCACCTTCCTGACCTCCTTCCTCTGAATCCTCGGCATTCGCTGTTTCCTCCACCTCCGCATCCATGTCTTGTTCAGATCTGTGACTCACTTCCAATTTCATGCGGCGTTCAATTTCTACTTGATTCTCTGCTTGATTGCTTAGATTTGTAATAGAATCGATATTCAAACGTCGGGTATTAGGGATCATACCTTCCGCATCATCTTCTTCTGACCAGCCACCTCCCCCGTTGACCTTGGTCGAGTCGGATAATATTTCATTGGACAATAATCCTTGGCCCGCAGTAATCTTCGTCGGTGCCATTTTATCAGTAATTTGAGCATCAAGTCGCTTCCGTTCTGCGGTATCCTCACTTTTGTCCCAGCTATTCATGGAATTAATCCCACCTCGGGTCATATTCTTCTTCTCTACCTTGATAAATGTCAGTCTTTTGGGAGGGCTAAGAAGTCGCGTTTGAATCACGGGAAGGGGTGGCGCTCTGTCACCGTCGTCGTCGGCCTCCAATGCTGGTGGTGGTGGTGGAGGAGGTGGTGGAGAAGATAAACCCCTTTCCGTCCTCCTATTGTCAACATTGTTGCTGCGATCGACGGATAGAGCCTCATTAAGATTCCCAAGTACGACGGGTGGTGGAGGAGCGGACTGCAATTGCCTCACTTCATTCTTCATCTTTCTTCGTCTATATCGCAAGTCAAGCTTCTTGATCAATTCCTCCTCCCGTCCGACATACTTCTCCATAACACGATCAAGCTGTGCTAATTTCTCGGGTTCATTTGATGCTATCAAGTCATGGACCAATGTCCTGTACGACGGTGGACGGGGAACATTGCTATTCCCTGTCCCTGGGGATGTTACAGTAATTTGTGACCCGGGAGTGAATATCGGGCCATGTATATTGTTCGGGACGGTCGTCCCTGGTGTCATGGCACGATTTGCAATAGCATCAAATTCTGCATTCGACCCAACGCTTACACTTGCCGGTGAACGTAGGAAGGCATCCAATCTAGGATTATTCCGAGTTGATCGTGGTCGTCCCGAGACAAATGCTGCGTTAGTCGTCCCCCGTGCTGCTCCTCCTCCTGCCCATCCCGCACCACCAACACCACTAGCAGTCCCCAGTCCTGGTCCACCAATGTCGGCATCTGCCTCATACATCTTCCGTCGTCGTTCGTCGGGTAATCCCCAATCCATGGCCGATCGTTCAATTGCCGCACGTAACACACGTCGACGTATCTGTCGTGTCGCGGCATTGTTATGCTCATCATTCCCACTTCCACCACCACCACCACCGGACGATGTTGATATAATTGGTGGAGGAGGTGGACTGCTATCCACGGCACGTACATCATCAATTGCACGTACATGCATCCAATTAGTTGTTATTTGTTTGGGTGGACGTATTCGATGATCGTTATTATAACTGCCATTGCCACCAGACAAATTGATAGGTTCAGGTGGTTTAGACTGCTCGTTCGTTTGTTCAAGTAATGTCGATTCGTATCCAGTATCACCCAACTGAGGGTGATAATGCACAAGAACCTGTGGTCGAGTCTTAATTGGTGGTGGTGGTTGATGATGCTGTTGTTGAATTAGAGGAGGTAAAATATGATTTTTTTTCCGACACTCCTGTTGCTGTACATCTTCAGAATCGGTAGTTTGTGCAAAGGAATGATCAATGGAATTGTCCGTTATTCCAAATGACTCGTAGTTGTTGCTTCTATTGTCATTTGTATAATGTACCAATCCAATATTGCGATTGAAATATGCCTCCTCGTCACCCTCTTCATCAGTGTCATATTCGTTCGTCGATGCCGTCAATGTAACGTCATGGCTGCTAGTATGACGTGCAGCCTTCCGTCGTGCACGATCAGCATAGGCTCGTTCGGTAATTCGTGACCGAGATCGTTGTTGTTGTTGCTGCTGCTGCTGTTGATGTTGTCCTCCACTGTTCTTCACCTTAATTGTCGTTGGATACTCCTGATACTGCTGCGTCCCCACCCCGGCAAGCTGGTCAAGGACACGCGTGGCACGTATCGCTGCCGGTAAAGTAGGAGGAGGAGGCGGAGGAGGAGGGGCAGCTGAAGTACTCCGATGCCGCCGTCCCCGTTCCAATGATCGAACCTTGTTGGAGGAGTTTGACGTTTGTGGGGGTGGCGACGTGTCATCATTGTTGTTGAAGTTGTTGTTGTTCTTGTTGTTCTTGTTGTTGTTGTTGTTGTTGTTGTTGTTGTTGTTGTTGTTGTTGTTGTTGTTGTTGTTGTTGTACGAAGAAGCTACAATTCCTCCGCCACCATCAGTCGAGTATCCCTCCTCGTCCGACGGACCCCCGCTGTCGTAGGAGCCCATGATGTTCACCTAGTGCCTTCCACGGGCACTCTCACTCGCTCGCGTCATTCAATGCCAGCACCATGATTGAGTGACAATAATAGTAAAAATTGGAGGGACCGCCAAATTTGTTATGAATTCCTACAGTAGAGCTCTGAGAGTTCAAACCAAACCCGCTTTCCCTCATCGGGTCTCCAACGCCTATGTAAGACGACTGACATAACACACGCGGAAGTTATTAACCATGTCCTACGTCCTAGCAGGTGATGGTGGTCTGTCGAAGGACCTACCAGTAAATGTGCACATAATTGCACCCGCAACGTTACCCGAGGGCTACGTCCTCGAGGCCGAGGTCGGTGGACCAGGTGCCAAGAAGAACATTAGTGTCGAAATTCCACCGGGCGGTGTAGTCGAGGGACAAGTCTTTTTAGTACCACTACCGGATGACTTTGCCGTGGGCGAACCGCGAGTGCAGGCCCCGACTGGACAGTGGAAGGATGGGACATTTGATGTATTCAAGGCGGGGATATGCCATCCCAGTCTTATATGTGCTTTGTGCTGTACTCAAGGTATGTTTGTTTGTTCTTTGTTCCGAAGTGTATTTCGTGTTGCAGTTGTTTCATTTCATGTTTTGATGGCGAATTGGTGTATGACGGAGTGATGGGCATCGCGTATCTTAATATTATTTCAAACTCACATGTCCCGATACTGACGGAATGCCTGAATCTTGAATGCTGTCTTTTTCTTTTTTACATCGTCACAACATCATATCTTAGTCGCAATGGCACAGCTGTTGCAACGTTTGCGCTTCAGCTGGCTCGGTGAAGCAGCACCTGAGGCCGCAACCAAGCACACATTCAAGGTCGTTATCACTCTCTGTCTGTGCTACCTAATATTCACCCTTTGTCTCGAGGTGGCTGAGTACACTTTTAATTACGATACTGTCCCCACATGGATCGTAATTACACGCTTCGCTGGGGGGATGGCATTCACCATCTATTCCATCTACTCATTGATGCGACTACGGGAGAATGTTCGTGCGAAGTATTCCATCCCCACTGATCGATGTGGGAGTGCCGAGGATATGTGTTGCAGTATGTGGTGTTCATGCTGCGTTGTGTCACAAATTGCGCGGCATACTGGCGAATATGAGACATACAAGGGCTCTTTGTGTAGTGAGACAGGCATGGCTGCTCATACACCTTCCCTTGTGTAATTGTGGTCATTACTTTTTATGTATGAGGAAGACTATTAAGAGTGAGAAAGATGGGGTGAGGGAAGGATGGGTTGTTTTCTTAGACGGTTGAGTACCGTGTGGGTTAGACTCTAGATGAAAATACATCTGCTGTATCAAAAATTATGGGTCGTCTCTGTTTAGCTTTGAGCGTTTCGACTGTGACCAGTCAAATAAATTCAATTCATTTTGCCTATGCTTTAATTGAAATCTGGCTGCATATTTTCGTTCAAGAACATTCTTTCTGTGATTTCGTACATAAGTTGTTCGCGTTGTTCGCTCAAGTCACATCAAAAGGAGAATCATGATGCTGAATTGCCACAAAGAGAGCAAATTTAATAGCAGCAATTTTGTCAATCGTTGATTGTTACTAATAAACAAACTTATTTAGAGAGGGATGAATCGAGTTTGAGTAGCCGCTGACACACCAGGACGTCCGTGCCTGACTGGCTTGTACGTAATGGCAAATTCACCAAGGTACATGCCCACCATCTCAGGCTTCATTTCCACACCACAGAACATCTTGCCGTTGTAAATACCAACAATTGAACCAATCATCTCGGGAACAATAATCATATTCCGGAGGTGAGTTTTAATACCTCGAGGCTTCTCGCCTGGCTCAGCCTCCTTCTTGGCCTGTCGAAGACGTTTGATGAGGGCCATGGGCTTGCGCTTAAGTCCACGCGACATACGCCTGCGTGCACGGCAGGTTACGAGGTCCATTAGCTCATCATTCGTGAGGTCTAGGAGGGCATCAAGCTCAATACCGCGGAAGGTGAACTTCCTGAAGGTACGCTTCTTGCGTAGCTCTTGAACCTTTTCGTCATCCATAATTGCGACTGTGTTGTGTGTATATAATAGACACTATAAATTCGAGTTCAACATCGATAATATGGGAGAAAAAGATGGCAAGGGTAAGCATCGAAGTAAAAAAGTAAATGAGTAGAGAAGGAGACATCAACCCAACACATCGCCGCGTCGGCTTTTCCCAGCCGATAACTTCCCGAAAACGACACGAGGAAATGGCACCACTTAAAGACATTGCCATCATGCCACCACATCCAGGATTAACGCCGCCCGACATAACCCACCTTGAGAGTCGCAACGTTGCGGACGTAGTAATGCGGTATGTGAAGGCGGGAAATGTGATTGTCTGACCACACAAAGTACACCAAACCCGTCCAATCTATCGTTCCTACCATAATACCCCTTTGCAAATACGATGGCTCCGACGCCCCACCAGGCCAAGACTGCCAAGGCGAAGTTAATCTCGGGAGGCAAGCAGCCAAAGGCGAGGATCGCACGCTATCTCAAGACAACTGAATCACAACTACTCGAAGGCGCGAAGAGCTCGCTTTTGCTCAGAGGTATCCGTTGCTCCGATGCCATGTCGTCCGTTTTGAAGGACATGCGGTCGGTCCAAGCACCACATGCCAAAATGCTATCAAAGAACAATGTGATCTTACCCTTCGATGATACAGGGCAGCAAAGTTTGGAATTCTTAACGACGAAGAACGACGCTGCTCTGTTCGCAGTAGCTAGTCACAATAAGAAACGACCAAATAATCTAATCATGGGACGGACGTTCGATAGACGTGTCCTTGACATGGTTGAAATAGGGATATTGCAATACCGCTCACTTGCTGATTTTGGTGGTCTGCCCAAGAAGCGTTTGGGGAGTAAGCCATTGCTGCAGTTCGTGGGAGATTCGTGGTCGTCGGATGTCAATCTGAAACGATTACAAAATCTTCTCATTGACTTTTATCGTGGCGATCCTATCGATTCATTAGTCTTAAGTGGACTCGATCATGTGATGGTATTCACTGCGGCCGAAACGGGAACTTTATCAGGTGGACAGGAGACACGTAGTCCCATTATACATCAACGGACGTATTATATGAAATTGAAGAAGGATCCCAATGGTGGGAAAGCGCCGGTTCCATATTTAACTCCCAGTGGACCAGACATGGATTTTAAGGTCCGTCGCACGCAATTCGCCTCACCTGATCTGTGGAAGCTTGCCATGAAACAACCAGCGGGCATCAAGGCAAAGAAGAAGAAGAACCAAACGACAAATATCTTCGGTGAGACCATCGGACGTTTGCATCTGGAGAAACAGGATATTGATAGTAAGACGGGTAAGAAGTCGAAGGCGTTGCGTCTGGCCGATCGGTTGGAAAAGCAGGAGGAGAAGGCTGCTATAGAATCAGAACTTGGTATGGAACAGGCAGAACTGAGTAATGAATTTAAGCAGGCATATGGATTCGCACCTGATATGTAGATAAATAAATTGATAGTCAAACGTAAATCTAAGATATACAATACTGATAATTTATGTAGATGCATGGCCGTATATCTTTAGATTTAAACCGAGCCTCTCTGTGGGAAAAAAATAGTGCTCCTTTCAGCAATCAAGATTGTGACCGGCTCCACAACACCCGGTACAAACCCGAATCTGGTGAAGAATTTATGATATGCCATCGAGTCAATGTCCTCCTCTGTCTTGTACTGATTGAAAAGCTCATCCCCAGATTTAAGATTCGGGCCGGCTAAAACCTCAATTGACCCATCTTCGACAAATCGATGACGTATGTTAGGAATATTAGAATGCTGCAACATATCGAGGACAGGCTCTAGCCGATCCTCATCCTTACCACCGTCGATGGGACACGGTGCCACAAATGCTCGAGAAAGAGAGATTACAAACGCTCCTCGAACAGCCTCTTCGAGACCATCCAATACTTTCGCTTTGTCCTCTGTCGCCATCTCTTCCTCTTTCGATGATGTTTGCCAAGGGAAGCGAAATCCCTCTTCCTTCTCTTTCATAACCACGCTCTCGCCTCTTGCCTTGCGAATTACGGGACCTATTATTCCATCTAGTATCCCAGTCGCAAGCTTGACATTTGCCCTTATCTCGACTGCGTCCGCGTACGCCAGACTCCCTTTCAGTAACGCATCCACGTCCCCATCCTCCCAGAACAATACATGTTCCTGAGCATTAATACCTCTCTCCCACGGCAGGGTACGCAAGTATGGACTAAATTTGATATTAGACAACCGTCGCATTTCAGCGTTGTTTTCATCGTCTGAATCACCTGCCTGCAGTCTCCGATCGTATTCCTTTAGCAAAAGGTATTCCTTTGCTAGATATCCCGCAATGACAACAGTATCCGCACCAGGCCCTGCAGTTTCTAGTAATTTGCGAAATCCATCTCCACATTCTACATCATTTAATGCGTCGTCGAGAGTAATGCAACACGTACGCGGTACCCGCAACAATAGCTCTCCCTCATTAACGTTTTCATTAACAAATGCTCCGTAACCGCCAGTGGCTAATCCACCACGAGTTGATGGACAAAAGTCTATCTTGGAAGATATGTACGACCTTTCATCTGTTGAGAGGAACCATCGTACAAGATCAACATAAGAGGCCGTACCGAAACGTTCGATACCTCCGACGTTCGCTGAATCCCTCGTCGTTTGTGTCATCATTACCGAGGAGGAAGGTGAAGAATTGAGGGAGGTAATATTCCCCCGTGATAGTAAATCATGCTTCCTCTTAGATACTAACGTGGCTGACGGGGAAGACAAGTCGAGAGAGGTGCTAATCCTGCGTGATAAATAATGGTTCCTCTTGGATACTGTCGTTTGGATGCCGAATGCATTCGCGAACGGACATGATAATATTTTCCCAATGGCCACCAGTAGAAGGAGATTTGCAACCATCGTTTCAGATTGTTTACACGCTGCACAACCCGTCACGATCAACTCCTCCTCGTCCCCACTTTTGCTGTCGGAAAAATTTGTGTGAGCGAACGAACTCATTTTTTTTCAACCCCTTCTCTCCTTTTTTGGCGGTTCGGTCCTGCCCGCTCCTCCTTCCTTTACTCCATTTTCACCTGACGACCAGCCCTCCTGATCACACGCATTGCTTGGTTGGTTCGCGAATTGGTTTGCTCTGATAGTATCACCGCTGGAGCAAGTGGTCTAATCCCTGTAGAAAGTATATACATACCTCCTCTCTTTTTGTATATTGGAAGAAGCCTGTATTCACGATGACGATCCGCTCAACTATCGTACTTCTTCTACTTTTTGGTCCGGGGCCAATAGTACGCAGTGGAGCGATGCATGTACAAGAGCGTCAGACGCTGACTGTCCGACGTGTCATCGAGGGCGTGTCTCCGACTACTGTATATGACGCCTGCTTGTGTGGCTGGCGTGA
>Ga0247843_1003519_pt1 | contig 25488 bp, 28 predicted proteins | sample LaCruzMarch2017__FD_192420 | JGI IMG/M metagenome (GOLD analysis project Ga0247843, IMG submission 192420) | Freshwater microbial communities from meromictic Lake La Cruz, Castile-La Mancha, Spain - LaCruzMarch2017_8m | ecosystem: Environmental > Aquatic > Freshwater > Lake | place: Spain...
AAGTGGAGAGCTCGGGCGGATGGGGGTCGGGTACTGCAGAGGTAGCAGCAAAGGCTGTGAAGGTGGAGAGCTCGGGCGGATGGTCGTCTGGTACTGCAGAGGTAGCAGCTAAGGCAGTTAAGGTGGAGAGCTCAGGCGGATGGTCGTCTGGAACTGAAGAAGTAGCATCAAAGGCCGTTAAAGTAGAGAGCTCGGGCGGATGGGGTTCGGGTACTGCAGAGGTAGCAGCAAAGGCTGTGAAGGTGGAGAGCTCGGGCGGATGGTCGTCTGGTACTGCAGAGGTAGCAGCAAAGGCTGTGAAGGTTGAGAGCTCTGGCGGATGGTCGTCTGGTACTGCAGAGGTAGCAGCAAAGGCCCTTAAAGCGAGCAAAGTTGCATCCGTTGAAACTAAGAGTGTTAAGGTAAGTGAAATACAAGGCGAAACATGCATGACCCGTCACCGCCATCATTCTTTTCATTCATGCTCACTTCTCTATTCTATTCAAATAACAGTGCATCTACAAGTCTGCATGCGAAGGTGGGGAACTCACTCCCTCTGGGTCCAAGGCTAACAAAATCTCCGGTTCCCCAACCATTGACTGTGGAGAGACCGCACATGTTGTACCTCGTCCAGTACCTGAACCTGTGCCCATCGTACCTGAACCCGAGCCTGCGCCTGAGCCGGAACCTGTGCCCATCGTACCTGAACCCGAGCCTGCGCCTGAACCGGAAACACCACTACCGACTGTTACCGACGAGACTCCTTCACCCACCGAAGAACCTACTCCTCGCCCAACCGACGATCCTACTTCTTCACCAATCACACCCGCAATTCTGAAGACACCATCACCCACTTCAGAGCCTACGGTCTCGCCAGTTACGCCTGCCCCTACTCCCTGCAGTGATCGTTTCTTCTACATCATCACAATTGATGGGTCAAAGACGTGCTCCAATGGTAATGACGAGTATGCCGATAGCGATGACTTCTATGCAACTGCAAGTGAGTGCTGCGATGCGACATTTGATGTTGAGGAGGCATGCAAAGTAATTGACTTGTGCAACCCAACAGTCGAACCAACGCCAGCACCAACTGACGAGGTCACCAAGGAGCCAACGAAGGCTCCTGTCACTGTAATCATTGAAGAAACTCCTTCACCCACTGAAGAGCCTACTAAGGCTCCTGTCACGGTCGAGCCAACAACTGAACCCACGCCAGTACCTTCTGCCGAGCCCACGCCTGAGCCTACCCCAGAGCCCACGCCAGAGCCCACACCTGGACCAGTTGAGATTATCATCACAACTCCTGACCCCACGCCTGGACCTACTCCTGAACCCACGCCTGGTCCGACTCCCGAGCCAACACCTGAGCCCACGGTTTCGCCAGTTACGCCCGCTCCTACTCCTTGTGGTGATCGTTTCTTCTACGTCATCACAATTGATGGTGTCACCAAGTGTTCGAACAGCAACGACCAATATCCCGACAGCGATGACTTCTATGCAACTGCAAGTGAGTGCTGCGATGCCACATTCGATGTCGAGGAGGGGTGCAAAGTAGTTGACATTTGCAACCCAACAGTCGAACCAACGCTAGCACCAACTAATGAGCCTACTGACGAGCCCACTGACGAGCCCACGCCCGAGCCATCATCGACTGTAGTCATCGAAGAAACTAATTCGCCAACTGAAGCACCGACTCCTTGCCCAACAGACGATCCAACTTCTTCACCAGTCACGGACGAGCCTACTCTTTCACCTCTAACACCAGCAATACTGGAGACTCCCTCGCCCGCAACCCCAGCGCCCACATCATGTGAGGGTCTCATGTTCTACGTGATTGAAGGCTCGGGAGGTGCGGACAAGTCGTGTTCCAATGAGATCGGTAATGCGATGACAGGCGTAACAATGTTCGAAACTGTCGAAGAATGCTGCTCAACATTCTGTGGCGACAATGACAAGTGCACCATCATCGACATTTGCAATCCCACAACAGGTGCTCCTACTGGTGCCCCAACTGTTCCGGAAGTCACAGACGAGCCTACTCTTTCACCTCTAACACCAGCAATACTGGAGACTCCCTCGCCCGCAACCCCAGCGCCCACACCATGTGAGGGTCTCATGTTCTTCGTGATTGAAGGTTCGGGAGGTGCGGACAAGTCGTGTTCTAATGAGATCGGTAATGCGATGACGGGCGTAACAATGTTCGAAACTGTTGAAGAATGCTGCTCAACATTCTGTGGCGACAATGACAAGTGCACCATCATCGACATTTGCAATCCCACAACAGGTGCTCCTACTGGTGCCCCAACTGTTCCGGAAGTAATTGCAACCCCTGCTCCAGTGACATCTGAGCCGATCACATCCATCCCAACGATGTTGTGAGTTATTGTTTCCGTAAATCACCAATAATGCACTGTCCACTCACCTCTCACCATTTTCTTTCAATACTGCTTAGGATTACACCAGAGCCTAGCGGATCATTGACTGTTGGAAGCACTCCCACTGTTGGTACAGACGCATCAAGTGAAAGTATCCTTCAAGGCCCACGAAAGCTTGAGTAGATGAAGATAGTGTACTGTCATTCATCAATGTGTTAGAGATATATGTTTGGTTAGAAGAAGTGTTACAGAATCATGTCTTGTTTATCTCATAATAGCAGTGCAGCAGAGTAGTTTTAATGTCGTCTCTGCCCTTTTAGGGCTGTTTGGGAGCACACTCGGCGCAAGCTAAATGAGATAACTTATTCATAAGTAAAGTAAGCTAGAATCAATTCTCATTTCTAGCTACATATCTTCTGTTGATAATGCTGAATTTTGACCATAGCACGCAACATTCGCATCGACATATGACAGTAATTTCTCTCTTAGATACAGTGCAATCTGTCTTTCCAGCCAATATCTTCGCGGCCTCCTCTTCCGACATATTTTCCAAATCCGTTGCCTGCTGCTGCTCCATTACATCCTTGGTGAGATTGGACTACTATTACTGTTTGTTGAGATTAATCATGTCTACTTTATTTCCTACTCCTCTTTGGACGCAGTGGCTTCGGAACGAGTGCAGCCAACTCTCTCTGTAATTCCAGCACACCACCCATAGGAGTTTCTCTCCTAATGTTATTGAATCCGACACCGGCTCTAGCACTCACTAGCATTACAGGAAGAGATGATGGTTCGCGAATCAAAAAGTCGGATAGCTGCTGTTTGACAAGAACTACTCGACGAGCAAGATCGTTTTGTTGAACAAGATCGCATTTCGTAAGAACTATCTGAATCGGCGGTAGTTCTCTTTTTGCCTGAACATGGCAGGAACGTAGAATATGATTTTAGGTAACTCAAACTGATCATTTCATAACATACACACGCACACTGTACATACCATCTTTGTCATTAACCCATCCTGTAAATCCCCTAAGAAGTCAAAATCTGTCTTTTTGAATCCATGCCTTGCATCCAACAGAAAGAGTATCCTTTTCAGACTCCTCCTTTCTAGTAAGTAATGATGCATCAGATTCTTCCACTCAATAGTACGTTCTTCTTTCGCAAATGCAAAGCCATATCCAGGAAGATCTACCATCAGCAACGACATTTTACCAATCTCCTCCACCTTTCCGTGTGAAAGGCCATCGTCTGATATAACATCTGCCGTAAGCTGATAAAAACTAAGTTCCTTCGTTTGACCAGGTTTACTGGACGTCATAGCCTTGATCCCTTTTGGTAGCTTCGTTGAATCGGGTGTTCCTCCCCGCTGGAACTTCCTCGGTGATAAACTTTCATCTGTGTTGCCGTACAGTAGTGCATTCAATAATGTTGATTTACCAACGTTGGATCGTCCAGCGATTGCTACCTCGGGTAGACCTGTACTTTCTCTGGGGAGTACATGATCAAGAGAACCTGCCTTCCCAAGCAATTTGACTGGCTTGCGAATAACACGACGACCTTGTAGAGAGGCGTCATCTGATGTGCTACCGCCATCGAATCTACCGGAAGTAGTTGAGAATGGTGGCGGTGGTAACCAAAATGCTCCTATCTTTTCAACCTTATTTTGACCATTTGTTATGCCCGACGACTTCTTCGTTACTGCTCTTGAGTTGGTCACCCCAACCTTGGAGCTCGATAGTCTTTCTTTATTCATCCGCTGTAGTCGATGTTGCGTTTGATTCTCGGCAAAGAATTCAGCTTCATCAATTTCATCCAATGTATCAGATTTACCACCTCCTTTAATTCCAGAGCCAGTACGCGATTTCCGTCGTGCGTGCTTTGGCCGTCGAGGACGCATCCCAACTCCAATTTTTTCAATGTATTTAAGGATAGATGGTATAACAGGCGTCGCTCGAAATGCCGCTCGGTTGCTCGGTTTGTCTCCTTCTTCTTCGCTTCGAACGATGTTCGTGCTGAGCATACGTCTGTCTTCATTGAGTAATACTGACGCCGACTGAAGTTGCCTTCCGCACGTCGTCGAGATACTGGCATAGTGTATAATTTGTCGGCATACCGATGTTCGTCGTAATGTCGCGAAAGTGGACGCCATCCGCATTGGCAGCACGGCGAACGCTGACATGTCGGGGGTAGGGGGGGGGGATGGGTGGTCGCAAACACTCTTTTTTTTCGCCTCCACCCCAAAGAAAGTACAATGGTACCCTCACCCTATACCTCGACGTCCCCTCGCACACCGTCCCCTACGTCACTAGCGTTATATTCAGGGCATCGTGAGTGACCACTCAGAAGCTGCTACAAAGTCGCCCCATGCTCTAACGTAATAATATCGAACAATGTCGTCATTCAAATTAGCAGACTTGGATTCGAATTCCCCGTCCTCGATGGGAATCAAGGAAATCCGCGAGGAATTAGAATCGATGGGGATTGGTACAAAGTCGTTCATTGAGAAGAGTGAATTTGTCAACGCTCTAATAGATGCTAGGAGCGAGGGGAAGAAGGCGCCTGGGTCCGGTGGTGATGAGGAGGGTCCAGGTGTGCTTCATCTGTCTTGATGGTTCCAATGACACTGATGGTCCACTACGACGCGATTGTGTGTGTCGCGGTGACGATGCGGGATATGCTCACCTCAAATGCTTAGTTGAGTATGCAAAGTCTGAAAGCATGAGACTGAAGAAGGAATTGTTGCCAAGTGAAGTAGCGATGTTGAGAAATCGCCTTACTATGAGTAATCCAGGAAATCTCAAAAAAGAAGAAAAGGATGTTTACGATAAGAGCAATATTCAGGACAACGATTGTGTGGCTTCGACTAGTGGAGGCAGTGGTGATAAGATTCAAGGAGGGGAGATGTTCATGTCAAGTTATGGGCTCCCCGTGTTGTGTATGAGTCGAAGAGTACGCGATATGTGCGATTCATATTTCGAGTCTGAGTACGCTAATATGAGAAACATGAAAATATTGTGCAAGTCATGGACAGAATGCCGGATCTGTCGCCATCGTTACCAGAAGGACTTGTCACTTGATATGGCGAATGAGTCTGTATCTTTTGTTGACATGTACAATCCCTTACAAATAAGCTACTTGCATTGGCTGAAATGGCGAAGGGACCTGTCATTCTCACTGACTTTACTTCTTTACTTTCCCCGAAGATGAGAGATGAGGGGAGAGTAATCGGTCGCAATATCCAGTCAATGTTCGACCTTGAACCCGGACTAAGAGATTATTTTGAAGAATCCACCTTGAATTGCCTGGGACTGATTGTATTTGATGGGGAAACGAAAGAGAGCGCAAAGGAGGCCATTATGTATCATGAGAAGCTACTCCAACTACACAAAGCAAACGGCAACTCCGAGGGCATTCATCACTGTGAGTCCAATATCGTCAATGCGCAACTTAGATCTGGAGAGAAGGTCAATAGTAGCGAGCTCCAGCATTTCATTCGAAACAAAGCTTATTATGAATCGTGCATCGCAAAGCATGGATCAGAGCATGCAAGCACAATTTTTGCGGGTGTGGATTTTGCCATGAATCTTTCAAGTCTACATCGTACGATTGAAGCGGAACGATTGATCCGGAAGTTAGTTCCTTTGAGTAGGCGAATTCTTGGCCCGCATCACGATACCACCAAGCGTGCTGAATCAGTTCAGGACAGGATAATTGTACAACGTATCGTATACATCGCAGGCACGGTATATGATGCCAATGGCAGAGTCGAAGAATATCCCTATCGAGCATTGCGATACGACAATAATGGAATGGATATTGTCGTCCATGGACCCCTTACGAAACCGAAGAACAAACAAACACAGTTGACTGTTCCTGCAGCATCAGTCTCACCAGCACCTGGGGCACCTGTCATGATTGTCGGTTTAGACAATCAAACGAGTCATTTTTACAATGGCAAAGTTGGAGATTTGCGTGAATGGAACACGTTCAATATGGTTTACTTTGATGATAAGCTTTTGCAGCCAAACATAGTACCGCCAGAATTCCTCCGCGTCGTGTTCGATTTGCCACCCGAACCTGAGGAGCATTCGACAATGGACTTTTGCTTCCACTGCAATAAGAAAAAGGAGGGACACAAGTCCATGATGGTGTGCGGGCATTGCAAGTATGCACAATACTGCTCGAAAGATTGCCAGAGGGCACACTGGCCGGTTCACAAGGGGCCATGTCGTTATCAAAAGAAACAGAAGGATGTTATGAAGCAGGCTTACCCTAACAGGATTTTTTCTGATTGAATAATTGCATTTTCCTACACACGATGGAGATTATTGACTTGTCATTGATTGTCGATGGGTCGGATCATAGGATGAGATACTCGTCACAAGTGAGTGGATCGTACTTGATGGTGTGTTAAAATGGGAATACAAGTGAACATCTCCAAGAGTTAGGTACATTTCGTGTTGAATAAAATGGGATCGAAATTGTTCCTCCTCACTATTCTTATCATGCAGTATTATATAGTTTATCACATACCACGGCTAAGTTAAGATGTTTTGACCCGTTTCCCAGCCGGTTCATCCCCAACGATCTTGTCATCCACAACCTGAACCAAGTCAGGTCCGGTGAACCAGCTGAGAGGTGTTAACTCTTCCTCTTCCTTCGCCAACTTCGTTTCCTCTTCATCTTCCTCAACATCCAGTCCCTCTAGCGCCATGGCATCGACCAATATCTCCTTTCTTTTTTTCAACTTTTCCAATATCGCAATCATATTGACATCCCCGGCGGCATCATCACCGCCGTAGAATGCACGTGCTGCCTCAATGGACCCGAACGAACACCGTGATTGCAATAATAAATTCAGACACTGCATTCGTGCCATACGCTGTTGCCTTATCGCTTCGCGGTAGTTTTGAAGGGATTGACGGGCATACTTAATATCCACATCAAGAACCTCGTCTGAAATTTTCGAAAGCATTTCGACCGGAACCTTATCCTCCGCATCTCCAGTCTTCCGTTGTTGTTGCGTCAGTAGTATGGAATTGCATGCCTCCTCAACTTCTTGGGGAATACCAGACAAAGCCGAGGATAGATTCATCGCTGCATCACTTCCCAAATCACGTGTTATTTGTATAGATGCAATGACTCTACATGCCTCGAGGAATTGTGATGGCTCCACCTTGGCTGCCTTGACATCGCCGAAATCAATGTCAAGGTCAACGGTCGCCTGCCGCTCCAAGTGTCGTAACGGAGCCGTTGATGCCTTTCCTGGTGATGATGTGGCTTCATTTTTTGTTGTGGCATTTTGTTGTTCACTTCGTTCATCATTAATATTATCATCGACACTTTCAAGTGCATCATTTTCATTCGAGTCCGTCGTCATCGTCGTTGCAACAACTTCCTTCTCGGAAATTGCATTAACATCAGAAGTTGTCTTGACTTCTTCCACGTTCCCCCCATCCGTCGCGTCAGTTGTAGTTGTTGTATTGGCAGTAGCAACGTCCTTCAACGCCCGTGCCCATCCCTTTTTATATTCCTCCCATACCGTCGGTCCACAAAAGACATCATACTCCTTCCATTCATCAATAATTGTACGAATTTCGTCTCGCATTGCAGTGGTAGCATCATCGTCTAGTCCAACAAACGACGTGGCTAGCGCCGTCCAAAGGGGTGAGATGACAATCTCACCCAATCGCGTACGCATCGCTAACGACTTAGTCCATGCATCCCCTTCACCATCATCAGCACCTGGACGGTTCGATAATAGTACTCGATGAAGTATCCGCAGTAGAAGCATCAGCCGTACAGCTGCATCATCATTATATCCTCCAACCCCGGAGGCGGTTGAAATATACGACACCATTCCGTCTCCGATACCATCGCACTTCTTACGATTAAAAATTATCCAACTAGCAATTGCCTCACGTGATTCCAATGATGTAGTGCGTGGCTGGAGCGTGGATAATTTCTGTACTAGCTTCCGTGCCACTGGTGCGAGGGAGTTAGTCGACATGATGGGACACTGAAAATATGTGTGGGGGGGGGGGGGGGGGGAAAGGGACCAGTTTGTTCCCGCCGAGGGTCATGGTTAAGAATTGGAATAGCTTGGCTCAACTAAGACCGGGATGAACCAGATTAACGCCTGCTGTGCCGAATGCGGTGAGGAAGGGGGTGGCGTCGTCAGTCTAAAGGCGTGTAAGTCTTGTTGGCTCGTCAAGTATTGTAGCGTTGCGTGCCAGAGGAATCATTGGTCGAAACATCAAAAATACTGCAAACGACGTGCGAGATACACGACGAGGCGCTATTCAAGGACCCTCCGGCCAAGGAGGACTGTCCCATTTGCTTCTTGCCGATGCCAGTAAGAATGATATCATGTGTATCGCTTCCATCCGCGACTTTATCGTCCGTACCCATTTACGACTTTGCAAAACGTTGAGCTCGCAAAAATGGACACGAAACAATATTATCCATGTTGTGGAAAGAGTATTTGCGGAGGGTGCTTGCACTCCTTTTGTAAGTCTGGAAACATGGAAAAGTGTCCATTTTGCAAAGCAGAAGTTATGAAATCAGGTGAGGATCAGCTTGAAGAATTAAGGAAGCGGGTGGAGGCAAATCATGCTGGTGCGATGTGTCAACTGGGCTGTTATTATCACAAGGGAGGAGTAGGTTTGTTACAAGATCGGACAAAGGCAATTGAATTGTGCACTCATTCCGCGAAACTTGGCTCCAGTCAGGCGCATTGTTACCTGGGTAATGAGTCTCATGAAGGGGGAGATTTGAAGATGGCCAAGTTCCACTACGAGGCCGCGGCTATGGCTGGACATGAAGTGGCAAGAGTCAACCTTGGAAACATGGAATTTGAGTTAGTCAAAATCGAACGAACTCTGAAGCATTTTAGGATTGCTGCCTCAACTGGGGATTACAATGCCATGCATAACCTGCGAAAATCATCCGAACAAGGATTGGTTAGTAGAGATGCAATGGACTCAACTTTGACAGCTTACAATAACTCTTGTGCGGAGATGAGAAGTGAAGCAAGAGACGCTTTCATCCGGTGGTGTATTAATTGCGTTGGTGTGCTCGAGCGGCGAGGCCGCGATGGCGGGCGAGGGGGAAATTAGTCGATTTTAGTGCACTTCTCGCTGCAAACTATGAACATTTTTATTGATGTCTATTTACTACTTTTTATCTATGCACAATGGTACAAAAAGGTGAGTGGTGGCTTATCCTTCTCTGCTGATGGCTCAACAACAATATCAATAGCTTTGCTCAAACAAATACGCAGACTTTTCATCTCAACACATCAGTATCTCTTGGTTAAATTTCTCTACGTTTAAATGCTGTCATTCAAGCTTGTTGATACTTTGTCATTTTTCATTGATTTCATCATCAACGTCACTTTCCCTCTATCTACACTACCCCCACGTTCAAGTTCTACCTACTTCTTATCAGTAGCAGCTCCGGAAGCAGCATGAACATCCTTCAAAGCGACGATAATATCCTCCATATTCATTTCTTTACCCGTTTCTTCTTCGTATGCATACCTTGGTTTGCCAGACTTATCAAAAATGATAACTCCACCCTGAACTAATCCTTCACCCTTGATATTTCCCCTAACTTTCTTTTCAGACAAACGTTTCTTCACTGTCACTGCCTCACTCACAAGTTTGAACGGGTTGTATGTTGGCAGTGCGACTGTACGTTTACCAAAGAAATCATTATAAAAGAATAAATTATCATCTTTATACATTGGATATGTATAATATTCATGATAGAATTCATTCAATCCAGCATCATCAACATTAATTTCTTTAACAGTCCCGAATAATTTGAAACATGACATCATATCGGCCAAGCCGGATGCATGTCCATTATTGGCTGTATCATTGGCTAAATCCATTAACTGTAATCCATGTTCACGGCATAAATGTCATCCAGGGCGTCGTACGACGAAGCATATACTACCACTGGAACCGGTGTGTCTTGGTAGGATTGTAGATAGGGGTTGCGACGTCAACGAGGGCTTAACATCATCACCACTACTACTGTTATTACCGAATTCAAGTGCGGTGAGTAGCGCCGTAGACAGGGTCTCTTGGGCCGCTTCCATCTTGGCAGTGAGTGCCATTCGAATGAGCGACATGGCCTCCGTGTCTTTGCTGGGGCTCCGAAGCCTACTGATTTCTGATTTCGATTGTGAGTCACTCCGCGAGGCGCAAAACAGCTGGCTTTCCAGCCAATTTACATCTCTCATAAACGAACGCTCTGGTGGTGTGACCTTCGTCCCATTCATCATCTCATCATAATCATGGCGTGGTGGTGCACTGTCCTAATTCTTTTACTCGCGGTGTCTTGTACTCGACCAATACATGGCTTCAATATCAGCAGTCGAATGACGAGGCCACGAAGCATGGTCGCACGCCTCCCACCTTTGTTCTATACCGATATTGAACCAGAAATACTCTCAATTACAAGTCCTCCTCCTAGCATTCGCGGTGTGTCGTCCATATTCACAGTGGAAGAGATTACTACGCTGGATGCTGTCTTAGCTGAAGCTGCGAAAAAGGCGACGACTGGGAATAGGAAACAAACTAAGCAGAAACCATCATTGTTAGTGCAGCAGAACAACGCATCGATGAAGACATCGTCGCTGCTGCTTGCAACAACGACGACTACCACGTCAGATCAAGTCGTGGAATCAAAGAAAAGAAGACAATCCAATAACAATTTGGAGTTGATGAAAGAAGGGACAAGAATATCTGCAACAGCAACAACAAGAATTACCACCACGTCACCAACATCTGAAGTTATGTTAAAGCCTGATTATCATAAACCACACAAGGCAATCTGGCTTGAACGTTACAATGAATTGAAAGAATATCATGCAACACACGGACATTGTATACTACCACAAGTATACGCGCCCAATCCCAAACTTGGCTTGTGGGTTATGCAACAACGACGACAGTATACATTCCTTACAAGAGGGAAACAAAGTTCATTTAATGGTCCGGACGGGATGAGACGGATACGTATGCTTGAGGATATTAATTTCGTTTGGCGTGTTGAGAGAGGTAGTGGTAATAAACATCCAACGTCTTTAAACAAGAGTTTGCAACGTTCATTGTATCATCATCATAATGATGTCAAGTTAGGGTTAGGAGAGGATGAGATTATTGATGCGGTTGACTTTGAGAGTTATTTACTTGGTAAGAGACGAGAGTTTTCATACTCAGATGAGGAGTTGAGAGAAGCTTGGCGGCATAGATTCATTTTGTTCAAGTAATGCATGTATTCAGTTTTGCACGGAACGAGAGTCAACTCTAAATAATAACACGCATGCAAGCATACTCTCTCTCTCTCTCTTTGAACATAAAAAGCTCCCTTATTTAATCTAATGCATTATTCACTCCCCACCCCTTTCTTATTCCACCTTCACAACCTTCTTCGTAATGATATCCAACCTATACGTGGCCTTATGTTCCTTGAAATCCAAAAACCAGATTGGATTAATAATTGCATGAGTATAAAAGTCCAACAGATCAGTGAATGGATCAGTAAGAATCTTCAACGCCCATGACAAACCGCGAAGGACTCCCTACAAATGATGCCCGAGCCATGGTTCACAAAGAAAGAGTAAAGAGTGAGTGCGATGATTTCATTGTACAATGTATCTCCAATGTGAAAATTCAACGAAAGATATATGACGATACTCACATACTGGTAGACAATCTCAACAAAGTGAGGCACCACAGTGAATAGAGCAATAACCAAAACATACTGATCTACCGACAATTGAAAGAATTCAGGATCGACATACTTGGAAGCAAAGGTCACCAATTCGTCTCGATAATTGTACATAATCGCAGCACATGTAAGGAAGGCAACTGCCTCCTTCTTACTGGCATCCTTATGACCAAACTTTAATTTCTCAATATCACGATCCTGATGTTCATAGAAGAAATGTCCACTCTGTCGTACAACATGCGTCCCAAAGAACCAGGCACAGCCCCGTAGTGACTCGCCATACCAGAAGAGGAGTGGGTAGGCAAATACAATCATCCCCACCGATGACCAAAAGTGTCCAAACTTATTCACGGGGTGATTGTGTGATACTTCAATATCAATATGCTTATCGGCCATAATTTGATCATAATATAGCGTGGCATAATTCTTAGCAAAGCGTACAAGTAAAGATAAGTAAAATTTACGCTTCGCGGCTGGTTTCATTGGTTCAAAGTACCCATCTTGTTGCATCCGATTGGCCGCAGACACGAACATCGTACCAAGACACTGTAGATCAGCAGTGGTAACATCTGCATTCAGATTGAATTTCCCTGTACTATAATTCCCAAGGAACATACCCTCGGCGAGTAGATATTGAGGGAAACGACTATTGTACAACGAATCATTGAGAAAGTCAATCGAGAATGTGTTGCTAAAGTTCCGTACACGAATGGGTAGGCCCTTGCTTTCCAGTTCAACATTGATGGATGCCGTGAACGCATCGCACTTACGAACGAGACACGATAGTTGATCAATCGCAGACGTTTCAAGTTTGACATTTCCCTCACCAAACATGGTCTCGAGGAAGGCATTCGACGCCACAAGTCCACCATGCCACGCAGCCAAGGTCCCCACTGTCTTGTTCAATTTAAGTAGGAATTTCTTATCATACGTATTAAGGAATCCCTCTCGTCCAGCAATACAGCTTAATGGATATCCGGCTGCGATTGCCTTACCAAGAATGATAACGTCCGGCTTAAGGGGAACGCCTGTATCAGGATGGACAAAGTAATTTGTACTCAAGAGTTCCGGCGTCCGGAAAGCAAAGTATATATCATCCATAACCAATGCTACCCTAGTCAAATACTTGGTACAGTAGGTACATTTTTCCTGCAGAGAATGGAGCCATCGGGCATACTCCTCACGAGGGATAGCCGATCGGATGCGTTTCCCAACAGTAACCTTCTCGCCCGGTGGACTGGGTTTGTTAATCCCCGTAAAGTGTTGCATCGGATTAACAATCACGGCCGCAATACGGTAATGATACTTCTCAATAAAGTCAATACTTGATTGGGTGCATTCCGCTAAAAAGACATGTCCAGGACAGTCCACGACGCTTACTCCGGATACATGACCATGATATGCCGATTTGAAACGTACAACGAGTGGCTTATCATCACATGAGGCCTTGATATCCTTTAGTGCACCATCGACGGCCTCGGATCCACTAAGAGAATATCGTACCTGAGTGTTGTGTTGAAAATATATGAGTTATGAGAAATGAATGCAGGTGTGTCAATCAGTATTATGTAGAAAACGATTTTTGCAACATGATATAAACACGTAATTATTCTCAAGCAATGTTCAAAATAATTGAAACAACAACAACAACAACAACCCTGCCTCCCCTAATGTCATTATTCATTTTCTTCTTCACTCACCTTATCCATACCAGTTAGTTTCCTAACAAGGTCCACATTCCTTTCAAGTTCAGTATTCATTGCAATAGGACAGAAACGTAATGTGGTCGACTGTTCTTTCCCCCCATAGAAGGGACATGCATCCTCCTTCCGGAGGGACATGCGTCGATTAATCTCTTCTTGGATAGGTGCATGGAAGGACTGTACAGATAGTGTATGCACAGCATCATTGCCAACGTAGGGACGTGAAATGCCATCTTCGGTGGTAACATGTATCATTCCCGCACTTGCAACATCATTATTGTCATTGTTACCGTTGGTATCATTCGTCTTCCCCCCATTGGCACTGCTACCATGATGTGTCACACTGGTGATAAAATTCCTGCCAATAGTAGGGAATTCCAATTCTCGTAATAATGGCATACAAACCTTGGATAATGCAAATCGACAATCCACTAAATGTGTCGCCAATGTTGGACCATGCATCATTTTTTCTCCTTTCTTCTTCCCCTCGTCGTCATTGCCACCGCCACCACCACCTAGCCTGGAAGATAAATACTTTTGTCCATCCAAGCGTCGAGCGAATATTACATCGCTCGGCGAATCCAAGCGCAAACTTGCCTCGATCCCAATATCAGCCTTGCCATAATATATGTACGGACCTAAGGCATCCAATAAACGATATTTGACATTCGATAATAGATATAGCTCGAGTCGTTCACGTACTATTTTAACGAGGAGAGAGAGGAGGACAAAGCCTATGACGAGAGTTGTTACTGGACCCATGGATGCGATCTGTACGTATTAAATTGGACGGCGATAAAGATAGGAGGAATAGGAGGGTCGTCGAAAGTGAATCTTGATTCACGTCATTGATTTTCGTTGGGGACGTTGGCTTTGGACCACGTAGTAGAAGGCAAGTAGATTTCATACCACACTGCGAAGGTGGAATCTATTGAATTTCTTCCATCCAACCGTACATCATGGGCGCGTCGTGGATGGATAATCCAACACTACACACCACTCTGCCCACCATAAAAATTTCACGATAAACACAACGTAGCCATCATAGACTCCTATTATAAATATTGAGTAAGGAGGAGTGTTAAGATAGAATGTGTCAAATAACAACAACAACCGCCTCCATCGTTGAACGCTACATGACCAATGCGAACGAGGCAGCAATTGCCAAAGCTGCTGCTATTGCTCCTACTCGCGCTCCTGCCGATGAAGATTCACTCATGAAGACGAAGGGTATGCGTGTATTGATATGTTCCGAAAGTGTCCCACCCCAAGTGAATGGGATAGCCCGTCGGATTGGTATGTATGCTGATGGATTACGAAGTATGGGGTGTAATGTGGGTAAGTAAATAATTGGTGCATGACAAACTTTTACCAACGCTATACATGTTATGTTTACACATCATTGACTGAATTCCACATCGTTCATTCTTAAATTTACACCTCTCTATCTCTCTCTTTCTCGCTCTCTCATAAATTATTTATATAGATGTCCTGCATCCAGATTCGGGTGCCGATGCCGTGCTCTCACATGTTAACCCATGGAACTTTACAGCACGAATGATGATAGTCCACCCCTATCAACTAGTCAAGTTACTATCTACGCCCTATGACGTGGTGCATATCGTCATGCCAGCGAATCTATCGGGTATGTGGATACTTGCATTATATAAGATCCTACGTTGTGTCAAGGTAAGAAGACAATGGGGGATGCCATTGTTGTTGTTACTTGATGTTCCTACGCCATCTCATTCTCTCATCCATGTCGATTTTTATCTTGTATTGAAACCCATCCATCATTCTTCTTTTATCATTCACAGCGCGAGTCAAAGCCGGCTCTTGTGGTTAGTTGGCATTGCAACATAGTTGATTACATCAAGCACTTTTCCATCGGACCATTACGATTCCTTGCATACGCATTCTTCTTCCTATTATTTGGTATGCTCCCCATGATTAGTGATAGAGTATTAACACCCACGAAAAAGAGTGAACCGCGTTTAGTCCGATTATGGAAACGATCGATTGGTAAACGTGCCGGCGTGTGCTTTACGGGGGTGGATAAATCAGAATTCAGCCCCGATGCCAAGGATTCAAAGTGGGGCCGAATTTGGCAAGCATCGAAAGAGAAGTACCTGGCAAGAGAGAATAAGAAACACTTACTCGTGTGCGTTGGACGGCTATCGCCCGAGAAGGGTGTCGATGAACTAATCAAGGTTCTCAAGAAGTTGCCCGATTGTGCCCTCTGGCTCGTTGGTGATGGTCCTTTCCGCCCCGAACTCGAACGCCTAGCACGAACACTGGATGTACCGGTGAAGTTTTTGGGTTACCAAAGTGGTGATGCACTCACGTCGGTGTATGCAGTAGCCGACCTATTCGTTTGTCCATCATTGACAGAAACTTTTGGTCAAACTGTCAATGAGGCATTGGCGTCTCAAGTCAGAGTGGTCCTACCCAATGTTCCAGTATTTGCCGAAGCATACGGTGAAGCCATACCCAGAGATGCATTCTGGCGACCACTTTGTCAAGAAAGCATGACTATTGCCATTTCACGACAATTGGCTCGTCACTCACGGAATGACCCGGCTGGACTACCGGATCTTGACAAGCTCAAATCCTGGTCGGATGCCTGTCATTCCCTCGTTGGAGAATATGAAAATGCCTTCCAAGATCGTCAACATACCTTCACCGTCTTCGGTTGGTTGTACTTTCCAATTTGGTGTGCAGTGACGATCTCTACTACTATTTCTTTCTTCATCTTCTCTCAGATACGGTGTTTATGTGGTGGGTCCGTCCGGCTCTTCTTCAAGTCTGCTGCTGAAGATATGATTATTAAAGTCAAAGTCAGGTCGAGAAGTTTCTCTTCCAACAGTCTCCAGCGTATGGAGAGCCAACCGTAGATATTTTTAGGAACTTCCGTGGATTTAACTCGTGTCATGTAAGCATCCAAAACATTTCGCTTTGGCATTTAATCATGTGTTAGTGGATAGAAAATAGACGTAAACTTGTACAAATTTATGTTAAAACATTATCAGTATCGTACTCCCTCTAAGAATCTACCTTGACTGCTGCTACATATATCAGCAACAATTTATTTCGCCCCCACTGGAGTATCCTTCAATGGCTTTTGACATTCTGGTAAGTCATTTGCGATAGCCTGCCACACCTCCTCCAATAGCTCATCGTCTGTCTTAGCATCAGTACTAATTGGCTTGCCAATCTTTATTACCGCCTTCGGTCGCGTCCACCACGATGACTTGGCCGGGAAGGCATAGTCCAACGGTTGGATCTTGTCTGCATAATGAATGCTCATTGGTATTACCGGTGCTCCTGCCGTTTGGGCCATCTTAAATGCACCCTTTTTAAAACTATTCAATCGTCCATCCTTGCTGCGTGTGCCCTCTGGGAATGTTACCAAATTTACCCCATCCTTTAGCCATTGTACACCATCCTTGTAGGCCTTCATTTGCGATCGACGATCAGACCGATCAAGTGTTACATGTCCAGCCACCAGGAGGGCACGTCCGAGGATGGGTACCTTAAGAAGCTCAGCTTTGGCTATCGTTTTTGCATTCTGAAAACCAAATACTCGACAAACGTATGGTATGTCCATCCAACTACAGTGATTCTATCGTCGACGATGGATATGGGAATTGTTAGAAATATACATCGATTAATAGTATATTGCGATGACAGCAGACTTACCGCAACATACATTGCTGGTTTTAACTTTCTAGAATGAGATATATATTAGCGGTATCTTTGTTAGATAGAGTACGCAAACACGACTGTCGATATTTTTGATAGCGCACACAAGCCTCTGTCGATTGACAGCGTAACATCAACTCACCCCTTCTTTCCGTTGTCATTGATCTCTCTCAATACTTCCAGATTTTCTCTACCCTCAACGACTGGCCACAGCCCAAACAGACCCATACTCAATAATCCCCAACCATACGCGATACAGATTGGTACACGACGGTATGGGTCAATTACTTGCATGAAATCTCCAGGAAGTTTCGCACTTATCCAACGCATTGTACCATAGAGAGTCATTAGGGGGTACCAGTAGAACAACCCCCAGAAGATTTCCCAAATACCGAAGAACGCCCCGAACAGATTGATTTTTAATTTACCAACTTTGATAGATGGACCATACTTGACATTACTTAAAATGACACTTGTATCTGCTGCGATAGATGCTACGAACAAACTACTCGTAGCGCATGTATTGCTTCGGGGTGGTGATCTTTTGCAGTAGTCGACGGAGTACACATTCACATGGCGAGGATTGACAATCTGTCGAGGCGAAACAACTGATAGACCCTGGACGTATGATAGTAGGGCTAGGAGCAGGACAGCGACCTTCATCAGATTCAGGTGGTACACCATGGTGCGGAGACGACGTGGTGAAGTTTGAAGTTGAATGAAGTGTGCGTGCTGTCGGAGTGTGATTTGGCGCGTCTCGTGCCCACCTTTCCCCACGTAGCGCAGCATGGCTCCAACGATGGTTGCGAAGACAAAGAAGTCTGCGAGCTCGGCAAAAGAAGAAGTTCCGAACAATGGCACTAGTAGCAAGGTTAAGAAATCATGCGGTGTTCACAAGACATCGCTCCTCCCGAGTCTTGTTATGGCTGTGATCGCATTTATCGCCGGAATATTAACTCCGCCTTCGTTAGATACGCTCAATCATCGTCGCACACAAAAAGAAGGGGTAATTGATGATAGAAGCAGCATCTACTCATCATCTTCCTACGTTCCCTTGCCATACAACCTTCCTAAATACACACCCTGCACACAATCAAATTTGGATGACTTTCTACACGATGAACCCGTATCCGGTCTACATGTAGTTTGCATCGAGCCAATGTACACAAATAGCGATGGAATATATCAGCCATATCCACAATGGACTAATGAAAAAGAGATGTATCATATTCTTAATGTATACGAAGGGGTTCTACTCACTGTATACAAACATTCACACGCTACGCCAATTAAAGAAACGCTCTTGGTAATGGGCAAAGAGGATGGCGATGGCGGAAAGCGATTGCCAGTGGAATGGAGTAAGATGAAAGAGTTGCTATATGAAGAATTGGGACTTGTTCGTGAAGGGAAACTTCAACAACCATGGGCAGTCTTTACACCATCGGGTAAACGATTAATTGGTGAACGTGATGAAGTAACAACTGACGATGATGGTGTTGGTTCAAGTAAACATATCATGCGTAGCATTGTTGCATCAGGGATGATTGTTGCTGTTCAGGGTGGGAATTGGTTATGGCCTGGAGTGCGTGAAGGGTTTCAACGGACGATTGAACTTGCACCAATACAACACGAGTCAGATAATACAGTATCGGGAGGAGGATCACGCAATGTTACCATTGAAACACTTTCACTCAAACCTCTCGTATTAAGTATCAAGGGATTCCTGTCAGAGGAAGAGTGTGATTATATTGCCAAAAAAGCTGAACCATCATTACAGTATTCTGGCGTTAGTTTAAAGGATGCAGATAAAGGAAAGGCCGCGAGTAATTGGCGAACATCTCAATCAACTTTCCTTTCGGCACATGACGATTCCGTATTAATAGATATTGAGTATCGTACAGCAAGTCTCACACGTGTCCCAAGGAATCATCAGGAGTATGCACAAGTACTCCGTTATGGACATACTGAAAAGTATGATGCACATCATGACTACTTTGATCCTGCATCATACCGGTCCGATCCAAATACAATGGCTCTTATTGAACATGGAAAGAGGAATAGATTTGCGACTGTCTTTTGGTATTTAACGTCGGTGGATGATGGAGGGCATACAATCTTTCCTCGTGCTGGTGGTCAGCGTGAGATATCGTTCAGCGACTGCTCTATCGGATTGAAAGTTAAGCCTCAGAAAGGCAAGGTCATAATCTTTTACAGTCTTGATGCATCGGGTGCTCGAGACGATAGTAGTTTGCATGGAGCTTGCCCTGTTGGTGAAGGTAATATAAAATGGGCAGCGAATAAATGGATTTGGAATGCACCCATGAATTATGTTAGGTAGGAGTAATACTTACATTGGTAAGCAGATATGTTAGCACAATATCAATCGTAGGAATACTTTAGTTTGAGGACCACTCTCTGAGGAGGATCATTCCTCCTCTGAGAGGAATGCAGCTGAGAAAGAGAGTGTGTTCATTACATCACTCCCCCCACCCACCAACATCCATTCTTCTGGCTGTGGGCATAACCACCGCCCTAACATTGATTGGTGTGAGGATCACAAGCCTGATACTATCCGAACAAACGCTATTGGTACACTCAACCTTGCCGACTTGTAGCGAACGTGGTATCCGTATTTTTATGATATCTTTGCAATTTATCACAGCTTCTAAATGATCACGTATCTAGTAGAGACAAAACATAGTATAAAACATTATATTTCAATACTGGGCCATAGTACCAATCCCTAATCGTGTGGGGAAAACATGAATTACTATTATTGTCGCAACTTCTCACCGCAGCCACACACTCATTGCGTGGCGAGAGGGATGGGTCAATCTCATCGGCGGAGAAAGGAGAACCCATGGCACTTTCTTTTTTGATTTTTGATTTTCGATTTCCGGCAACAGAAGATGTTGTGACAACCGCCATCGCCAAAAGAATATATCGAATCCCCAACAACGTAGGATAGCAAATAATAGACGGACGACTCTCTAAATGACACCATGACACGACGCGCCATCATACAATATGGATTTGACGAATTATTCTTCGACGATGATAATGGTGCACGTCAGGATGCTGGCAGTCGACGTCAGGGTGAGAAGTCGTCTACTCCATCATCATCTGAGTCGAGTGGGGTGGCGGACAACGGCAATGACGATGAATACAAGAATAAATACAAGAAAGAGAGTGGTGGGACGACAGCGATGGTAATCGGTGGCGTAGGAATAACGTCGTCAAGGGCTACAATCGGCCTATCAACAACATCATTGACTACCGTTTTGAGTGGATTTAATCTTGCGGATTTCATCGCCCCGGAGGTTGCAAAATACGTGGGAGTTCGAAGTCTTGTACGCTTCGGTGCTACCTCTAAATACAATTTCATGGTGATGACGAACGAAATCGATCGTAGGAAGAAATGCGTTGCATATATTGAGGAAGAGGTTGTGCGATTGATGACTTGTTCGCATCCATTCCATATTCCTTCACTGAGCGAATACTCACGAGCATCAGCGGCAGCAACATATGCCATGAACCTGATAGACGACGAAGTAAACATTCTGCGGTCGAGGATGTGTACAAAATCAAATGTCCGCAACATTTGGAGTGGATGGAGTTCGGATGAGTATAAATGGATAGATTCGGATGTCTTCCTTGAGGAACGAAAGAAGTTTCTTGATTACGATAGATTTTATCCAGGACCTCTTCATATATTACCACGATGCTTCTACTTTCCACCCAAACGAGATTTGAAAAGTCCCTCTCCAGAGATTGTACTTGAAGCTTCGTCAATGGCCTGGCAAATATGGATTGCATACGAGGGGTGGGAGGATCTGTTTTCCGATTCGGACAATGACTCAGAATCAGATCAAGACAGCTACTACGAATGTGTCAAAGATACGGCACATGTTCTTGCCCGTGATAGTCACAATGGGATGATCGATGCCTTCCGAATAGTCGCGAGGGAGTTGTTTTATAGTGAACCTAATTCAAGAGCCTGTCTCTGGTCAACCCTAGAAATGGCTGACAAGTTCGAGTCACAAACGCTTGGTATGGCACGTAGGATGCGTGGATGGCTCCACAGAGCTTAATCGACTGAAATAATATTGAAATAATTGTAATGTAAAACATACTTGTTTTATTCACATCACAACATTTTTCGTAACTTGTTGAGATTCATTATTATCTTGAATAATATCACTTATTGCGCTCAACCATGTGTCATCATAATTATGCATCTAGATGGTTTGTTGCAAGAGTTAAAACGCATTGTCATCCGCATTACATCCTTCGAAAATCATGATCGTCTTCTCTTGAATCAAGCTACCTTACATATATATGAGTCATACACAGTTTCCAATAGACTAAATGGTCACATCTTATTTCTTCGTAGTGCCCGGCGCCATACTGACTTGTATTTGACGATCGAGCTAACAAGGAAGTCGTCGATTTGGAGATACTTTTCCCCAGTCCCGTTCAATGTCGTATTTCCTCTCATCGTGGCAATCATATGGGCAATTTTTACCTAGGAGTACATAGCACAGATGTGTCAAGAGTTTCGGTCCAGTGTTAGATTTAGGCATGTTGTTAAACTGCTCACGATCCGCGGAACAATCTCGCAATTAGTCTCCTTTGTGCTTTCTTTAGCTTTGAAGTCAACGACTTTACATACGCATCCTCATCTGGCCGTCCCAGCGCTTTAAAGATTTCCAATGCTTCAGTCCAGCAAGCGCAAGCATCGTCGCGTTTTTTCATTGCCCAGTGGAGACTTCCCAATACAAATAACGCATTAGCCACGCCCTCGTCTATTTTATTCCCATTCGTTTTACGAATTCGGATGAATTGTCGAAAACACTGCTCCCCTCTGTTACGCTCGCCCATCTGAAATGCCAGCACTCCCATTTCGTATTGCAATGATGCAATGAGTTCATCATCATGATCCAAAGCTTTTTCATATAAACTTAATGCCTCCTCGAAGAAATTCATTGACTCAACGTACTCTCCAAGACGATCTTTTGTTCTTGCCAAGTCAATGAGCACCAGTGGCAAGTGAGGATCGGCCATATTATGCTCCTTCAAGTGAAGAGCGCACTCCTCGTAAAACAATGCAGCATGCATATTCTCATTCTTTGAGAAATGTAAATCAGCAAGTAATCGCAGTGAAGAAGCTAACTTTAGCGGCTCGGATGATAATTTACGTATCCTCAAGGCGTCCCAAAGTAGACATAGGGCACGGTCATAATCGCCCACTGCACGATATGAAAAGAAAATAGATAAATGAGACTACATGCATAAATGCATGGTTTTTTACATGCGTTTGTTGACAACTTACTCTTCGTTCGAGAAAATCCTTCCATGTGCAATGCATCACCAACTAACGTATCGTCCCATCCATACAGCTCACGTCGTACTTCAACGACAGTCTCAAAGCAGGCAACAGAATCACCATACACATGTCGATCAACGAGGAATTTACCCGTGCTGAACATTACCGAGCCGAATGTGACAAGTTCTTCTCTTTTGGCACCAGTGTAATTGCCACTTGAAGGTTGTAATTCCACAGATGAGGCATCTTCTTCTTCTTCTTCTTCGTCGTCATCATCACATTCCTCTATCCTTTGATTGTCAAATGATATTATATTTTGGATTATGCAGTGAATTGTTTCATCATCTATGTCGGGAGTGGTGCGTAGCATTTCTCTTAGAGAACTATTTGTTTCAAGAGCTGTTTCCAGTTCAATTGATTTCGCATCAAGTTCTTTTGTGAGGTGATCAACTGACAAGCTAAGTCTCTCGACTTCAGATGACAATTCTATGATTCTCTTCTGCTCTTCATTGCAATGACTAGTAGGCGATAACATACCGGTGGTTGAATCATCATCATATTCAGTAGCGAGGACGGATAAAATGTGTTTGATAGGTTCATGACCAGATATATCTATTACATCCATTCGTCGAAGTTTATCTCGCTCAGAAATAACCGCCTCAAGCTTTTCTGACTTATCCAGGAGATCACGCTGTGTGTCTTTCAGTGTCTGGCGCAAACTTTCCAACTCAGCCGTGACATCGGTATCGTGCGCGGATACACTTGATGACATTCCAACTTTACCTTTCTCCCCAATGATGATTGCCTGCGAATCTTTCCCACCATTAACGAGGGTTTCTAACAATTCCAAAGTGAATCTATCATTGTCAACTTTGCCACCTCCACGATTTGCTATACGTAATAACTCTCCAGCCAAAGCCGACTTTTGGATTCATGCATATGATCGAGATCAAATATAGGAATAAGCAATGAGATGAGAAAATGACTGAAGATATGCAACAATCACAATTTCACTCACCACTTGTCCACGTAATGCATAAACCAACTTTGAATGTGGATCAACATTAAGGGTAACGACATTCTGTATATTCTTCGCCCGATTCGCATACCGTAAACAGTTCAAACTTTCTTCCGCATTCTTAAGCGACGGGGAGGCACAGGCTATCATTAACGTCTTGTGATTCCCCCCGAGACTACCACGTAATAGACGTGTTAATTTGGAATCACGGAATGGTACGAATGTATTCATATTGCCCGATGCTAATGCCGAAATGACATTCCCAAGCACGGATAATCCCTTGTTGATGTTAATCCCCTCTTTTAATCGTTGTCCTTTGGCATTGGTACGTTTCGATCGTTCACTCCCTGCCAAATCAACAAAGTTGAATTTCGATTTGCGTAACACTACCACCGATGCAGAATCATCATCCACCCCTCCTCTATGATCTCCCTTCTTCTCATCCTTCTCCTCCTTTGTTGAGCTACTACCACTGCCACGTATGGACTGTTCAATCATTACACTCATTATAGCATGTGATCGACTACTTTCTGCGTTCATCGCAGTGGCACCCGTAACTCTCCGTAACATCCCACGTGTTAAACATACCATTGCCTCTTGTGCATTAGCAACGGATACTGTTGTGGCACCTAATGCCTCGGCATCTCCGGCTGAATCACGTATAACAATCTTAGTTGTTTGCTGTTGTTGCTGTTGTCGTTGCAATGCTGCGGGTGTGGCTAATAAATCACGAATCTCTTCACCGTAAAGTTCAAGAAATTGAAGCTTCACTTGATATTCAAATGGTCGTTGCAGTAATTTGTTACTACTATCATTGTTGTTGGACTTGCTTCCATCGCTGCTTCCCACCATTGTTGACCTTTTACGTGCAGGTGACTTTGTGGCAATAATTCCAAAACGTTCATTATCACTCTCACTGCTGCGATTCGAGTCTGGACTTAATAATGCAGCAGGGCTATTTTCGTCATTATCACTAATTTCGACTTCCCCAACATTCAATGATCGACGTTTCTGTTCTAACTGTGTGAACAAATCACGTAGCGTTCTTGGTAAAATTCCCACGGCGTCATATTCACGAGAATGACTGCCATCACTACTATTTGTGGTTTGTGGATTGAAAAAGTCAGGATTAACAATGTTGGTAGGCCCGAGCGTGGTATATGTCTTTCCGGCACCCGTTTGACCATACGCCAACGCCGTGGCATTGTATCCATCGAGACAGCCTGATAAGAGTGGTTGAATTAAATCATCATATATTTCAGATTGTGTCGCGGCCCCACTGAAGCATTGGTCGAATGTGAATGTATGTGCGTCGCGATTGGCAATGCTTGATGCAATGCGTATCGATCTGCCACGTGATAGCGACGATGGAGACGAAGTCGACGGTGACGAGGGTCCTTCATCTATACCGGGCAAGACATCAATACAGCTGGTGGACCCAGCCTCGAATGGGAGGAATGGGCGGACACGAACGGCGACCTTTACGTTGGTCGTTACCATCGTGTGCAAACAAACCCCCCCCCCGGATTGTTTTTTTGGCGGCTAATGAAAACTGCTTCGCTCGGGCTTTTGGAGGTGCTGGTGGTACGTGTGAATGCCGGGGGGGATGCCCCCCCGGACCCCCCCTCTGTTGGTGACGTC